>Ga0172366_10000423_pt1 | contig 30057 bp, 25 predicted proteins | sample LakKivSesite69cm_FD_114533 | JGI IMG/M metagenome (GOLD analysis project Ga0172366, IMG submission 114533) | Sediment microbial communities from Lake Kivu, Rwanda - Sediment site 69cm | ecosystem: Environmental > Aquatic > Freshwater > Lake > Sediment | place: Rwanda: Western Province, Lake...
AATGAGGATTGTTAAGGCTTGGAAAGCGAAAGGACATGTTACTGCAATGACTGGCGACGGAGTAAACGATGCTCCAGCGCTTAAATTGGCTGAAATAGGAGTTGCAATGGGAATTACAGGCACAGAAGTTACGAAAGAAGCCTCTGACATGGTTTTGACAGACGACAATTTCGCGTCTATTGTTAAGGCTGTAAAAGAAGGCAGAGAAATCTATGGCAACATCAAGAAGTACTTGACCTATCTGCTGCGTTGCAATGTCATGGAAATCATAGTAATGACCGTAGCAATCATGATTGTTCCCTATCTAGCTGGCGGACATTATGAAAGCGGCACTTCACCTGAAACCTCCGCAGCCGTTGCGCTTGTAGCAGTGCAGCTTCTCTGGGTAAACCTGACGACAGATGGACTGCCTGCGATAGCTCTGGGAATTGACCCTGGCGATCCCGACTTGATGGAAAGAAAACCCAGAGACCCTAATGAAAGCGTGTTCACACGCGATGTAAAGATGTATTTGACGGCCGTACCGATTCTGATGTCAGCACTGCTTTTGTATGGCTATTTCATGCATCAACCGTGGCTAAGCGAACATGCATTAAGGGAAGCTCGAACACAATTGCTTACCGCCATGATTCTAATGGAGCTGGCTAACGCTTTGTCCGCCCGCTCACTCAAATACACTGTCTTTAAAGTGGGAGTCTTCAAAAACAAGTTTCTGTGGATTGCTATACTCTCGTCTCTAGCGCTTCAACTCGTAGTACTTTACACGCCACTACAGAATGTGTTCTATGTTAACGCTCCAGAACTCCAAGATTGGGTATATGCCATAGTGTTTACGGCAATAACTTTCGGTTCGTTAGAGACTGGCAAATATGTTGCAAGTAAAAGACGAAAGGAATAGTTAGAAAAACTTATATCTAAACTATTTTTATAGGAGACTTTCCTAAGCATAAGAAGATTGAAAATATGAGCGAAAAAAAGGCAAACCCAGCGCCCCTTGGATTGTTGGGCTTCGGAATGACAACGGTTCTCCTAAACTTAGTACATAATGTAGGAGTAACTCCAACAGTTGATAGCATGATTCTGGCAATGGGATTAGCCTACGGTGGACTTGCCCAAGTAATAGCAGGCATAATGGAATACAAGAATGGCAATACATTCAGTACAGTAGCCTTTACCTCTTATGGTCTGTTCTGGTGGTCGTTCGTAGCACTGCTTTTGCTGCCGCAACAATACTTCCTCAGCATTCAAAGTCCCTCACAGTTTGCTATGGCAGCCTATTTCTTAATGTGGGGAATCTTCACCTTCGTCATGTTCTTCGGCACCATAAAAAAGAACCGTGCCTTACAGTTCGTTTTCATGAGCCTTGCAATACTGTTCTTTCTACTTGCAGCAAAATCAGCTCTCCTCGCCTACACATCATTGACAACCACAGACTTGGAATTGTTCACTCGCATAATTGGGGTTGAAGGCATCGTTTGCGGAGCAAGCGCAGTTTATCTAGCCCTAGCAGAAGTGCTAAACGAAGCTCACGGAAAAACAGTACTGCCAATATGTCCAGTAAGCTAAAAACGTTCATCACCTTTCTTATTTTCGACTGAAAAGACTTATATTTTTGAAAGAAGCTCTTGCACAAAATTCCTAGAAGGGTAAAAAATGTCAGAAGAAAGCTTACCATTTAATGAGAAAGTGCTTCCCATAAAAACCTTAAGAGACGAATGGAATAGATCAATAGAAAATCCTGAAGAATTTTGGGCTGAAAAGGCGAACGCTATAGACTGGTTCAAAACATGGGACAAGGTGTTGGATGATTCAAACCCGCCATTTTATAAGTGGTTTGTTGGCGGAGTTCTGAACATTTCCTATAATGCGTTGGACAGACATTTGAAAACACCTAGGAAAAACATGCTTGCTTACATTTGGGAAGGCGAGAACGGCGAAGTGCGAACCTTTACGTTTTATCAACTTTACAGAGAAGTCAACAAACTAGCAAAAATATTCAAAAATTTTGGACTTAAAAAAAGTGACAGAGTTGCTGTCTATCTGCCGATGATTCCAGAACTGCCGATAGCGTTGCTTGCTACCGCAAGGATAGGAGGAATCCACACAGTAGTCTTTTCGGGGTTCAGCGCAGAAGCACTTGCAGACAGGATAAACGACTGCGAAGCAAAAATCCTAGTAACTGCAGATGGCGCATACAGACGCGGAAAAACGATTCAACTAAAAGAAACGGTAGACCGTGCATTGGAAGACACTACAACCATTCAGAAAGTAATAGTTGTGAAAAGAACAGGACAAAACGTTCCCATGAAAGACGGACGAGACTATTGGTATCACGACTTAATGGCTAAAGTTGAACCGAACGCTTATGTCCCCCCAGAACCAGTGGAAGCCAATGAACCACTGTTCATACTTTACACTTCTGGAACAACAGGCAAGCCAAAAGGGGTTCAACACAGTACAGGCGGTTATTTGGTATGGGGATATTGGACGCTTAAATGGGGTTTTAACCCAACAGAAAAAGACATATGGTGGTGCACCGCTGACATAGGATGGATTACTGGGCATACGTACAATGTTTACGCGCCCTTAGCATTAGGAGTAGCCTCTTTTATCTTCGAAGGAACCCCAGATTACCCAGCACAAGATAGATGGTGGGAAATTATTGAGAAACATGGAATAACCATACTATACACTACGCCTACAGCCATCAGAATGTTCATGAGATTTGGAGAAGAATGGATAAACAAACACGACTTAAGCACTCTCAGACTATTAGGAAGCGTAGGCGAAGCAATAAACCCTGAAGCGTGGCGATGGTACTATCGCGTAATAGGAAAAGAAAAACTGGCAATAATAGACACATGGTGGCAGACTGAAACAGGCGGTTTCATGATAGCTCCGCTTGCAGGCCTAGAGCTTGTCGAATTAAAACCCGGCTCAGCAACATATCCGCTACCAAGCATACTCGCAGAAGTCTACGACGAAAAAGGACAACCAACACCAATAGCCAAAAGAGGCTTTCTCGTAATCAAGACACCTTGGCCAGGAATGCTCGAAACCTTATGGAAAGACCCTGAAAGATACAAACAAACATACTTTGGAAGATGGCCAAACGTCTATTACACAGGCGACTACGCAGTGAAAGACCCAGATGGTTACTTCTGGCTTCTTGGAAGAGCTGACGAAGTGTTAAAGGTGGCTGGACACCGAATAGGCACAGTCGAACTTGAAAGCGAGTTGGTTTCGCATCCTGCAGTTTCAGAAGCTGCGGTCATGGGCAAAGAGGACCCAATTAAAGGAGAAGTTCCAGTAGCCTTCGTCGTGCTGAGAAGTGGATTTTCGCCGTCTCCAGAACTGCGTGCAGACATTATAAAACACATTAGAAACACGATTGGCCCGATAGCTACGCCAGAGGCGATAGTGATTGTTGACAAGCTGCCGAAGACACGGAGCGGAAAAATTATGCGAAGACTTCTGAAAGCGGTGTTAGCTGGAGCAGCTCTAGGTGACGTTTCAACATTAGAGGATGAAGCTTCAATAGAAGAAATAAAGGCGACGTACGAGGAAATAAAGAAACAAGTTGAGAAAAAGTAGCTAAACCTCCTAGCTTAATCTTAATTATTTAGAAACGCATGAGACTTAGGGCAGGTCTAATGTTGCCTTTGCAACATCTTCTTCAGTTGGCTCCATCTTGAAACCTTTCTTATTGCAAAGATTAATCATTTTTGTGTTGCTGGAAATTACATAGCCGTAGATTGTTTTAAGGTGCATGTCCTTTCCAATTTCAATAATATGATCAATCAGTTTAGCTCCAAGTCCAAGACCCTGCCACTGGTCACCTACGACGACAGCGAACTCTCCTTGATTTCCACCTGGCTCAAGAATGATTCGCCCAACACCGATGATTTTTCTTGTGTCTTCTTGTATTTCCGCGACTATGGCTATTTCACGGTCATAATCCAGATTGCAGTACCTAGTCAAAGTTTCGTGGGACATTTCTTTGATTATTTGGAAAAACCTAAGTCGCATCGTTTCTTCAGAGAGTGACTTGAACAGCTCATTCAGTAAAGTTTCGTCCTCAGGTCTTATTGGACGAAGAGTAACGTCAATGCCATTCTTCAATTTATATGGTGTAATATACTTCCTAGGGTAGGAAGCTATCACGAGATGTTCATGAGGTTGTACTTCTCGTAAAATCGCGTCTTTATCTATAACTATGCGCGAGTCGACAGCTAAAGCGCTGTTTTGGTCTGCAATCAGAGGGTTTACATCTATCTCTTTTATTTCTGGAAAATCTATAATTAACTGCGAAAACTTCACCAATATTTCCTGAAGAAGTTTTAAATCAAGAGAGTAGCCACACGATTTCAGATGTTTGTGAATTGTAGTTTGCTCAATAAGACGCCTTGCAAGTATCTGATTTAGAGGTGGAAAACCTATGCTGACATCTTTTAATAACTCAGTGGCGACCCCACCAATGCCGAACACGATTACTGAACCAAGCTGGGAGTCCTTTTTGGAGCCAATTAACAGCTCACATGCCCTTTTCTGAATCATTGGCTGAATGATCACACCTTGGAATTCTGCTTCAGGATTGTAGCTTTTGACTTTTGCAGCTAAATCATTATAAAACGCTCTGACTTGTGTTGGTGACCATACATTTAGGATAACTCCTTCAGCCTTTGACTTATGAGTTATTTGTGGTGAAAGCGCCTTCATAACAATTGGGTATTCAAGCTTGGAAGCCGCGAGTTCAGCTTCGTCTGGAGTCCTTGCTACCAAGGTTTGCACTGTTGGAATTTTGTATGCTTCAAGAAAATGAAGAGACTCGGGCTGAGTCAAAATTTCCCGACCTTCATTGAAAGCCCTTCTTAAAACTTCCTTAAGAAACGTCGGGATAGACAACTCCACAGAAAGTTCTTCAGGAGTTTGATATAAAAGCTCCAAGTTTTGAGTATAGGTATACATGTACATAAAAGTGGAAACGGCTTGTTCTGGCGTAGTGAACGCTGGAATACTATTCTTTCGCAGTAGCTGTCTGGCCTTCCAGCAGTCCTCTTCGCCCATTAATGAAGTGAGAACAGGTTTCTTAGTATGCCTTGAGATTTCTATGACTTCTTTTGCAGTTGTAAGAGGGTCAGCTGCGCCTTGCGGCGTGTATATTATCAAGAAGCCGTCGCTTTTAGGATCTTTGAAGCAGATTTCCATGACTTTTCTGAATCTTTCTGGCGTGGCTTCTTCTAAAATGTCGATGGGGTTCATAACGCTGCAGTAAGAAGGCAACATATTTTTTAACGCTTGAACTGTCTCGCTACTTAAAGGCGAAAGCCTTCCACCCCTAGCGATAAGAAGGTCTGTAGCCATGATTCCGGGTCCGCCAGCATTGGTGATTATGGTAAGGTTTGGACCTTTGGGATTAGGCTGCATTGCTAAGGCTTCTGCACAGTTGAAAAGATCGTTTATCGCTTCGACTCGAACAACGCCTACTCGTTTGAAGGCAGCATCACAGACAGCGTCTTCTCCGCATAGAGCACCTGTATGAGAAACCGCTGCTCCTGCGCTTTCGGGAAAACGCCCTGCTTTTACTACAATAATTGGCTTGGCTCTAGCAAATCCTCTTGCAGCACTCAAGAACTTCCGCGCGTTTTTGATGGATTCCACATAAAGTACGATGCTTCTTGTTTGAGCGTCAGTTCCGAAATAGTCAATTAAATCCCCAAAATCCACATCAATCATTGAGCCTGCGGAAACTACAGCACTGAAGCCTATATGAGCTTCTGAAGCCCAATCCAACACAGAAGCACATAACGCAGCACTTTGTGAAATAAACGCTATCTTTCCAGGAATTGCTGTTTTGTTCGCAAAAGTAGCGTTGAACCCATTCTGCGGTTTAATCACTCCAAAGCTGTTAGGTCCAATAATACGCATTTCATATTGGTTTTTAAGTTCCAAAATTCGCTTTTCAAGAGCTTCTCCTTCGTTTCCAGCTTCCTTGAAACCAGCTGAGATGATGATTATTCCAGAAATCCCAGTTTTTCCACATTCTTCTATAATTTGCGGAACAGTGTGCGCTGGAGTTGCGATGATTGCAAGGTCTACTTGCCATGGAATCTTGGTGACGCTCGGATAAGCGGTTACGCCTTGCACTGTGGTTCTAAATGGGTTAACGGGATAAACTGCGCCCTTGTATCCTACCCCGATTAGATTTCGAAGCAGTTTAGCACCTACAGAACCCTCTCTATCGCTTGCTCCAACAACGGCGATTCTCTGAGGATTGAAAATCTTGTCAAGTTTTTCAGTGCCCACCCTCGAAAATCCCCCAGTCACAGAAGTGTCTTTCTATATACAGTATATTCAACACGATTTTTTAAAGATTCCCCAATATTTTTCTATAATCTTTACTTTATGATGGATTTGCTCTCGTTTTTCTATTATACGAAGTCATGGATAGAATCTTCTTATCGTCCTTGGAAAAGGTATAGCGTCTATTATGTTTTCTAAATCAATCATCCACGTTAGAAGCCTTTCCACTCCCATTCCGAAACCAACATGTGGAACAGTACCATAACGCCGCAAGTCAATGTACCAATCATAATCCTCCACTTCTAAACCCATTTTCCTAAGCCTTTCAACCAGCATTTCCTTATCGTCTTCTCTCGCACCACCTGTGGATATTTCCCCTATCCTTGGAACGAGCATGTCGGTTGACATTGCCACTTCTGGGTTGTCCCTGTGAGTCTTGCAGTAAAACGCTTTGATCTGTGTCGGATAATCGTATATGAAGAAGGGCTTACCAAACATGTCAGCCAAAGCTTTCTCATCATCATAGCCTAAATCCTCACCCCATTTTATCTTGAAACCCTTAGCGTTCAACTTTTCAATTGCTTCAGTGTAGGTTATTTTTGGAAAAGGCGTCTTAACCGAAGCCACCTTTGAAATGTCTGCATTTAGTTCTTCAAATTCCTTTTTACATTCTTTGGCTACTCGTTGGCAAATGTAAGCCAATAGCTCCTCTTCCAACAGCATCAAATCCTTCATGTCTGCAAACGCCTGTTCAGCTTCAATGTGCCAATACTCAGTCAAATGCCTAATAGTTCTGCTTTTCTCAGCCCTAAAAGAGGGAGCCACACAGTAAACTTTCTCCAACGAATAAATCAAAACTTCAAGGTAAAGCTGAGCACTCTGAGTCAAGTATAGGTCTCTGTCAAAATATTTCAAACCAAAGAGCGTTGATCCACCTTCACACGCACTAGTGATAAACATTGGGGGAGAAACCTCAAAGAATTTTTGTTTTCTGAAAAATTCGTGAGTAAACCGCAGAACTTCACTGCGAACCTTCATCACTAAGTTCATTTGTCGACTGCGAAGCCAAAGATGGCGAACATCCCGCAGAAACTCTGTGCTTTTGTCTTTTGCTATAGGGAAAAGTTCAGCCAAACCGATTATTGACAGTTTTTCAACGGAGATTTCATATCCGCCAGGAGCCCGTTTATCTTGTCTAGCGATGCCTTCTAACGTTAGCGATGACTCAATTGTGATTTTTTTAGCTTTATTCCATGCAGGGCTTTCTTTTTTAACAGTGCATTGAATGAAGCCTGTTGAGTCACGGACTATTAAAAAAATTGTTTCTTTTCCTTCTCGTTGGCGATAAAGCCATCCTCTAATTGCGACCCTCTTGTTTACGTAGCTTCCTGAAAGAATTTTTTCTATAGTTACGAAATGCATATGCATCAGACTCTCTTGCTTGTTCTCAAATCTGAGTTTTATCCTTTTTAAGTATTAATATGTGGTGTCTAGAAGCATGTGTTACGAAGAGTTTTGTTTAGTGTGTTCATGAGTTATGTTAACGCACAATTCTTAAATCTTCCAGCTCTATGCCATATAAAGCGAGTAATAATGCAAAAAGCTTTGGAAAGTAGCAATAGGTTGAAAATGCTTAAACTTTCAACAATTGCAATATCAAGCGTGGTTCTTGTAGAAGGATTATTAGGTTTGATCGTTGGTAGTTTAGCAATTTTAAGTGATGGACTGCACGCTTTATTTGACGCGTTAACAATGTTGGGGCTTTTTGTTGCAGTGCGGGCTTCTCTCAAACCTCCAGACGAGGAACACATGTATGGACACGAGAAATTGGAACCATTAGGTGGATTGTTAGGTGGGATAGCATTAATGGCGACGGCATTGTGGATATTGTACGAGTCTGTTCCCAGATTTATTGCAAATGAACCTTACATAAACCTAAAATTAGAGCTTGTTGGTTTTGCAGCAATCGGCTACACCTTCTGCATAGATTTCTTTAGAGTTGGAACTTTTAGAAAAGCAGCAGAGAGTAGAAGCCCAACTTTGAAGGCGGGATTTTACCATGCCATTGCAGATTTAGGTTCAACAGCTATTGCACTTCTAGGATTTGGACTCGCAACCCAAGGATTTTACCGAGGCGACTCCACAGCCTCAATCATTTTGAGCACTCTGCTAGCTTATTTAAGTGTCAAATTGATCTGGAACAATGGAATGGAATTAAGCGATGCAATATCGAAAGACGTTGTGGATAAAATTAGAAGAGAAATAACAAGCACAAAAGGAGTGCACAGATGTGAAAACCTCAGAGTTAGAAAAGCAGGCACGAAGACTTTCGCGGAAGCAACCGTAAAAGTGCCTGAGTACATGAGTCTAAAAGAAGCTCACAACTTGGCCTCAAAAATAGAGGAAAAAATAAAAAATTCTATTGATAATGCGGAAATCACGATTCACACTGAACCAGTGAAAACGGAGACACCGAAAGAAAAAATTGTAGAAAAGCTAGCAGCAGAGGTTGAAGGTGTAGAAGAAACACACAGAGTAACTACTGTCTACATAGATGGCAAACTCTACATAACATTGCATGCAAGAGTAGATCCAAAACTATCAGTTCAAGAAGCTCACGAAATAGCGGAAAAAATTGAAGATAAAATAAATGCGAAAATAAGCGAAGTCGAAAACGTAACAGTTCACATTGAACCATTCAAGGCTGAACCCAAAAAGAGCTCAGATTTAGATGAAAAAGAAGTCAGAAACATAATTCAGAAAACTTTGAAAGGTTTTCCATATGCTTTACGATGTAAAAGAATATTGACATACGTAGCTGATGAAAAACGTTACATAAACATAGATTGCAGTTTTGTAGGCCAAATTTCAATAAAAGACGCTCATGAAATCGCCTCAAAAATTGAAAGGAACATAAAAAAGCAGCTTACCAAAGCAATAGTAACTGTCCATATAGAGCCAAACTAAAACAGGTAACATTAATAAAAAGCGACATATGTGAAATGTTGTCCATTCTACTTGAAGTAAAAGTTACGAACAACATATTTGCATAACACAAAAACATCAAGAAATGTTCATGAAAGCCTCTTTACTGATCATTACCTTGCAATAAAACATCAAAAACAAACGCTAACAACCCAAAAAAATCCCAATAAAACAAGATGCAAAACCTATTACCGTGGAAACAAGTGAAAAAGCCAACGCTTCTTTAGGCTTGATAAGACCGCTTGGAATTGGACGATTTGGCTCATTTACCGCGTTAGTTTCTCTATCATAATAGTCAATTATAGCCATTGATGCAGCAGTCAGCATAAAACCAGTAACGAATCCGTATGCAAGGTTCTGCCATAGAGTGCTTAAGGTATTGGGGCCTGCAAGGGCTGCGCCAACTATGACGGCGAATCCCATCATTAAGCAATTTATTGGACGCGTTAAGCGTAGATAACCGCTCAGTTTAGTCATATTGTTCAAACCGTATAATAACCATAAGCTTGCATTGAAGTTATAAAATTCACTATTGGATTCGAAAGTTTAATAGGTCAGGTGAATAAACCATTTACAAAGTTTGTTGGTGACAAGCTTTTGCACGACAATTACGCGTCAGAAAGATTAAGGGTGATAACTCCTGTTGGAGGAAAAGCCAAGCGTTTGCTGCCACTTACAGCAGAGACCAGTAAGGCTTGCCTTCGCATATTAAACAGACCCATGATAGAGTTTTCCCTATTATCCCTTGCTCGTCAAGGCATCCGAAACTTCATTTTCGGGGTAAAAGGTTACACAAACTATAGAGACCTGCATGATTATTTTGAGTCAGGCTACGGATTTTCTGCAAGATACGGGATAAGCCCACGCGTCCATATAAAATATCAACCCAACTTTAATGACCTCGGAAGCGCAGATTCAGCGAGAATAAACATGGAATACTACAACGTTAGGGATCCAGTTTTCGCGGTGCAAGGTGATAACATTTTCGACGTAAACCTGAAAGAATTTGTCCAATTTCACCAGAAAAAAGGAGCTGTCATGACTATAGCGTTAAGGGAAGTTGAAGATGTTGAAGGTTACGGGATAGCTGACATAAGCAAGGACATGAGAATTTCAAGATTTGTTGAAAAGCCATCGCCTAAAGAGGCACCGTCAAATCTTGCCAACACTGGCCTATACATGGTTTCACCGGAAATAAGGAAAATTTTCAAAGAAAAAGGAGTTAAAGAAATAATTAAGGAGAGACATCGGTTAGATTTTGGTTACGATTTCATTCCTTATGTAATAAAAACTGGAAGAACAGTGTATGGCTATACTTTGAAGGGAAGCTGGTACGATGTGGGCACTCCGAAACGATATTTAGAAGCCATGCAAGACATGCTTAATGGTCGCTTCTTGTCTCTGACAGATTTTGGCGGAAGAATAAGCGAAGAAAAGAGAATATGGGTTCAAGGTGAAAGCTATGAATCGCTGAAACGTAGGCAGGAAATTATAAGAAAGATAAAACAGGGGAAAATAGAAGTTGAAGGCGCTGTTTTAATTGGAAGGCACTGTAAAATAAGCGACGGCGTGAGAATAGTGAATTCGTGCGTAGATAATTACACGAAGATAAGCAAAGGCGTTGTGATAGAGAATTCTGCGGTTATGGATAGAGCCACAATTGAGGAAAAAACGGAAATAAAAGAAAGTATAGTTGGGAGACATGTAACAATCCTTTCAAGCCCAAGAAAACAGACAAAAATAAATGCAGTCTCAGTTATTGCCGACGACGTAACAATAGCAGAAGGCTGCAAATTAACATCAACAAAAATTTATCCACATCAATATGTGAGAGGAGAATTCGTAAATCAAACATTGATGTCAGACTAAAAATGAACATCAATTTATCAGAAATAAGGAGGAAAACTGTCTCAGTAGAACACACTATTTGGATAGCCTAGGAGAACCATTTCGCGAGAAATTCTTGACAAGAAAGCAAATGTACGCGTTGAATAAAAAGCGGTAACCCAGCTTAAAAAAGCCGCAGACAAATATGTGATAGTTGCCTTTCCAGCAGGATGGTGCAAAGATTGTGCGGTAGAATCTTCGGCTTAAAGAGAGACTTATTGAGTCATACCAGAAAATGGAGAATTCCGCCTTCGCCATTGGAAGCGGAAACATTTCAGCTTACGCCTTAAACCATTTAAACATTAAATATCGTACTTTTTCTTTTTCCAGATTTGGCACTGCTATAATGAACCTTTTTCGAACAGTTGTTGCAAGTCTACCAGCCTTAACAACTTCCGTTGCCGTTATCTCAGCCTTAGCACTTTTGACAGAAACCATATACGGTGCATGTTCAACGCCAGGTCCATGTTTGTAAACAGCAAAGTCGCATCCAAATTTTATCCCTGGCGTGACAATCAGACTACTGTCCCGTAAATCATGATAAACAGCATATTTTTCATTGAAATCCTCATACAATTGTTTAGTTTTTTGCCGTAGCTTTTTTAGACCGACTTTTCTCTTTTCTGAACCTTCATAAACGGTTATTATTCCTTTTTCAGCGAGATATAGACCTTCCATCAAATCTAAAATCAAGGGAACATTGAATTCTGGGATTTTTGGTTTAGGAATTCCAAGCGGTTTCCCGTAAAAACCTTTTTTATAAAGTTCTGAGCCCTCTGCAGAATTCCATACTACTAAGAAGTTCTCAATAAATTCAACTTCAGTTTTTTTGGGCATTTTGGATTTTCGCCCTTTTACATCATGAAAGATACGATTCGAGCAGCATCAGCAGCGTCCTCAGCTTTATCTGCTGAGTCTTCTAAAAGTTGCAAAATGTCTCTCAAAAGTATTAATGCTGGAAACTCGAGTTTACTGTCAAGGAGTTTTATTTCGAGTTCTCGGTAAAGCTCGTCAACGATTCTTTCGGCAGCCTCAACGTCTTTAGCTTTTTCCATGGCTTTTGTTGAGCCGTATGTAAGAACCATCATTGTCTCGCTAAGCCGGAGCACGGTGTTCAAAACAGCCTCTGAAAGCTTCAACAAATCCTTTTTTATATCCATTGGAACGTTCCAGTTATGTCCCATGATTTCAACTAAGCGGAAAGCAATGCCCTCAGAGAAATCTGCAATCTCACTTGTCAAATTTGTAAACCTCAAAAAGTCTTCTCGGCTTAAGAGAATAGCTCCTATCTCGGCAAGTTCCTGTGAAACAAGCCGTCTAGCCTTGTCAACCTCATCTTCACTACTTCTGATTTCGGTAAAGAGCTGCCTTGCTTTTTCCCTGTTATTTTCTATGAAGCAACCTATCATTTGAGGAACCCTTCTGGTTAAGTCTAAGACCTTTCGTAAGTGGTCTTGGCAAACGTTCAAGGCTCTTCTTTTTACACGCTGTTCAGTTTCTGCTGGAAGCACCAAATTTTCCCCGCCCCAAAAATAGGGCTAATTTTTCTAACAATAGATATATTCATCTGTTAAAAAAGGTAACGAAAACTCAGCTTTTAAAAGGCTTACCTAGATCATCAAAATTGACTTTCCATCTGAAATATTTGTGTAAAAGTGTCGGTAAGTCTGAGATTGGGCTTCTAACTTGTTTCCATGAATCGCGGTCGCGGACGGTAACTGTATTATCATTGAGCGTTTCGTAATCCACTGTTATACCCAGAGGTATGCCGATTTCATCTGCGCGGGCGTAACGTCTACCTATAGAGCCTGCCTCGTCATACTCAGTTACAAAACCCTCATCAGCCAGCAGTTCTTTTAGCTCTAAGGTTTTCGCAGGCAACCCATCCTTGCTGACAAGAGGATAAACGCCTAACTGCAACGGTGCAATGTCTCTTGGAAAACTCAGTATTGCCCTATCTTTCTTTCTTTTGTAGGCGTATTCAAGAGCCACATATAAAAGTCTGTCAGAGCCAAGACTGGGCTCAACAACGTAAGGAATGAAGCGTCTTCCATGTTCAACAGTCTTTTCGTGCTTAATTTCTATGTGTTCTGGCAAAATCTTGTATTTTCCAAGTTTGTAGAAGCCTTTTTTTCGAATAGAAGCCTCGACTTCCTCTGGGTTAGTCTTTGAAAGCATCTGTGCTACATTAGCAGCTTCATTCTTGAAGGCTGGTCCAAGCTTTGACATTATAGGATTTATTTTTAGCTGTTCCTTCTCGATGGGCTTTTCGCATTCTTTGTAAACGCGCATGTCCTCGCCGCTAAATTCCATGTGCCGTTTCAGATCGTAATCTGCTCGGCAAGCGTGTCCCGAAACTTCCACCCATCCCCAACGTTCAACGTAAGCTTGTTGATCGAAAGTTTGAAGTGAATAATGAGCCCGTTCCCACGGGAGCTTTTCGATAAAGCGCTGTTTCTCGGCTGGAACATTTAGGTCTATCAACAGTTTCTTGGCGTAAGCCATGAAGACTGCTTGCCACTCAGCCTTAATGTAACCTTTCCCTAATGCCTTCTTCACAGTCATTTCGACGATTTTCTCCGAATTTCGCAATCTGTTTTCAGCCAAGACAAGACGCAATTTTTCATTCTCAACATCTTTTAACAAGTAGCAGTCAGGCTCTTCTGGATCATAGAAAAATTCCAAATCAGTTATCGTAAATTCTCTTAACCTTATCAGGCCCTGCCTTGGGGAAATCTCGTTTCTTAGTGCATGACCCGTTTGCAAGACGCCGAATGGAAGCTTTTCTCGCGCTATTTCATACAGGCGCTTGAACTCTACGAATATTCCTTGTGCAGCTTCAGGTCTTCCGTAAGCAATTGCTTCTGAATATGGACCTATGGTTGTTTGGAACATTGTCAAGAATAGTTTTGGTTCGCCGAAAGCACCGCCGCATTCTGGACAGCGAATTTCATGTTTTTTAATTGCTGCTTTTAGCTCGTTTAGGCTCATTTTTTCAGCTTCAGATTCGCTGATTTTCGTGAATTCTTCAAGAAGATGGTCTGCTCGGAATCTCTTCTTGCATTTTTGACATTCCACCATTGGTTCTTTAAAGTGGTCAATGTGACCTGAAGCCTCGAAAACCCTGCCTGGAGTCACTACAGGCGACTCCATCTCTAGAATTCCAAGTCTGGTTACGAAAAGCTCTCGAAGTTTCCTTTCAATGTTCTGCTTCAACTTTGCACCTAGAGGGCCATAGGTTGGAAAGCCAGCTGCTCCACCGTATATTTCGTATGATTGCCAAAAGAAGCCTCGTCGGCGTGCTAACTCGTTTATTATCGTGAATTTGTCAGGGGTTTTTGTTTCTTGCGGCAATTTTCATTCAGCCTCTCTAACAGTTAAATGTCCAAAGACTTTAAGACTTGCTTAATAATAAATTTTCAAACCGAACAAGATTGGTGATTCAAGCTTGAAAAAACTTAACCATCAAGACCTTCTGGACTTGGTAGATGGGGCAGCAATTTTTTCTGCTGGAGGAGGAGGCAACCCTGAAGGAGGCTACATGATAGCAGACAAGCTGGCTTCTGAAGGTTACACTGTTGAACTTGTAACTCCCTCAGAGGTTCCAGACAACGCAAAGGTTGTGAATTTCGCCTGTGTCGGCGCTACAACCTCCATAGAGTATGATTCCGACGCTGCAACAAAAACCCTAAAGGCTTTAGAAAAATATGCAAGCTTTTCGGCTTACGCCACAATTCCAGTAGAACTAGGTGGTTTTAACACTTTGGCTGCAGTCGACGTTGCCGCCAGACGCAACATTCCAGTCGTAGATGCTGATGGAGCAGGCAGGTCTGTTCCCGAAGTTCATTTGAAAGTTTACACGATTGACAACATTCCTTTAACCCCAATGGTTGTTGCAGATTTACATGCAAAAAACATGGTCATCGTGAAGGAAACAATGAACTCAAGAGCCACTGAAAGAATTGCCCGCATTCTCGCCGCTGAATGGAATCAAAGTGCGTACACGGCTAGAAGAATTTTAACTGGCACTCAGGTGAAAACGTCGCCAATCCAACTTAGTTTGTCCATGTGCATGCGAATTGGAAGACTACTACGGACAGCTGTCGAGCCAACAAAAGCGGTCTTGAAAGAAAAAAACGGCTTTAAACTTTTCGAAGGCATTGTAAAACATGTTGAACAGAAAACCGAAAGTGGCTTTACATTTATTGACGTAAAACTTCGCGGAACACACGAATATGAAGGGGTTAGTTTTGAATTTAAAGCTAAAAATGAGGTGCTTGTAGCTTATAAAAATGGAAAACTCGTTGCAATTGCCCCTGATATCATCACTCCAGTGCACCCAGAAACTGGCAAGTGCATAACTGCAGAAAAAATCGAGAAAGACGACAACCTTGCGGTTTTAGGTTTACTGGCACCACAGAAATGGCGAACCAGAAAAGGCTTAGAATTGTGGAAGGATGTTCTTCAACGGTCTAACATAGGTGAGGAATATGCGCCAATTGAGAAGTTGGCATTTTAACAGATATTTATTTAACCATCCTTAAATCAAAAATACCCATTAGAGGCAGCACATTGGCTGAAGGAAGTTGGCATCCTCCAAGTTGGATATATCGTGACAAACGCCCTGCGAGTGATGATGTTTATTTTGAAAACATGACCAGAGTCATCTTTTTAGCAGGATTAGGCTGGAAAATGATTGATAAAAAGTGGTCCAATTTCAAGAAAGCCTTCAAGAACTTTTCAGTAGTTGAAGTTGCCAGGTTCGATGAAAAGGAGATAAAGCGACTTATGAGTGATGCAGGCATAGTGAGAAATCAAGCCAAGATAATTGCAGCAATCAACAATGCAAAACAGCTGCTAAACATAAGAAAGGAACATGGCTCATTTCGGTCTTACCTAGATAAGTTAGATAAATCCAACAACTACGCGTTAGTCATTAAAGAACTGAGCAAGAAATTCAGTCGATTGGGACCTTCTTCCGCGCGCATCTTCCTCTACAGCGTTGGAGAAAATGTAAGGCGACAAGAAGAGTAAATCAGTAAGTCATCCATTATTTTTGCTTCTTCAAAGTTAAATAACAAAAGTCTTCTTCTTTCTTGCTCGTTTAAGTCCAGCCATACGGCAGCATAGCATTTTATAAGACAATTGCAAATAAGAACAGCAAAAAAGGTGTTAAACTTGCCTAAGATAAAAGTCGCTTTGGTGGGTGTTGGAAACTGTGCATCATCGTTCCTTCAAGGCATACAATATTATGATAAATGCGAAAAAGAGGAAGAATGCGTTGGATTAAGTCATCTATTTTTAGGGGGTTTTCACCCTAGAGACATACAAATTGTTGCAGCCTTCGACATTGATAGTCGAAAAGTTGGAAAAGACTTGTCTGAAGCCATCTTTGCACTGCCAAACAATGCCCCAAAATTAGTTAATGCTCCAAAAGCTGGTGTCACCGTGCTCAAAGGTCCAGTTTTGGACGGTGTAGGTGAATACACGAAAAATGTTGTGCAGATAAGCAATCAGCCAGATGTAAATATTGCAAGCATTTTGAAAGAAAGTGATGCAGAAATTGTCATCAATTTACTTCCGAGTGGCGCTGTGAAGGCTTCTCAATGGTATGCAGAACAAGCGTTAAACGCTGGTTTCGCCTTCGTGAACGCTACACCAACTTTCATTGCCAGCGACGCCACATGGGCTAAGCGTTTTGAAGAGGCTGAATTGCCGCTTGCGGGTGACGACTTGATTGATCAGGTGGGCGCGACAACATTGCATAAAGCTTTGTTGAAGCTGCTTTCGATGAATGGTGTTCGCATTACTGAAACGTATCAGCTGGATGTTGGAGGAGGTACGGAATCACTGGATACGCTTGGAAGGACGAGGGACGTTAAAAGAACTGTTAAGACGCAGTCTGTTGAAGCAGCTTTGCCCTATAAGGCTGAGGTGGTAGCTGGCTCCATGGATTATGTGGACTTTCTGCAGAACCGACGTGACAGCTACTTCTGGATTAGGGGAGTATACTTCTGCAACACGCCCATGCAAATAGATTTGAAGCTTTCAGTAGTTGACGCACCGAACGCTGGCGCTGTCCTGTTTGACGTGATCAGAGCTACGAAAATAGCCTTAGATAAAAGGCTGAAAGGGGCAATACTTCCAATCTGCGCTTACGCCTTTAAACATCCGCCGCAAATGACGCCGTTTGAAACCGCAGAGAAAATGTTTGCAGATTTTATCAAAGAAAAAGCATAGGCTAAACGTTATTTTTCCGCAACTTTTCGCAGTTCACATATTATCTTTTCTTTCACTCCGCTCTGCTTCATTTTCTCCTTCAACAAAGTTATAGTTTTCACTGGCGTTGGATCTATACCTCGCATTATAGCAAAGTACACACTCGTAAAGTCGCCTGTGCAGATTACAGATGACATTTTTGCTAGTTTGCTTTCGCCCATACTCTGAACTTCGAAAACTTTCATCGACTTTTTGCATATCAACTCTTTCGTAGCCTCGATTCTTTGTCGCATCGCTTCTGGCTCCTCATCGTCTCGAATGAAGATTACTGAAAAACATTTTGCAAGTTCCCTTGCGGCTTCCCAACCGACAATCTCGTTGTGGTTAAGTTCTGAGAAAAACTCCCATTTTGCTGGAACCTTGCTGTTTTCATTAAACTGCGTCTTAAAACGCTGGGCAACACCGCGATAAATCCCAAACCCATAAACAACTGGAACTGTCCCGTAAATGTTTGACGCCAATTTCTTGGAAAAATTGCTGCTGAGCAGTTTTTCAGCCGAGTTTGAATCACTAATATGCCTCAAGATTTTGATGGTTTCAGAAATTTCAGGAGTAACATCAGGGACTAGGCCAATTTTGTTTAGCAGTATAGGCAAGGGCATAAACAGATATGGAAGTGTTGCGCGTGGAGCCATTCCAGAAGGAACACGCAAGCATGGAACATTCAGTTTTTCAGCAAATTCATGCAGCACTCCCCCGGAGCTTATGCAAACAACCATACATTTCCGCTTAATAGCGTCCAGAAATGCGCTTAACGATTCTTCAGTTTCTCCAGAATAGCTCACAACAAAAACAAGTGTGTTCTTGTTTGCATATGCTGGTAATGTATATTCTCTGCAAACTTCTATTGGAACAGGTATTCTGTCTCGTGCCCAGTCTTTTAGAAGCTCGCCGCTGATGGCGGAGCCGCCCATGCCAGAGACGATAACTGTTTGCGGCGCGGGATAATTGATTGAGACTGTTTTAGCTGTTTTTGCGGCTTCGGCATAGTGTTTGGGGGCTTCAATGCAAAAAGAAAGCATATCGCTCTGATCAATTCTCTTGATCTCGCTCAAATCGTCCAAAATTTTTGCTTTTGACAATTTTCTTTCACTCTTTGCTTAATCTGTAAAAATTCATATTGTGCTTTTAGCTTTTAAGTAAAAGCCATATTATAACAGTTTTTAAGGTTTTTATCTGTGAAAAAATAATGCTTTAAACGAGTTAAGGCGGAAAAATAAGGTTGCAAAGGAAAAAACTTTCCATAGCCATACCTGCTTCTGTTGTTTCAGATACCCCTCACTTACGCGAGAAAACCTCAAAGATAGGTTTAGTTGGAAGAGACGCGGCAATTTTCAGAGTCAACGAAATCATAATTTATCCAGATAATCCAAAGGTTGATCAAAAAGCCGACATGGATTTAATAGCCACTATACTTGTTTACATGGAGACGCCGCAATATTTGCGGAAAAAACTTTTCGAGCTTAGACCAGAGTTGCAGTACGCGGGCATACTGCCACCATTGCGGACGCCGCATCATCCACTGAACCGCAAAATGAAAAATCTAAAGGTCGGCGAATACCGTGAAGGTGCCACGTTGTCCAGAACAAAGGAAGGAACACTTATCGACATTGGAGTTGAACAACCAGCATTAATACTGAATAAGCAGTTGCCTGTGGAGAAGAGGGTCACTGTGAAAATTACGAAGGTTGAAAAGCGGGTTGAGGTTGAATTGGCAAATCGAGACGAAATACCAGCGTATTGGGGCTACGCGGTTAGTGTGGAAAGGCATTCTCTTGGATGGCTTATGAAAAGTGGAGGCTTTGACTTGACTGTTGCCACTTCTAGATGTGGTGTTTCATTTACCGACGTTGCAGAGGAAATAGCTGAAGAATGGACAAAAGCGAAGACTATCCTCATAACTTTTGGCGCACCAGCGCAAGGACTGTATGAGATAATCAAAAATGAAGGACTCAACTTGGACGAAGTTGCGGATTTTGTTGTCAATACTATACCAAAGCAGGGAACAGAAACTGTCCGAACAGAAGAGGCACTTATTGCTTCATTGGCAATATTAAATAGTCGATTTAATCTATGTACTTGAAAATTTCTTTGAGATTTGTGATAGCCCTCAAGCCTGAAGTCTCAGGCGTGTCACTTTCTGTTCTTCGGATTAATATAGCCTTTATACTTACTTCTTCTGCTCCTTTATAGTCAGCTTCTATGGAATCTCCAATGAACAGTGCCTCGTCTGGCTTAACTTTCAGTTTTTCAAGGGCATACCTGAAAACATCTGGATGAGGCTTCGTCTTTTTTACAGTGTTTGCTCCAACGATAACATCAAACAACTCCTTTCGAAGAGAAACCTTTTCCAGAATTTTATACACATCTTCTTCATACGCGTCGGAAACAAGTCCAACCTTTAAACCCATTTTCTTTAGTTTATGCAGCATTTCATTAACTTCAGAATAACTCTCGCATTCTGTATAATCAAACCATCTTGTTGCAATATAGTTGATTAGCTTCTTATCTTGGGAAATCCCTAAGAATTTTAAAGCAAGGGCATCCCATTTGTTCCAGAATTTTTTGTAGGGAACTTTGCCGCACAAAGAATTGTAGTTAAGAGCAAACTCTTCATATGTTTTCGCAAGTGCTTTCTCTACTTCATCCACAGTTTTGTTGATTCCTTGAGAACACAAGACTTTATTAAATGTCACTTCAGGCTTGAAGGATTTAACTAAGGTATTTCCTAAGTCAAACAATATTGCTTTGACTTTCAAAGCGAACACATCCTAATTATTGCTATTCACAATGACCCTGAGTGCTTTCGCTTTCAATGTAAAGGATAAAGAGATAAATGTTTGTTTTGTTTAGGTGTGGGTATGTATTTCGATGTTGCCATGCCCTTGACGCTTTTCTTGGTTACATTGGTAGCCATGTTTTTGGACGAAAAAGTTGAAGGCAAGTTGAAAGGCGTTTTTGAGGAGAGAGAGTTCAAAGTTCGTGACGCCCTCTTGCTTATCGCAGCGTTAAGCGCAACCGTGTTGCTTATGGTTTTTATTCCGCAAATGGCAATCATGATAATGTTCCTCTTCTCCTATTCCTTACTACTCTTCATATTTACGTATCTTTTCTCAGATTTCGGAAAAGCTGAAGCCAAACTTTTTTACATAGCGTTCCTATTAGTTAGTTTTTTGGCAGCCACAATCAGTTTGTTCAATTTTGGCGCAAACATTATGGTTGCTTATGGAGCATTAGCACTTTTTGGCTTGTGTGGTTTCACTTTTATCGCATTATTGTATGAAAGAAGCAGAACGAAAAAAGAAGAGCGATGGTATTTAGCAGCGTTACCGCCAGCACTTTTCATATGCTTATACCTATTCTTCAACAGAACACGCATTTGGTTTCCCTATCTGTTAGATTTATACGGAATAGTTTTTGCAATTCTAATAATTCTTTATCTTGGAAGCTTATTCTCATGGAAAACGACGCTCATCTTCGCTGGACTTCTCACTGTTATGGATGTAATCTTGGTTTTGTTTACTGGCACAATGGTTTCTGCAGTAAGCCACATTGAAGACTTAAGGCTCCCAGTGCTAGTCTATTTGCCCGCAGTTCCGGGAGATGTGACTGAAATAGGAAGGCTATATATGGGTCTTGGTTTAGGCGACTTTTTCTTTGCAGGATTAATTGGCGTACAAACTATGAAAAAATTCGGTAAGAGTTTTGCAGCTTCATCCGCTATCGCAATGTCTGCGTCGTTTTTCATCTTTCAAGCAGTGATGCTTAGTTGGGGATTAATTGCGTTTCCAGGCACTTTGATGATTATCTGCGGATGGCTACCGCTAGTAATCTGGAAAAAAATACACAATTAAAAATTCTGCAGAGATAAACCCTAAAGAAAAAATGGCGTTTTCTTTAGCCAAATAAGGCGCCTAAGCCTTCAAGCGCCGCTTCTTCTTTGGCTTTTTCTTCTTCTTCCTTCTTTTTCTTCTCTTCTTTCGGTTTAGCTTCTGCCGCAGGAGCAGCTGTCGCTGGTGCTGTTGCTGGAGCAGCCATCATTGTTGGAGCAGATTTAATTGCTTCTTCAATGTTGACCTCGGCTAAGGAAGCCACTAACGCTTTTATCCTTGTCGTGTCAGCGTTTATGCCTGCCGCTTTCAGAACTTGCGTTAGGTTTTCTTCGTTTATCTCTTTTCCAGCCTTGTGAAGTAGCATAGCGGCGTAAACGTATTCCATACCCTTTCACCTCTCCACTCGACTATTTTAACCTTTTTCAGAACCTTCTATGGGTGCAGCCTTTTCGTCTAAGGTAGGCAATCTAGTACTTAAACTTAACATTTCCATATGTGCTTTTCTAATCAAATCCACCATTGTTTCCTTCGTAGGCACGGAAGCGCTTAGCGAAAGCAAACGTGCCTCTCGATGGGCAACCTGCAAAAGCACCACAGTGTTTTCCGAGGTTGGATAAGCTATTTCTAGCGATAGAGCGAAAGCGTTTGAATGAGCTTCTTCAATGTTTCGCTTAGTTTTGCTTGTGTCTATCTGCATTTGTTCCTGAGTTATTATCAAGCCGTCGTCAAAAGCGACTTTCATGAGAAGCCCAGCTTCAACAGGTTTTATTCCAAGCTTTGACAATACACTTGCAAGCCTTTCCGGGATCGTTTCGCCCTTTCTAACGACCAACGTGTCTTTATTTATCCAAACGCTCCCAGACTCAATTCTCGTAGGCAGACCAACAGCATTTAACTGACTGATTATCGGCCCAGGTGGCTGTCCAGTGTTTCCCGCTGGAACTATGACGTCAAAAGCTGCTATGTCACCAGATTTAGCCGTTGTTTTCACTTTTCCCCTTTCTAGAAGTAACGCCAATCTAAACGGGTTTAAATCTGTGAACAGATAAACGTTTGACCCTGTTAAGTATTCCTCAAGCTTTTTCAGTTCTGTCTTTTCTTTGCAGTTTTCAATCGATATTTTCATAAGAGTGTTTTTTATTACCCGCATGTACACCTTGTCTGCTAAGTTTTTCTTGAGCTCTTGAAGCTGAGTTGATCTAACTTTCTGAAGGTTAGCAATTCCGACGACTTTATGCTGTGTTATCAGCTGTTTTATCTCTTCAACTTCACCGATTTTTTGTTGTAAAATTTGTTGGGATGGCATTGTTTTTCCTCGCCTATGGTCTGATGCTTACTGGTTTACCCATAGATGTTTTTATATAGGCTCGCTTGACGTTCTTCTCTCCTCTCTTAAGTTTTCCCTCAATGACCCTTAAAACCGCTTGAACGTTCTCGGATATTTCCTCTTCTTTCATGTTTTCTGATCCTACGCGACACTGCAAGATTGGTTGATTGCGCATTCTTACAACGACTGTTTTACGGTGCTTCTCTATCAAAGTTGCTATGTCTGCTGTCGGCGGAACTGGCAAAGGCATTTTACCCCTAGGTCCTAAAACGGGACCCAAAATTTTGCCAACTAAGGGCATCAAGGGAGCCTCAGCAATAAAGAAATCGTAGCTATTAGCAATTTTCCGTAATTCCCGCTTTTTACCAGCAAATCCCTCAAGCTCAGCCCTTTCAACGACAAGGTCCGCATTTGCCCTTCTTGCCTTTAGAGCCAACTCTCCAGAAGCGATAACGCATATTTTGTTTTGTTTTGCTGGTGAATATGGCAACTCTATGATTTCTTGAAGCTTGCCTTCGGAAGATTTCATGTCTATGTCTTTCAGGTTTAGAATAAGCTCTATTGACTGATTGAATTTTCTTTTTTCAGATTTTTCCTTTACCTCTTTAACAGCATCTAGGATTGTCTTCTGGTCTAAGGGCATTTTAGAGACCTCGTGCCAATGAGGGAATGGAACGCGGTTATAAAAATATTCTTATGCTTCACTCTTACTAAATATTTCGTCGTACTTGCCTTCGTCAATTTCCTTCTGAACTTCTCGGGGGTCTTTTCCATCAACGGTGACTCCCATACTAACGCAGCTTCCCAAGATTTCCTTCGCTGCTACTTTCAGATTTTTTGCCAGAAGCTCATGGCGTTTAATCTTTGTAATGCGCAAGACTTGTTCCATGTTGAGGTCCCCAACTTTCGCCGTGTTTGGTGTCCCAGAGCCTTTCTCTATTTTTAATTCGCTGACAATTAAAGCAGATGCTGTGGGTGTTCCAACGCTAACTTCGAACCCTTTGGTTTCAGGATCAACAGCGACCTTCACTGGAACCTTCATTCCAGCATAATCCTTTGTAAGCTCGTTTATTTTGTTCACAATCATCATGACATTAACGCCTAATGGACCTAAAGCTGGACCCAATGGTGGCCCAGCTGTTGCTTGCCCACCGCTTACAAGTAATTCCACAATTTTTTTATCAGCCATTTACGTTTCCCCGCCTCCTGCTTTTGCTTTCTCCACCAGCTTTACGTAATCAGAATGGACAGTTATTGGCAAAGTGAAAGATGCCTCTAACAACTCTAGTGTGACTTCTCCTTTGGATTTGTCAATGCGAGTTATTTTTGCGCGCATGCCCTTAAATGGTCCACCTGTAACTTCCACTATGTCGTTTTCAGTTAACTCTTCAATTACTGGTTTCTTGACAATATATCTTTCAATTTCAGAAAAACTTACGACGCCAGAAATTCGGGATCGTACATGTCTTATGCCTGCTATGGCTTCTTCAACAAAATGTGGTCCTTCGGCTTCTACGAAGACATAGCCTCTTAGGGCTTCAGGCACAAGTATAGCTTTTATGGGTATTTTATTTGTTTCAATTCTTGCTGCGACGAGTTTGGCTACGTTTTTCTCTTGTCCTGTTGTTGTTTTTATAGCAAAGATTTTTGTGGGGTATTCTTCGCTTTTTTCCATGAAGTGTCATCCTTCTAAGATGAAGAAGCTGCTTGTGGTTGCAGAACAGAAGACACTAGTTTAATGACGAATCCGATTAAACCGACTGCACCTATGCCTAGGAAGCATATTTTTATTGATAGCCAAAGCTCACTTGTTCCTGGTTTTATTGCAAGTTTCAATGTTCTTGCGCTTTGAGATAGGAACGATCTTAAGCCCATGGTTCATCGCACACTCAACATTTCAATACGATATAAACGTTGCTCTAGCAGTAGGGTTTAGATAAACTTGAACGTTGCTATTAGCCTTTCTGTGTTTAAGACATAAATCACAGCATCACAAACCAATAGAAGATTTTTCCGCAAAATTTAAGCAAGGCTCCGTGTATAAGTTAACTCGGCTTTGTAATGGTGAGGGGAATGAAGAGGATAGTTTTTGGGGTAATGTTGGTGTTGTTGTTGGTTGGAATGTTGGCATTGACGTTGAGTGAGGTGTCAGCTCCTCTTCCGGCGAGTCCGCCTACAGACTGGCCATCAGTCTTCTTCTGCAGCGAAACTGTATCTTTTTGTAGTGAAGATAACCCGATAGTGGCAGATGTTGGAGACGTAGTTAGCATTGCTTTGGTGGGTTTCAACTTCACCGATAATACTGTCGTAGATCCTGATAATCCACTAGTTACGCATCCTCTGGGCAACCTCAATGGCTTTGACGTTCAAATGCTTTGGGACCCCACGGTTTTGAAGCTAGTCAATTACACTGTGACTGTGCCTGTGGAGGATTATCCAAATCCAATCTCGCCTAGCCCCTACGCGGGCATACTACACGAAGACGCATTTGAATGGAGAAACATAGTGAACGAGACTGACTCGATCCCAGATTCTGAGCCTGGAACAATGGCTTGGTTCGCCTACTCTATACTGCCTAGTACAGAGGTCTTCAACGGAAATGGCACCTTCTTCAAAATGACCTTCAATGTGACGAAAAAAGGCTCTTCAGTCTTGAAATTGACGAACGTTGATCTGTCAGGAGAAGGTGGAGACCTGCCCCAAGTGGAGTCCCACACGTTTGATGGTCTCTTTAACACGCCTAACGCTCCTACAGCTGACTTCACTTTTTGGCCTGATGTGGGAGTGATTAACAAGCCTGTTGTTTTCAACGCTTCAGCCAGCTACAGTCCATTAGGCGCAATTGCTAACTATACTTGGAATTTCGACGATGAAAACGTTACTACTGTAAGCGACCCTGTAATTAGCCACTCTTACGATGCTACCGCAGCATACACGGTTTCGTTGATAGTAGAGGATTCAGATGGAGTGTGCAGCAGTCCAAAAACAGAGCAGGTGACTGTTGTCAACAAGAGGAATGTGATGATTGCTGATGTTTCGCCCTCTGCCGAATATATTCTTGCAGGCAGAGAGGTTGATATTGCAGTCAGGGTTGAGAATGATGGGGATGCTGACGAAAATTTCACGTTAGCAGCGTACTACAACGCAACTTCTGTTAACTGGACTGACATTTCAACCACTAACTGGATAAAAATTAGCGAAACTAATGTTTTCCTCTCAAAATACAGTTTTTCAATTAAACCTTTTACTTGGAACACGACAGGTGTGCCACGGGTTAATGCACGCTACTACATCCTTGCAAACGTTACCCAAGTTCCTTACGAAGATGTTAGTGATAACAATATGATCAGTGATCCAGTCTTTATCGTATCATCACGATGGCATGATATTGTCATTGAAAAACTTGAGGTTGGATGGGGTGAAGACTTTCAATATCCAGTGCTTGACGGTGAAGACGTGACATTTCAAATAATCGTTCTAAATAACGGATCAGTGGATGAAACGGCTGTCAACGTGACGCTTTACTGCAATGATTCTGTGTTGGAAAGTTGGAATGAATCGTTGCAGAACGGAGAAACTGTTCAGCTAACGTTTGAAGAACAGCTCGCTTCTGGCAATTATAACATAACTGTTCGAGCAACTATAGAGAATGATACATATTTAGATAACAACTTCATGGAGAAGACGCTACAAGTCATTAAAGCGCCCAAACTTAATATCACCTACACTCCTGATTGGCCTCTTGCAAACTACACGATTTCCTTCAACGCCTCAGCAAGTTTTCACCAAGAACCTGGAGCATCAATAACGGAGTATACGTGGCAAATATATAATCCAGAAGGAATGCTAGTGAATATTACGTACGGTGCCGACTTGGTCAGCATAACTTACAAGTTCAATGAAGATGGGGAGTGGCAAGTGATTCTTTCTGTCACGGACAGTTACAACATTACATATAACATGCAAAGACCCGCAACCTCAGCGTATAGAATACAAGCAATAATCAATGTTGAGGAGAGTTTAACATACTCTTTTGAAGCCTACACATGGAATAGCATAACCTACTACGTTAACATAACCAGCAACTCAACAGTAACAGAATTTAACTTCAACCACAACGTAGGCCCCTCCATCGAATTCAATGTGGCTGGCACAATGGGAACAGGAAGTTGTCAAGTCGCTATTCCTCAATCGCTCTTGTGGGTTGATGATGGAGAATGGGAAGTTTTGGTTGGCGGCGAGCCCGTAGACTACACTATAATTCAAGATGGAAACACAACATATCTCTGCTTCGTCTATGGCCACAGTACAAAAACCGTGCAAATAATGGGAACACATGCCATCCCAGAATTTCCTTCAGCTACAACTCTGCTACTGTTTATGGCTTCAATGATGCTGGTGCTTATCCTAATAAAGAAATCGCCAAAAACTAGGCAAAGTCATCGATAGAACACCATTTCATATAAGCAGTGCAATCAAGATAATACGTCTAGTAAAAAGAGAGAAGGAATATGAATTTAAAATGTCTTTCTTTTTTCCTATTCAAACCAGCATTCGCAGATAAGAAAGTCTTGATAATAGAAGATTCTTCGATAAAATTTTAAACTGACCGCACGATTATTTAGTATATAATAGAAGAGGAGAAAATGAAGAGACTACTTACTGAAATAATGCTTATACTGCTTCTAATTGTCACGTTAGCGTTAGCCTTTAACGTTCAGCCAGTTAAGGCAAGTGGAACCATTTATATTAGAGCTGACGGAAGCGTTGTAGGTACGGACAAGATTTCTAATGTAAACAATGTAACCTACACCTTCACAGATAACATTAATGATTCAATTGTTGTTGAGAGGAACAACATAATAATCGACGGTGCAGGCTTCACCGTGGATGGTCAAGGGGGCGGATACGGAATAGACTTGAGTAATAGAAGCTATGTGACTGTCAAAAACGTTAGAATAACAGATTTCAGTACAGGAGCCCATCTCGCCTTCTCAAACAACAACAACATCACAAACAATGACCTCCTTAACAACATTGGAGGAATCTTTGCTTATTCCTCCAACAACAACGTTATTACCAATAACAGAGTTTTTACAAACACGAACAATGGAATCAGCCTCAACCGGTCCAACAATAACACTATTGCACAAAACTACCTCTCAAGAGATAATATTTACGGAATTACTTTGGCCTATTCATGTAACAACACTCTCACACATAACAACATCACAAACAACGATTACGGAATCCATATCCACTCCACTAGTGAAAACAATCTCGTAGTTGGTAACAACGCATCAAACTATTTTTATGGAATTTACCTCAACGCTGTGATTAAAAACACACTTGTTGCTAACAACCTTTACAACAACGACTGTGGAATCTGCTTGTGGAACTCACACAACAACATTTGCGCCAATAACAACGTTTTAAACAACAGTCAAGGAATAGATCTCGGAAACTCCCGCAACAACCTCATTTTTCATAACAACTTCGTTAATAACGATGCTCAAGCAAGTGTCACGCTTGGATATGCAAACGTTTGGGATGATGGCTATCCTTCTGGCGGAAACTATTGGAGCAACTACATGGGCGTTGATTTCAAAAGTGGAATCTCCCAAAATAGCACAGGAAGTGACGGAATAGGCGATGCAAAATACGTCATTAATCAGAATAACACGGATGGCTTTCCCCTCATGGCGCTACTATACACATTTGACGCTGGAATTTGGGATGAAACAAACCGTTGTGTTGAAGTAATTAGCAACTCTACAATTTCAAACTTTAGAATAAACATGACAGAGAAGACAATAAGATTCAATGCTGCAGGAGAAACAGGCATGGGCTTCTGCAGAATCATAATACCAAACGCTATCATCCAAACACTGTGGCTGAACAACTACGCGGTATTAGTTAATGGATTACCTGTAGAATTTAGAAACTGGACAGACACAGAAAACACATACATATACGTCAACTACACTCACTCAGAACATGAAATAATAATAGTACCAGAATTTCCATCAGCCATAATTCTAACACTATTCATGGTCTTAACAATGTTTGTTGCTGCCTTCGCAGAGAAAAGAGTGCCCAGAGGCTCTAGACCTAAGTCTAGCAACGTCGTTGAATGTTAAATTTTTTGGATGGGAAGACCAGTTTCTTTGAGCATTTCAACAAGTTTTGATTTGTGCTCGCCTTTTATTCCCTTCCAATCTAAAACAGCGTAATCAACTTTTTCTAACGTCTTCTTTACGCATTGTTTAAGAATTTCCACATCTATGTAGGAAAGAGCATATTTAGGGATCATGTGACCGAAAGCCATTTCACTTTCCAAAGCAACACGAGTGAATTTTGCGTTATAGTGAAGCCCACCTATGCCAACAACAGCAGCAGCCTTAGATTCACCGAAGTTTGAAATAGCTTCCATTGCTGCACGGGCAACAGCCTCAGCAGCTTTCATATCATTCCATTGCTTAAGCGAGCTTCCTAATTCAGCGAACATTGTAGGCACATTTAGAGATGGACCATGATGGGTGCATTCATAAGAAACTTCGTAGCTAAGCTGCATTTCTTCTTTAAGTTGCATCATAGCCTTTAACGTGTCTCTCATTGCATTTGCTGGCGAAACAGAAACCCTTCTTGATAACCCACCAAGTTCTGCTTCGCCCAGATTGCCTGGAGTGTGAACAGACAACGTCGGCGTACCGCTTACACTGCTGTGCCTCGAGATGAAAACTACAAGTTCCAAATTGGCAAAAAAATCAGGCAGATTTTGAGCATAAACAGATTCTTCATTCAAAGTTACAAGCTTAGCTTTTCTGCTTCCGATATTTGCCTCGTAAACCTGGTTTTCTTGAAAATTTTCGGCAGTTTTTTTGAAAGGGTAATGGCTTAAGATTTGCCTAGCAATGTTTAAGCTTGCAACATCCTTGTTTGAGGCAACAAGTAAAATTATTGTTTACGCCCTCCCTTTTGATGATTTTTGTAGTAACTAATAAATAGTCATGGCAGTAATGAAGTTGCCGTTAATTCTAGAGTAAGCCAACCATGCGCCATTTGAGGAACGTGAAAATGAAAGATGAATTTAGCCTAGAAGCGAGATTCTATGATAAGATTTGGGGAAGACACGATTATGATGCTGACGTAAAGTTTGTGACTGATCTTTTTCGAAGGTATCATTGCAGAAGTGTGATTGACATTGGATGTGGAACAGGAAACCATGCCTTAAGATTGAGCAAAATGGGCTATCAAGTTACAGGAGTTGATGTGAGCCCAACTATGCTGAAAATTGCCAAAACAAAGGATAAGGAAGCGAAAATCCGATTTATACAGGGAGATATGAAGAAACTGGAAAAGGTTGTTCTGAAAAATCAAAGATTTGATGTAGCTATTTGTTTAGGGCAGGTTTTTTCTCATTTAATGACAGACAAAAATGTG
>Ga0172366_10000424_pt1 | contig 30056 bp, 32 predicted proteins | sample LakKivSesite69cm_FD_114533 | JGI IMG/M metagenome (GOLD analysis project Ga0172366, IMG submission 114533) | Sediment microbial communities from Lake Kivu, Rwanda - Sediment site 69cm | ecosystem: Environmental > Aquatic > Freshwater > Lake > Sediment | place: Rwanda: Western Province, Lake...
AGTAAAAAATATTGCATGCACATCTAAAACTAGTGATTGACTTGAAAGAACGGTTTTATCAAGGGATATATAAAACATAACTTTGAAAGTCCAGCATGTGCTTATTTTTACACCGAGAAATGGACATTGCATAATAACAGCCTTCCGCGTGAGCCCCTTCATGAGAATCAGATCAAGGAAGAAAATTCACCTGCATCGGATCGGCGCCCTCGTGGCTTTCATCATTCCCTTTGCCACGTTTGGCACGATAGTCGGCCAAGTCGTCAGCATTTTTAACGAGATACCGAGCTTCGGCACCGACGAGAGTTTAAAACCGGATCCATCGACGTTTATCCCAGCGAACTACACCCGGCTTGCCGAGATGGCGGAGTTTTACGATTACCGCTTCGAGAACTACCACATTCCCTTGAACTTCACGGTCGGGACGTCCTTCACGACCGAGGATCTCACGACCGTCTCGACCTACCATTTCTCCGACAACGGCGCCTTGTGGACTGGTTCATCGCTGGTCGGGTTCGTGGGGAAATACAAGGCAGCAAAGAGGGAAGGTAACGCGACGATGAAGGCCGACGCGATCCGGGTCATCCGGAAGCTGGTCGATGGCATGGCAATGATGCTCGCCGTGCCGAACGGCGGCCTCGGTGGCGATTACGGCGCCACGGTCGCGCGCTCCTGGTGCCCCCCGCAGAACAAGACGAACATACCTGGCGTTCAATACCTCTTTAACATGGATCACCCGAAATATTTCAACGGCACGGGGGATTACAGCCAGTATCGCTGGAGCGACTACACTTCGAACGACGAGTACGGCGGGTACTACATGGGCATCGCCATCACGTTCAAGTACCTCGACGAGGCCGACGCTCCCGACGTGCATGCCAAGCTGAAGCTCATAATCGACCAGCTCTGCGCGGGGATGCTCAGGGCAAACTTTCTCGGCATCGGCGGATTCGGCGGGCCGACCGGCGTGGATCAAAAGATGCGCATGTTCAACGGCGCGTCCTGGTCGCTCCTCGTGCTGAAGATGGGTGCGCTCGCCTTCCCCGAGAAGTACGCTTCGGTCTATTACAACTTCGCGCTGGAGAACATGAACGCGTACTACGGCAGCAAGGAAGGCGGGATCCAGGAGATCGTGTCAAACTACTATGCGTATAATTTTGGCATCGACGTGTGCTTCGGCCTGCTCATGCTCGAGGAGGATCCCGTGCTGCTCGCCAGGTATATCAAGAATTTCGAGGAATCGATATGGTACTGCGTGCGATACCACCGGAACCCGTATTTCAACGCCATCTACCTCGCCGCGAAGCGTACCGTGCACGGAGACGGCAAGTTCGAGTCCATCGAGCGCGATGTCGAGGACCAGCTTATGGAATTCTACCCCAGGCATTTCCCCGACGTGTACAAGGGGGTAGAACCCGTGCCTTCTCATTATAAGATCGTTGACTTCTCAAAGTACAAGGACTTCTTCGCGAACAACACGATCGGGGTGCTCTTCGCGCCATTGTTCGAGGAATTCGACCTGGAGGGCACGTTCTGGGATCATCCGCTAACCGTCAAGATGAAGGACACGAGCATCTTCATGTGGGACAGGAACCCGTTTGACCCTGCGTGGGGCGGATTCAACTTGCTGCACGAGGAACCGGGCTCCAGTTTCGCCGCGCCGTACTGGATCATGCGCGGGCTATGCCAGATGCCAAACACGGGGGTGAGGCCGAATTGGACGGGCTAGACCTGGCAAAGCGGATCGCCGGGCTCGGCATCGGCGCGACTCTTATTGTCATGTCGGTGTTGATGCTCCTCTCCGGCATGCGCATCCCCGGCGCGTATTTCGAATACGAGATCTCGATGAGCGGCGATGTCAAGACCTTCCAGTTCGACCTCACGCTGTTCATTTATTTCATCGTGATGTTCATCGGGATGGGCGCTGTCATGGTCGCGTTGAAGCCGTCCCGCATGCCGACCAGCGTGATCGTGAGCTACCCGGTGAGCCGCCTGATCGCCGGCCTCCTTCTCTTCTCGATGGGCGTCTACTTTCTCGTCGAGTACGGGGTCGAGTTCGGCGGGTATACTGGTGTCGGGAACTGGCTTTTCCTCGGCGGTTTTTCCATGTTCTTCCCGACCGGTGCCTTCCCGCTGCTCGTGGGCGCCATCCTGCTCGTGATCAGCGCTTTCACCTTCATGAAGCTCAACATCACCCGCACCCCGGAACACCTGGTCATCGACGAGATGCGGTTCCCCCGGTCGATGTCCGTGAAAATTGCGCTCGACGACATCCAGGCGATGCGCTTGACGAACGGCCGGACGGGCATGCGGTTCCTCTGGGTCATCCTCTTCATCATCCCGATATACTTCTTGGCCGTGGACGGGCTATCGTTCATACTCAACCCGGACTTGTATGGGATGGGAACTTGCGGGATATTCCCGTTCATGGACGGCGCGGGCGAATGCGTTGGCCTGGCTTACTTGATCAGCGCGGTCGTCCAGCTCGCGTGCATGCTCTTGATCGTCATCAACTCGCACTACACGATCGAGATCGTGACCAAGGACAAGTTCATCGAGATCCCTTACTACCCGATCAACTACAAGTCGCTCGAGCGGTCGAGCCTGGCCCGCGTCCTCTTTGGAGACACCGGCCGGGCGCTGCCCGGCCAGCCGGTTGCATCGATCAAGCAAGCGGGGGATGTCAAGCGGCTCGCTTGCGGGTTGTTGTTCGTGATCATCGGGATCGCGAGCCGGGTGTTCTACTTGTGGGCAGGCGAGATGCTCCGCTTCGTGCTGCTCATCGCGGGCATCATCATCTTCGTCGATGCGATGAAAAACGACTTGAAATTCGCGCATTCCCGCGTCGACGTCCAGGCGATCGACGAGGGGAAGGGTTACTTGCTCTCCAGCACGGGAAAGCTGTTCAAGAATGACCTGTACTTCTGGCAATCGCGCCAGCTCTCCGATTGCAGGCAGCAAGACGTCGTGTCGGCCAATACAACCGTGCAGCCGCGGAAGATCAGCATCGTGGATCACTTGCTCGTGACGGCCATCTTGTTCTTTATCGGCTTCCAGGGATTCCCTGTCGGCTTGCTCGTCCCGCCTAGCATGGCGGGCTTCATGGCCGCACGCGTTGGCCTCGTGATACTCACGTGCGCCGCCATCGCCCTGGCCATCATGCTCAACCCCGTGCACGTATTCAAGGTGAAACTCGGCGACTGCAATTTCCAGGTGCCCGTGAAGATGGCGGCGGTGCCGGGCATGTCGGCCTTTGCCAGCCTGTTCGTCAACTTCGGGCGCAAGTACCAGATGGCGTGGCAAACCCATCGCGTGCAGATGATCTGGCGCCTGGCCGAGATGGCCATCGCCGCGTGCGTCGGGATGCTCGCGAGCGGGATAATGCTTTTCGCGTGAAAACTCGTTTTTCTTCCCTTTACCTCGAATCGGGAGATCATTTCTTCGTGATCTTGAAGAAATTGTCCAGGTCTTGCAAATAGTTCACCAGCTTGTCCTTGTCTGCCTGGTCAAGGCCCAGCAAAAAGCTTATCTCTTCGGCAAGCTCGCGGAAGCGTTTCGTGGGAGCGGACGCGAGGTTTCCGAGGATCCCTCCCGGCGTCGTCGACGCGAGCAGCAATTGCCGGCGGCGCTCGCCGAACTTGGTGAGCTGGTAGTTTTCGATGCTGCCCCAGCCAAGGTTGAAGACGAGGGCGTCTGCTGCCACTTTCTGCAAGAGTGGATCCTCCGACTTGAGATTCTCGATGAGCGGGTCGATCGCCTTGGCGCTCTTGATCTTGTTGAAGGCGATGATGGCGGGAAAGCGTGCCTGGGTCTCCTTGTCCTTGAGGGCCACCACGAGGGCGTCGATGGCCCGGGGGTCGGCCTCGAATGCTTGCAGCGAGGGCAAGACGGAGAGCCGCACCTTCACGTCGGGCGACCTTGCTTTCTTGACCAGAGCGTCGACCGTCCGTGCATCGCCTATCTTCGCGAGAGCGTTGGCCGCTTTTTCACGCACGCTGAACGACTCGTCATCGAGCGCCGCGACCAGCTCCACGAACGTCTTCTTGTCCTTGATCTGGCCGAGCGCGTACGCGGCGCTCTCCCGGACCATGGGATTATCGTCGTTCAGGTGCGCGGCGAGATGGTGGATCGAGTGCTTGCTGCCGAACACGCCAAGCGTGATGATCGCCTCGTTCTTCACGTCCCACTCGTCGGGATCCACGGTCTGCTCGAGCACGGCCTCGAGGAGCCGGATGGCCTTGCGCTCGTTCAAGTTCAAGTCGCGGATCTCCTTGATGGCCTCGATCCTGACCTCTTTCTTCTTGTGCTGGAGCAGCCGCTCGTATTTCTTCAAGCCTTTCGAGTCGTCGCGGGATTCCTCTTCGGCCATGGCGGGTGTCCTTGGTGGACGGTGCTGAATACTAGTGGCATCCCATCCTTATCTCGATTCCCGCGCGGGCCAGTTACGTGCGGCCTTTTCCTCATACCCGGCACGCTAGATCATGGCATCGTCGTAGGATATCCGGCCAATGCCCTCGCTGCCACGGAAATCATCGTTGATGAGGTAGAAGTAATAGATGTCCTCTATGGAAAGGCCACTGGACGAGAACGAGATGATGTCCTTGTTGTCGAGCATCAAATCGCTGATACGCGCGACCTCGTCCTTGGTCTGGCAGATGAACTGGACGTGGGATCCGACCGCGCGCCACGGCTGGTCGAAGCTGTCCCAGTACTTCTTGTCCTTGGCGCTCCGCGGGAGGACGTCGACGTTGTACCGGTAAGGAATGGATTTCAAGATCTCGTTCACGTCGCCGAGCTTCAGAACCGATCCGCCACGTTTAAGCATGAGGATCTTGTTGGAGAGGCGGTCGACGGTCGTGACATCGTGATCTATGATGATGAACGTGATGCGATCCTTACGTTCCGAGAGATAGGCGAGAAGCTTCTCCTTCCGGATAACGTCGAGGTTCGCGGTGACCTCGTCGATCAGCATGATGTCCGGCTGCTTGAGGAGCGCGATCGCAAAGCGCGTGATCGCCTTCTGGCCCTCGCTGAAGACCTCGAGCATCTCGTCGAGCATGTTCGCCACGCCGAATTCTTCGATGAACTTGAACGCGGGCTCGGGATCCTTGCCTTGTGCCTTGGCATAGAAGTTGATCTTGGATCGCAGCGTGAGTTTCTTGAGGAAGTTGAGGGCCGGGGACACGAAACTCACGTGGTCGAGGACGTGGCTCAACTGCTTGGCCACGTCGTAGCCGTGGATGTTCGCGGTTCCCGCGTCGGGGAGGTAAATGCCGGAGAGGATTTTCATGAGCGTGGTCTTGCCAGAGCCGTTGGCGCCGATGATGGCCACGTGGTCGCCCTTGCGAACGCCGAAGGTCATGCCGTTGATGATGGCTTCGTATTTCGGCTTCCAGAAGGATCCACCAACCTGGAACCGCTTCACGAGGTCCTTGACCTCGACCACGTATTCGCTTTTCGTGTTATCCATGCCTCTTTTGTCGAATCAGTACGCCTCGATCATGCCGAGCAGCTTGGCCTTTTTCACGAATATCTTGATGCAGATAAGGGCGATGATGATTAATATACAGACACCTATGATTTGTGACTGTATTACAAAACTTGTCCAATATTCCGCTGTGGATTGCCAGCCCATACCTATGATAGCCCCATCACCATGGGCGACTGGCATGCCTACGATAAAAAGATCCCTTATAAAATCGATACCAGATGCAATAGGCACCGATTCAAGGAATAGGGCACTTTTTTTCAATCCGAAGATGGGAAAAAACATACCTGTAGCTACTTTGAGTCCATATATGAACACATTCGAAAGCACGCCCGTCTTCTTGAATAGCAAGCTGAACGACGCCACCCACAAGGACACGCACATCATGAACAGCGTCATGGATGCCATGATGATGAGGATCCATGGCAGCGAGACCAGGATGTTTACAGCCATCCCCATGATGAAGAAAAACGGGGTCACGACCGCGGTCGCGAGGAGAAACGATGTTATGAAGGACGCCCAGAACCGCCCCATGAGGATGGCGGGGATGTCGATGTTCTGGGTGAGCAACAAGCCGATGGTCCCTTTTTGCGTCTCCTCGGGAAGGCATTGCACGGTATCCTCGAACGGGTGCGTGAATATTGCCCAGAAATACGTTCCCACGAAGAGGAACTTCAAGAAGCCGTCCGTGCCATATTCGACTGGCAAAGCGCCTGGCTTGGGCTGGACCACCTCGGCGATGACCGTGAACAAGGCGAGGTTGATCGCCGTGTACAAGCTATTCAAGAGCAGCTTGAACTTGTACTTCCAGTCGCTCTTCAAGTTGCGCACGGTCACTTGCCAGATCTTCTGGATGAGGCTGGCCGGTCCATTGACGCGACCGCGCAATGGTTGTTCTTGAGCCAAGATCTCACCATTTAGGCTCGCACGAATGCCCACGATTGATCGATCTAGGATCCGCATGGCATAAATCGTTTCCCGTCAATTAACCACGATACTCATGTGGCGAACGAGCAACTTGCGGGTGCTCAAGAACCCGCGTCCCCTCGTCATGGCGCACCGTGGCAACAGCGCCGACGTCCCGGAGAACACGCGCGAGGCATTCGAAGATGCTGCCCGCCTGGATGGCGTTGACGTGATCGAGACCGACGTTCACCTCACGAGGGACGACAATCTCGTGTTCTTCCACGATCCCGTGCTCGACCGGACGACGAACGGCCGCGGCAAGATCAAGGACAAGACCCTGGCCGAGCTGAAGTCGCTCGATGCGGGGTACAAGCACGTCGATGCGAGCGGCAATTTTCCCTTCCGCGGGAAGGGGCTCACGATCCAGACCGTCGACGAGATACTCGCGGCGTTCCCGGGACAGCGCTTCAACATCGACATCAAGTCGCGCGACCCCCGCGCGCCCGCGCTGCTCGCGCGGAAGCTCGAATCCCTCGGCATCGAGAACGGCCCCGGCTCGCGGGTGCTCGTTGCCTCGTTCTCGGAGGACATGATCACGCGCTTCCGGGCAGAGTCGGCGATCCCGACGAGCGCGAGCACGAAGGAGGTCATTCGCTTCTTGCGCAAGGTGAACGGCTGGGCAAGGAAGCACGGCAAGGAGAACATCCCCGGCAATATCCCTCAAGCCGAAATCTTCGGCAAGGATCTCCCTTACGTCGCCTTGCAGATTCCCGAGAAGCTTTCGATCATCAAGGTCATCCGCGGGAAGTGGTTCATCGATATCGCCCACGCGTTAGGCTTGGCGGTCGAGGTATGGACGGTCAACGAACCCGGGCAGATGCGAAAGCTGCTCGGCTGGGGCGTCGACGGCATCTTCTCCGATTGCCCGGGCAAGCTCATCGAGGTCATGGACGAGCTGTTCCCGAGAAAAGCTCATTGACCCGGACGGGCGTTTCCCGCGGTTAATTCTATTTCTCGAAGCAATATTCCGAGCCCTCGTCCACGCACCCGTCCCCCTCGGGCAAATGGTTCGCGAAAACCCGCCAGACATCCTCCGGGGCGCAGTACTTTTGCTCCTCCATCAGCCGGTAGATGCTCGTCTTCCTCTCGATCTCCGGGAGCGAGCGGAACAGGATGATGAGGCTCGCGCCTATCGCGAAAAACATCGTCCATTCCCACGGGGGCGTGAACTCGGTGACCGGCTTCGCCGAGAACGTCTCGAAGTCGAACAGCTGGAATACCGCGATGCCGACCACGACGTTCGCGAGCGCCCCGACGATCGGGATGATCCTGCGCGTGCCCGTCTTGAGGATCGCGTCCTTGACGATGATGATCCAGTAGATCAGACCGCCAACCACGAGACCCCCGAAGGATGCGACCGCAGCGGGAACGTGTATATCGAGGGTCGCAACATCATTCGAGAAGATGGCGAGGGCGATGAACCCCCCGAAACTGACGAAGTTCGCGATGAGAGCGACCTTGGCAAGCACCCTCCCGATGGGCACGAGCCGCTTGTACACGAACTGGTAGAAGGGGATCAGCGAGAACGCGAGGTAGAAGAACGCTGCGGAGAAGAACCAGGAACCCAAAGGATTCAAGGCATGGTTGCCCAGGTCGCTGATCGTGTTCGTGATCAAGGAATAGCTCCCAGGGAAGAGCAGCCACGAGGTGATGAGCAGGCCCGCGTAGATGCCGGCGATGATGGGTGACATGCGCTGGAACATGGTTTTCTTCGGGTAGGCGCCCTCGAAGTAACGGGACACGGTTTTTTTCACGACCGCCTCGATGCTACCCGGTAGATCCATCGCGATCGTGTCTAGCCAGGTCCACAGGTTCGATCCCTTCCGGGTCGAGCCGTTGAACCAGTGCCAGAGCTGTACCAGGCTCCGTTTCGCGAGCTTGATGTCGATCGTCGTGATCACCCGCTGACTCTAGTAAAATTCTACGCGTATATTGTTAACGCAACGGAAGCATATGTTTCTCTCCCGGTCGGGAGAAAATCGATTTGCAGTCAAAAAAGGAGCGGGAGGACCCGTCCCCGGTTACACGGCACGTTCAAGCGGCCGTCCATCAGCATTTTACTGGGCCGCCCGGTCGCGGATCATGCGTGCCAGCTTCTCCTCGAGCGCCTCGCGCACGGACGGGTCGTGGAACGCCGCGAGCTCCTGCTTGGCCGCGGCGAGGTATGTCGAGGCGACGAGGTTCTCCTTTTGGAGGAGAAAATCCTCGAGCAAGTCGAACCGGCGGGCGGCCTCGTCCTTTGCCTGGGGATCGGCCTCCATGACCTTGACGATGTCCACGAGCAAGGCAAGGAAATCGTACGCGTAGCCGATGAGCGCCTTGGCACGCGCCTTGGTGGCTGGCTCGGAAGCGTAATCGATCTTCGCATATGCTCTCAGCGCTTCGTTTATGGCACGGTTATACCCGGCCGATGCGGCGGCGATCTCGGCAACCAGGGCATCATCAATAGTCGTCGTGTCCTTGTCGTGCACCCTGGCGGCGAAGGTGGCAAAGGCCAGCTCTTTCCCGTGCAAGGCATCTATCGGCGGCAACATCGCAAGCTCTCCCGGGCAATTCCGCGAATATACGATTACCTGGCGACCGCCCCGATCGCTTTATTAAGACACGCATGATCCTTTCCATACGGACTCGTGTCGGGAAATGTTGGATTTCTTCAAAGCTCGCCCCGGCATGTAAACCGAATCAAAAAATCGGAGAAGGAAGGTAGACCCGACAAGAAGAGGAAAGATATCATGGTGAAGTGGACTGAAATACCCAAGGTAGATGCTCCTTGGAAGAAATATTATCCAGACGTGACACCACAGAGCATTGATTTCCAGGTCATGACAACGGACGAGATGCTCAAGAACAGCGCGAAGCGATTTCCGGCCTCGATCGCAACGTATTTCGAGGGCGGGAAGATCACCTACGCCCAGCTCGACGAGCTCGCCACCAGGTTCGCTGCCGGGCTACAAGGGATGGGCATCAAGCCTGGTGACGTCGTGCTCATGGACATGCCGAACATCCCGCAGTTCGTGATAGCGTACTTCGGGATCGTCCGGGCAGGTGCCATAGCCAATCCCATCATCCCGCTGCAGAAATACGCGGAGATCGTCCACCAGGCCAACGATTCAAATGCCAAGATGCTCGTCATACTCGATTCCTTGTACGAGGAATACTTGCACGGCAAGGACTTGTCTGCCATGAAGAGCTTGAAGACGGTCGTCTTGACCGGCCTCGCCGAGTACCTGTCCAAGATCAAGGGCATCCTCGGCACCGCGCTCGGCAAGATCCCGCGCATGAAGGTCTGGCCAGAGAAGGCCGGCGACATCGACTTCCGCAAGTTCCAGGATGTGCTCGCATCGGGGGCTGGAAAGGCGGTTGCCCCGCATAATCTTGACCCGAGAAAGGCAATCGCGTGCCTGATTTACACGGGCGGGACGACAGGTACCCCGAAGGGAGTGCAAATGACCCATTTCAATCTCGTCGCTAACTGCCAGCAAGGATACAACCTCGCATCCACCCAGCTCGAAGGCATCAAGAGTACTGAAGGGAAAGGTGGCATGGTGTGCGTGCTACCCCTCGCGCATTCGTTCGGGCTCTCGGTTGCCATGCACATCGGCGTCTATACCGGGTACGAGTTGATCTTGTTCCCCCGGCCACCCGCGAAGATATCCGACCTGCTCAAGGTCTCGGCAGCGCGAGGCGCGGTGTTCTGCCCCGGCGTGCCGACCTTGTGGAACAAGCTCAACCAGGATCCCGATTCACCGAAGTATGCAGCGAAGCTCACGCAGTTCAAGGGCTGCCTTTCCGGCGCGGCGGCGCTGCCCTTCGACGTGAAGGAGAAGTTCGAGAAGATGACGGGATCCCTCATCACGGAGGGCTACGGCATGAGCGAAACCGCCCCGATCCTCACTGCCAACCCGTTCAAGCGTCCCCGCCCGAACTCGGTCGGCCTCCCGCTCGCGGACACGTACCTCAAGATCGTCGACGTCGAGACGGGTGACAAGATCCTCGGGTCGTGCCCGCACACGGAGCCCTACTGCCACGAGCACTGCGGCCCCGACGAGGCAAAGTACATCGGCGAGATCTGTGCGTGCGGGCCTCAAGTTATGCCGGGTTACTTGAACAAGCCGGAGGAAACGGCGAAGGTCTTGCGCAAGGATGCCGACGGGATCACCTGGTACTACACGAGCGACATAGGCTGCTTGGATTGTGAAGGATACCTCCGTATCAAGGACCGGAAGCGCGACATGATCAAGTACAAGGGCCACGCCGTGTTCCCCCGCGAGGTCGAGGACCTCATGATCTCCCACCCTGCCATCAACGAGGTCGGCGTCTACGGCATGAAATCGAACGACGTGGAGACCGGCGAGATCATCGTCGCCTCGGTCTCGCTCAAGCCCGACTACAAGGGGAAGGTCACGAGCGATGACCTCATGACCTGGTGCAAGGAGAACCTGGCCTTCTACAAGGTACCCCGAGAAATAAAGATCGTCGACGAGCTGCCCAAGTCGTTCGTGGACAAGGTGCTCCGCCGCGTGCTGCGCGATGGCGATGAAAAAGCGGCCGCGACGGGGAAGAAAGAATGACCCGCTTTCTATCCTTTTTTTATCGGCGATTCATTGCCCATAAATAGGCTTCAAGCCCCGCAATCCCTCTCGCATCGAGCTAACGGCCTCCAGCACGAGCCGCTGGTTTCTTTCGTCCACGAGGATGCCGACGACGCGTGCATCGAGCTCGCGCCTGGCAACGTCGTCATCGAAGATGGTTCCAAAGGATTTCTCCTTGAATTGTTCGAAGAGCGCTGCCATGGCCTCTCGCTGGGGCTGTTTCAAGGCAGCAACGTCGGGCACGCGATATTCCTGCAGCGGCACCTTCTTCCAGTGGATCCAGGGGCCGCGAGCCTCGTTCCTTACCGCGAGCAGGAGCAATATACCGGGCGTCGTGTTGGACCAGAGCGCCACGGCCTTCTCGACTTCGCCGGTGCCCGTTCCCTTGCAGCTCCACGACACGTTCGACAGCACGGGCTGCCTGGAATAGCAGCCGAAGACACGGGCTGTCTTCAAGAAGAGGCTCTCTGGAAGCAAGAGGTGCGACCGAGCCGCGGCGAACTTGTGCCGTATGCCGGTGCTGGCGCGTTCCTTGAACGCGCGGGACTGGTTCGCGCCCGTGAGGATCGAGACCAGCACGTCGTTTTCGCGCCCCCACGCGAAGTCCAGTGCATGCTCGGCCCCGGCCCCGGCATCGACATCGACATCGACATCGACCGGCACGGTCTTCTTGGTCAGCTCGCTCCGGTCCGGGCCGATGGTGGCCAGGTTCCCGAGCCTGGTGAGGGGAAGGGAGACGCCAGCGAGCGTTGACCGGAGGACGAGCTCGGCCACGACGTCGTGCAGCTGCTTCGAGGGCAAGCCAAAGAGCTGCTGCCAGTTCACCACGTGCGATGCCAGCATATCGACCGGCACCGCGAAAGCTTCGTCATGACGGGCACCTCCTGGCCCGGCGCCTTGCAAGGCGCTGGCGACGAGGCGATCCACGTCCGCTTGACCGTTCACGTTCGCCACGATGTTGAGTATGGCGGTTTTCTCCCCGCTTTCCGCTCCCGGCTTGGTTCTCTTCCGGGCGACGAGCATGCACTCGGACAGGGCAGTGTTCTCGCTGAACGAGAAGCCTGGCGGGACGAAGTTGAACGCGAGCAGCTCGACGTGCACGCGATCCAGCACGTACCGCCGCAGCTTGAGCCACGCGGCCCCGTCGATCAGCGATTTCGGGACGATGAAGGCGAGGCGGCCGCCCGGTTCCAGGCTCTCGATCGCCAGGACGATGAAATCGGCCGCTTGGCCGGCCTGGCCGATGCCCTGCAGGCCCCTCGCCCCCCGGATGGCCGTGAGTGCTTTATCGAGTGCCCGGCGTTCGCGGTCGTCGGTCCCCGCGCCAAATTGGAGATTGTCGCCGCAGCTGCGCGCGAAGGGCGGGTTCATGATGACCAGCGAGTAACGGTTCTTTTTCGCGCGCTGGAGGCTTTCGAGCGCCGGGGTATCCTTGAGCAGGTCCAGGCTCCCGAGGATGTCGGGTGGTCGTATCGGCGCGTGGATCAAGTTCCAGGTCGCTGGATGGCTCCCCGGGCACGCGCTGGCGAGGGCGTCTCGGGTCATTCGCAGCGCCTTTTCCATGACGTCGAAGCCGTGGCAGCACGACTCGACGAAGCAGCGGTGGAACGATTCCGTGGAGAATGTTTTTCCCGCGCGCGAGGTCGCCTCCCTGGCGCGCTGCTCGAGCGCGTGGAAAGAGGCGAGCAAGAGCATCCCCCCGCCGCACGCGAAATCGGCGACCTTGAAGCAGCGGTGGAACGCCGGATCGTCAAGGTGCCAGGACGGGTTGGGCAAGGACAGCGCGAGCGAGGCGAGCAGCACGGCGTTCCACGGCTCCGTGTAGAACGTCGAGTAGGCCTTCCCGTCCTTCCGGCCGAGCCCGAGGTCGTCGCTCCGTCCCGCCATGTCGCTATCAATCATATTGGGCATGGCTTCCATATCTGATTTGCATCATGGCAGACCGGGAAAGCGAGGTGCGGGAGCTGATCGCGGCATTCAAGCGGTTGGACGCCCCCGACGAGCGGCTCGCCGACAAGATCCTTTCGGCGCTGGGCATCCCCGGCTTCTACGAGGTCGGGGCGGCGCTCAAGAAGCCAGCCAAGAAGGAGCGGGACGCGGCGGTCGCCATGGTCGAGCAGCACGTGCTGGGGCTGCTATCCGGGGACGAGAAGGCGCGGCGCGAGGCGCGGCGGGATCTCGACGCGCTGTTCGAGGACATCCCGATGCTCAACGAGGATGCTTGAACGTTCGCTCAGCGGAAGCGCATCGCGAGCGGGAAAAAGTAGGGGCATTTTTCCGGGTTGGTCGATTCGAAGCCTGGCTTCCCTGCGAGCTGGCACGCCTTTTTCGACTCGTCGCCGCGCGGGTTCGCGCCCGGGCAGTGGTGCGTGGCCTTCTGCTCTTCGGTGAGGGGCACCGCGAAGTATTTACACGACTTGCACTGCGTGGACATCACGTGCTCGATCTACGATCCCAAGTATAGAAGGTATGCGATAAATGAGACATGGCTAGCAATGCTAGCACATGGGTAAATACAATAAGTTCGTGGGCATACACCAGTCCATGGTCGGCGGTTTTTCCCGGCGGGTCTCGGACATACAACCCTTCATCGTGATGGAGCTGCTCGCCCGGGCGCAAGAGCTCGAGCGGAAGGGCACGAACATCGTGCACATGGAGATCGGCGAGCCTGACTTCGACACGCCCGAGGCCGTGCGCGACGCGGCCATCAAGGGCTGCCAGGCCGGGAAAACGCACTACACGAACTCGCTCGGCTACCGGGAGCTGCGGGAGGCCATCTCGCGGTACAAGAAGGATACACGGGGGCTCGACCTCGACGTGGATCGCGAGATCATGGTCATCGCGGGCACGAGCCCGGGCTTCCTCATGGCAATGGGGGCTCTCGTGGATCCGGGCGACGAGGTCATCGTGACCGACCCCGGCTACCCGTGCTACCAGAACTTCATCCGGTTCTTCGGCGGGGTTCCCAAGTTCGTGAAGATACACGAGGAAGAGCGGTTCGAGCTGGACCCGGCGCAACTCGAGCAAGCGATCACGGGGAAGACGCGCATGATTCTCCTCAACTCGCCCGCGAACCCGACGGGGCAGGCCATATCCGAGAAGGCACTGCGTCGCATCGCGGACGTCGTGCTCGCGCGGAAGGACGTGTGGGTGCTCGCGGACGAGATCTACGCCGAGCTCACCTACACGGGCAAGATCGCGCCCAGCATCTCGTCGATCCCAGAGATGCGGGACCGGACGATCGTGCTCGACGGGTTCTCGAAGATGTGGGCCATGACGGGCTGGCGCCTCGGCTACATCGTTGCCCCAGGCCCGCTCATGAAGGCCATGGACAAGATCAACCAGAACTTCATGATTTGCGCCCCGTCGGTATCGCAAGAGGCCGCCATCGCGGCCCTGGGATGCTCCAAGGAAACAGCTGCAATGCTGCGCCTCTACAAGCAGCGCCGCGACGTCATAACGAAGCGGATCAACCAGATGCAAGGCATCTCCATGAAATACCCGCCGAGCGGGGCGTTCTACGCGTTCGCGAACATCAAGGCCGTCAGCAATGACTCGCTCAAGTTCGCCTATGACTTGCTCGAAAAGGGGCACGTCGCGGCGACGCCTGGCATCGGCTTCGGCGCCAACGGGGAGGGATTTATCCGCTTCTCGTACACGACCGACGTCTCGAACATCGCCGAGGCTATGGACCGGGTGGAGCGTTTCCTCGGAGCCCCGCAGCGATAAACGATCGAACCAGCATCCATAACAAAATTAAAAGATGCTCAATCTACATCTCAATTACCGCATAAACGCGTGGACCCGTAATCTAGTGGTTGTGAATCGCCACGGAGGTTTCACCATAGATGATGCTCGCTTGACGTGCGAGTTCTCGTGAGTTCGAATCTCACCGGGTCCACCATTATTCTTTCAACAAAAAATGGCGCTGCAGATGAGCACGGAAACCGTACCGATCAATATGTGGGGCGTGCGCCTCGTTTACTTCAGCGTTTCGGGGTTGGTTCTCGCCGGGGCGATCGCCTTCGCGCAGTACGTCACGAAGGTCGGCGAGGTGCAGGTGATCGTGCTTATCCCGATCGTGCTCGCCTTCATACTCGCGTACGCGTGTGGCATCGTCCAGCGCCGCGTCGAGCGCGGCATGCGATTGAAGCGGCTCAAGCCGACACACGGGAAGGGTGGCGCATCGCGGTACTGGCATAAATCCTACGCGTTCGAGGTAATGGCAAAGACCTTGATCGTCATATCCGTTGGCTTCACCGGGATTTACTTGTTGCTTTCAGCTGCGATGCTCGCCGCGCCGCCGCTCATCAGCTTCGTCGTGAGCATCGACATCGCCGGCGCGCTCATGCTCGTGATCCCCGCGTATCTCGAAGACAAGGCCGTCGTCCGGAAGCGATAAGTTATTAAATACATGCAATTTTTGCTTCAACGTTTTATATCCTTGTCCGTGAACACGTCGTGCTCGTCCGTGCTGGTCGACGAGAACTCGGAGACGATCGCGCCCCTCGGCCCGCCCTGGAACCAGTGCAGCGTGTCCGGCGGGAGCGTATGCTGTTCTCCAGGCGTCAAGACTATCTCGTGGCGAGCCGTGAAGGCGTCGCGCCTTTTGGCGGGGATGGTCGCGTGCAAGCGCCCCGCGGGTGCCTTCCCGGGCACGTAAAGGTACACCTCGCCCCACCTGCACCTGAACGTCTCCTGCTTCCCGGGCTTTCCGGCGACGCCTGGATGGCGGTGTTCCGGGCACGTTTGCCCGGGGAACAAGATCAGCTCCTTCGCGCAGTACCGGTCGTTGTTTACATAAACGATGATTTCCAGCCCGATACCAGGAAACGTGCCCTCGGGGAGCCCGAAATCAGCGATCTCCATGCTCGCCTTCTCCTTTGCCGTGATGACGATACCCGCATCCTGTAACATCCTGGATGCTTGTTCGACCCACCGGGTTCTTTCTTGCGCGTCCATGATGGTTGCTCCGACTCGCGATCGAACGGTCGATGATTGGCCAGTTGGGATATCACTCGCCGCGTGTTTATCTTTTTTCCATGCTTGATATATCGTGGTTCGCATGATCCTATTCGGTCACAGGGGCGCAATGGCCTACGAGCCCGATAACACGCTGGCCAGCTTCACGGCGGCAGTGGCCATGGGCGTGGACGGGGTCGAGTTGGACGTCTACACGTCCGAAGACGGGCACGTCGTCGTCTCGCACACCGACACGCTCGATATCGGCGGCCATTTTTACCGCATCACGAAACTGCCGCTCGCCGAGATCAAGAAGATCGAGCTGTCGAAGAACCAGCGTGTCCCGACGCTCGACGAGGTGTTCTCGGACATGGAAAAGCTCAGCGACAGGAAATTGCTCTATTCGATCGACCTCAAGGACGTGCGGGACGCGGAAGCCTACCACGGCGTGCTCGTCAAGCACGGGGTCTCGGCCCGCGTGTTCACCTGCATGGAATCCCGGCTCTTCATCAAGAAGGTGCAACGCCAGTTTCCCGACCTGACATACGTGCTTTCCACGCATCCCACGGCCGCGGGCGTGATCGAGGAACTCGACAAGGTGGACCCGGCCATTATCAAGGTCGTTAACATGCCTGTCGGGGAAGCTAGCAAAGCCCTCGTGGACGCCATACACGCAAAGGGCTTGAAGTCATTCATCTGGGACGTGAACGACGAGAAGGCGATGCGCGATGCGGCGAGCTGGGGCCCAGACGCGCTCTATTCAAACTACCCGGACGTGCTCGTGAAGGTCGCCAGGAAAAAATGAGACCGGATGCGGTCATTTCGCGTCGCGCTTCTTCGCATCCTTCTCCTTGTCCTTCATCAAGTCCTTGATGTTCTTCATGAGCTCCTGCTGGAAGCCCTTGGGCAGCATGTCCTTCTCCTTGTCGAGCTTGAGGATGCCGGCGGGCTTGGTGGCGATGGACGCGGCAGGTTTCACCCCCGGCGTTGATCCCGGCTTCGCGGCTGGCGCCGCCGGTTTACCTTGCTTCTTGCGCGATGCGGGCCTCGCGGGTTTCTCTGGCTTCGCTATCGCCGGCCCTTTTTCTGGCTGCCGTGTAGCGACCTGGGTCGCCCGTGCCGTCGTTGGCTTCGCCGTGCTCGCGATCCGGTCGATACGCTGCTTCTGCTCGTCCGCGGATTTCTGGAACTGCTGGAGCTTCGAGTCGAGAGATGCCTTTCCCATGGCCTCCTGGGCGGGCTCTGCCTTGATGGCAGCCTCCTCGGCGGCTGGCTGCGTCGCCGCGGGCTTTGCCATCTTCTGCCTGGTGATCAGCGTGCGTATGCTCGCTGCTATGTCCATGACATCGCGTTCCGTGGCCTCGCGCCTCTTCCTCGGCTCCTCGCCCGAGCCGACGGCCGCGGCGGCCGCGGCGATCATGCTGCCTTGAAGCGTCCCTGCAAGGCCTGGCGGCACGGGTGGCCCCTCCAGCGCCTTGAAGTGGCCCTGCTGGCGGGCGATGTCGACCTGGTTCCGGATCGTGCGCACCTGGTTGAGCACGGTGCTCTGCAAGTTGGAGATCGAGCTCTCCACCTTGCCCAGCTCGAACGTGTACTGGTCGAGCATGTTGATGATGAAGTCGCCCATGAAGTCCATGAGCCCGGACAAGACCTGGAACTTTTCCTCCGGCGTGAGCTGCGCCATGATCGGGTCGAGGATCCCTGGCGCCTTCTTGGCAAGCGAGATCTCGGCCGCGGCGGCGGTTTCACCAGCATTGCCCGGTTCCGACGCATCGTGCTTCTCGATCTTCGCCCCGGCCCTGAATCCCCCGAGCAGTTCGGCGAGGCTATCTTTTTTAGCCACGGTCGTGCACCTTTCTTTCAGCCTTCGCCCTCGTCATTTTCCACGAGATCCTTCAAGGCTTCTGGATCGATGCTATCCTCGTCGTCCCTGTCTTCATCGCTTGTCGAATCGCCTTGTAATATGGACTCGGAGAGCTTTGATAGCTCCGCGAGATCGTCGCTTGCCTCCCCCTCCTTGCCAGCCTTCTTGTCATCCTTGACCAGCTGGATGGCCGCCGACATCTTGAGCTTGTCTTGCAAGCCAGACTCGAGGATCTCGATGGTGTTCTCGCGTTCTTGTAGGGCTTGCTCTTTAGCAGCGAGCTGGTCAGCCAACTTCGAGAGATACTTTTCCCTGGCCTCCAGTTCCTTCTTCTTCTGGATGAATTCCTCATTGAACCCGCCCGAGAATTCGTCGGGCCCTAGATCAATCTCGCTATCGGGCGTGGATGCCTTCGCCTCGGCCTGGCTCGATCGCATCGCTTGCAACTCGGACGCCTTCTGTGCGATGAACTGCGCAAGGCTCTGGAAGTACGCGTTGGCCATGGTCGCCGGGTTGGGGGGTACATCGAGGGCCGGAACCTGGATATCCTTCAAGCCTTGCATGCCAGGTAGCTGGCGAAGGCGGCCCGTGAGATCATTCAACTGCTGCGCGAGGTACGCCTGGATGTTGTTGATGCCAGATTCCAGGTTCACCAGGCGATTTCCAGTAGTTTCTACTGCGGATAAGACATAATTGAGGATTTTTTCAACAACTCCTTGCAAGACGGCAAATTTATTCTCGTCCTTGCTGTCCGCTTCTTTCTTTTCCTCCTCCAACTTCTTGAGGAATCCTTCCAGGCTTTTATCACTCATCAGCAGACGCCCACGCGGCGCGATGAAGTTCCTACATGAAAAATAGCGTCTCTGCTTTATTTACCTACTCCGAGTCGACAAGATGAAACCCGCGATCTTGGATGCGATGTTGAGCCCGAGCCCCTTCGTCCGCCCGTACGCGAAAAACGGGTTCCATTCCAGCAACCATGGTTGCTGGTTGGCGTCGATCAAGGCATCGAGCGCGAGCATGTCGAGGCCGGTGAATTTTCTCGTCGTGAGGGCGATCTCTCCGAGCTCGCTGGCCAGCATCTTCGGGAGACCCACGCGGCTGTCGTCGACCGGGAGCACGATGCCCCCCGCGCCGAGCGAATGCAAGCCGCCCTGGTTGTATCTCGCATACTGGGCGATGATCTCCTCCCCGGCAACGATCGTACGAATCTCGTGGGTGGACGGGATCACGGCTTGCAAGAACATGGTGCCCGGGCGGTCTTTTAGTTTCGAAAGGGCGCGGGCATCCTTTGCGTCCAGGATGGTTATCTCTTTCCCTCCTTGGCCATCGATCGGCTTGAGCACGGCTTGCTTGTGCGTCGTGACGAAATCACGCGCCACCCTCGCGTCGGCCGTCATGATCGTCGGGGGAATGTCGATGCGATCCTTGAGATACCAGTTCCAGAGGAAGTAGATCGATGCCTTGTCGCACGTTTGCACCGCGCGCGGCGTGTTGATGACGCGTGTCCCGCATCGCTCGAGCTCCTCTATGAATGATAGCTGGAACGTCATCTCCTGGACATCCAGCATCCATCGCGCCACCAACGGGGGATCCACGGGCGGGGCAGTCACTTCCGCCCACGTGCGATACACCGCTGCGACACCACGCTTGGCCAGCTCGTCGCGCTCCTCTCGCAGCGTGTCTCGGGAGAGCAGCAAGATGTCTTCCACGATCAGCAATGGGCGCAATCATGGACATAAACGTTTCTCGACTGCCGGGGGCTCGGCTCGCGATGCGCGAGGGCTGCGGCGGGTGAAGGAAGACTGGTGTCTAGTGCACGGGCGCGGAGACGTTGGAGCACGCGCGGAGCTGCATCATGAACCTGTCGAGGTGCCGCTCGAACGACTGGCTACCCTGGCGGACTTCCGTGTCGCCGAGATCGAGCTTGGCGACGGGGGTCATGCCGCTTGCCTTCGCCATGGCATCGAACGCGTAGAAACCCCCTGCCATCAAGCTGCAGCTAAAGAACGACATCGCCTTGAACTTCCCCTTGTGTTTTTCGAGATAGGTGATCACGGGGTTCGCAGCGGTGAAACCCCAGACCGGTGTCCCGACGATGAGGTGATCATAAGCGGAAGGATCCTTGGTAAATTCGATCTCCGCCTTCGATCTCATGATGGCATCGAGCCCGGCTGTAATAATGCCCATAATCCCAGCATCATACCTTTTTGCCTTGATCTCGTCGATGTCACAACCGCCAAGGCGTGACGCGATGGCCTCGGCGGCGGCCTTCGTGGCACCGCTCCGCGAGTAGTAAACGATGAGATACTTCTCTGCCATGATACGGAGAAGCATGGTGGGAGAAAAAAAAAGTCCATTCAGTCTACCAGATCCGTCTCCCTCGTGACCGGGAACGCGGCGAGGACCAGCGAGGCGGCGCCCAGGATCGCGAACGTGCACGGTAGAGACCAGTCCGTGAGAGCGCCCCGCAGCGGGTTGAAGGCCGCCTGCACGAACATCCGAAACATCGAGATCGCCGACAATGTCGTGGCCCGCTCCTCTGACGGGATGTGCTTGTTGAAATGGCTGTTGAACAGCGTGAACCTGGACAGCCCGAATTCGCCCGCGAGCAAGATGGCGATGAAGACGGGCACGACATCGTATTCGAACGCGAGCACCAGGTAGCTCCCGCCCAGGACGGCCGTCGTGAGCACGAGCAGCCGGCGCTTCGATCCAAGCGATTTCTCCAGCCTGCGAAACACGGCGATGGACAGGACCTCTGCCGCCACGATCGACGCGTGCATGATGCCGAAATACTCCATGGGCACGCCAATGGCCGCGAGCTTGACCTGGTAGAGCCAGATCACGCCATACGCGACGATACCCACGCCGATTATGTTCGTCGCGAGCGGTTTCAAGTGCAGTCCTTCGCCTGCAGCTCATCCCATGCATAGCTGGAAAAATCGCTCCATGCTCCAGAGGGAAATTTGCGCGCCAGCTTCCTTGCTGTTGCCTTCAAACACGTGCTTTCCCCGTGGCATCTCGATGTAGACGCACTTGAGGCCGCGTGCATCGCACAACGTGTTGAACGATCGGCTCTGGTTAACGTCCACGACCGAATCCGCGTCGCCGTGGAAGATGAGCATGGGAATCGACGTGTTCAAGTCCGTGCCAGCTGTCTGGACGTAGGTGATCGGGCTGAAAATGTCGACGACCGTGAAGTCCGTGAGCACGGAATCGTTGAATAGCCCAGAGTCATGGAGCCAGGCTTGTGACATCTTGTCCCAATGGCGGATATCCGTGATGCCATAGAAATCGACGCCGCCGAGCAGGTTAACCGCGGGATTCCACGCCGAGACGTTGTACCTGCCCACGGAGACGAGTGCCGAGAGGTGCCCGCCCGCCGACAGGCCGTTCACGAAGCAACGGGTTAGGTCAACCTTGTACGTTGCCGCGTTTGCTGGCGTCGCGAGCCAGTCGGAGAAGCTGCCGATGTTGTCCATGATCTCTTGCATGCTATACTGCCGGGTGCGATTCTTTTCCCCGATAGCGCCATATTGGATCGAAAACACGACGTAGCCCGCGCTTGCAAAGTATTCTCTCTGGTAGCCCATCATCGAATCCTTGTCAAGGCCGCACCAGCCTCCGCCGTGGATGAAGATGATCGCGGGAAAAGGGCCCGTTCCGACGGGCACGTACGCGTCAAACTTGAAAGTGTCGTTGCCGATCACGAGAAACGGGACGTCCAAAACCTTCGTAAAGGAAGAGTCGTCGATTGGCAGCCCGGTATAATAGATACCGATGGAATAAGGGCTCGAAAGCCACGGGCCATCGGACGGGGCATGGACACGGCTCTCCCAGTCGTTTCCCCGCGCAGCGGCGAATTCACGGCTCGCAGCTTGGCCGACTTGCCAAGGTACGAGGAAGTAAGGGAGGCACATGCCGGTCAAGACGATGCCCGCGGCGAGGGCGCCAACTTGCAAGCCACGAGCCACTGCTTTTTTCTTGAAGAGAAAATGCGCGACCACCATGAGGCCGATGGAACCAGCCGGGGCGCCGAACACGGCATAGGACGTGGCACGGATGGCACTGTTCCCGCCCCACCAATCCGGCCTGGACCCGTACAGCCCCGTGAGCGGCCAGACAGTAAAACCGATGCATCCGATGAAGAAAATCATGAGGATGATGAGAAAAACCCGCTTGCCGGTTTCAGGATCCCGTGCTCGTGAGGTCTTCATCCTGGATAGATAGCATTGCCCAGGTACTTCATGGTTTCGATCCCCGGCTGGCCCGCCGGATCACGACGAGGAAGGCGATGATGCACGCAACAGCGATCGATACCGGCTGTAGCACGTAGATGGTGAAGCCCGGCCCGTTCCAGGGCAAGCCCGTGTGGAATATATACGCGAGAAATAACAAGACCAGCCCGGGCAAGAATGAGCCCGTCTTCCTCGCGAGCACGGCCAGCAAGAAGCCAAAGGCAGCGAAGGTGACGGCGAACCCGACCGTGTGCCACGGGTAGCAGATCCCGAACAGCACCGCCGTGACGAGGGCGGGTGGCAGCGGCCCTTTCTTGAACAGCGCTTCCAGCATCGGCAGCCCCCACATGTAGAAATAGCTGCACATGGCCCAGAGCTGGATGATCTTGGTCACGAAGTAGAAATAGTACATCTTCGCGTCGAAAAAAGAGCAGCAATGCCAGATGCACGATACCAGGCCGTACCCGAACGCGATGACCGCGACGATCGCGAGGTTCCTCGGCAGCCCTTCCCGCGATGCCGCGAAGGCGGACGAGCCGAGCTTGCACGCCCGCATGACGAGGATCGGGACGATGCCGAACGCCACCAGGCTCGCGATCGACGGGGCGTACAGCGGCCCCATGCCCAGGAAACCGCCAGGATCCCACCACCCGTAGCCGATGAGCTCGTTCGCGACGAAGAAGGCGGCGACGCCCGAGACGTAGGTAACAAGCTCGCCCCGCGAAGCCGGCGGCCTGGAAACCGGCCTTCCCTCCTTCCGCAGCAAGAGAACCGCCCCCAGCACCATGATCGCCACGCCCCACGCGGCCAGGAAGCGCATCGACAGTTCGCCGCCGAGCTCCGCGACGCCGTCGAGCCACGAGCGGCCGTTGATCGGCGGCTCCCCGACGACGTTAAGCGACAAGTATTCCAAGATGTCCAGGGGAAGCAAGAATGCGAATAGCACGAGAACAACCGCCACGGCGATCGCGATCAGCGATAACTTGCTGGCGGGCATCATCGCAGACATCGCAGCTCGAACTCGGCGAGCGAATAAAAATTAATCCAAGAACAAGGATAGAAAAACAGCGGGGAGCAGCGTGACCCGTGGTCACTCCTTCTTCTCTTCGGCCGAATCATCGGCAGCCTTCTTGGCGGCCTTTTTCGCCTTCTTTTCATCGCCAGATGGTTCATCGGCGGGGTTCGGGGTATCCGCGGGTTTTTCGGCCTCGGCGGCAGCGGGCTTTTCCGGCAGCTTAGGCTTCTCGATATCGATGATATAACGCACCTTCTCGAACTGCGGGATCTCCTTCTGTATCTCGTTGGCTAGAAGATAGAGCATGAAGCCAGATTGCTGATAAAACATCACTTGGCTAGGGATCGTGAGTTCGAGTGTCTTGCCAGCCTTGTTGATCTTGTACTCGCTGGCTGGGATGCCGTGTATGCGTTGTTCGATGATGGCGTTGAGCAGCGCGTCCTCGCCCTCCATCTTTTCCACGACCTTGATCGTGTAATACACGGTTCGGTCGGCGAGCAAGTGGTTCGTGTCCAGGATGACCCGGCCTTGGTTGGTGCTCACGACGCGGGCGTCCTCATTGGTCTGGGGCAGCTCGACGACCTCCCCGACGCGGGGCACCTTCTTGAACCGCTTCCGGAACTCCGGGAACGCCATCGATTGCCGTTTCTTGGGATCGGCCTTTCCGAACGCCTTCTCGGCGGGAATCTCGATTTTCTTCTCCTCGCCGACCTTCATGCCTACCAACGCCTCGTCAATCCCCTCGATGACCTGCTTCTTGCCAACGATGACGAGCCTGGGCTCGAAATGCTGGTGCTTCCCTTCCTCGACCATTCCTTCTGCCTTGGCAACCGCCTCGTCGGTCACCTGGAAGACGGGACCATCATGGGAATTCACGCGCCCGGTCATGTGGATGCGGACGACATTACCGATTTCGATCGTGTCGGCCATGTTGCACTGTCACCTTGAACTCGAGTTGTAAAAGCCAAGGCGGGAATAAAACGTGACGTTTTAGAAGGCTGAGGTTCTTGTTAGAAGGTAACTGGTGCCAGCCATCGTCACGGGGCGGGGAATGCCACTATGCGAAGCGATCCTGGTCGCGCAAGTAAACTCCCCGGTCGACAACGTGCTTGACGAGGATCTCGTCATCTGATACCTTCACGAGCCGCGGGTCCCGTGCCTCCAGCTTGCCAAGACCCAGGCACTCCCCGCGCGCGTTCAAGACGATGCAGATGCCGCGATCGTGGGTGATCCCGCGCGGGCATACCTCTTGCAGCGCCGGTTTCTTGATGTCCTGGCCGTACAAGAACGATTTCTCGCCATCGTCGCTGAGCTTGATCCAGTTCCGCGTCGCCGCGCCCCGCCTAACGAGCTCCGCCGCCCCTTCGAGGGACAGGTTGAACTGGTTGCCCTTGAACATGCCGAGGAACAGGCCGAAATGCTTCAAGCCCGGGTTGCCCATGAGCACCTTGAAGCGGTCCTTCGCCTCGCGTGGCATGAGGTGGATGCTCGTGAAATTGCCCTTCTGGTAGTGGAAAACGTTGTTGTCCCCCCGCACGACGAGTGCTTCCCACGCCCCGTCCCCGTCGCCGAACATGTTCACCTCCTCGTGGACGATGTCCTTCTGCTCCTTCGTGGCGAAGTCGATCCAGTGGGACTCCCGCTCCTTCTCCACGTGCTTGGGCACCGCGCGGCCCGATTCAAGACTTGAATCACGGCCTGATTCGCGACCTGCATCCCCGGGGAAACGCTCGTCGTCGGGCTCCCGGTCGTCGCGCGCCCGGCGGGGCCGGCTGCTTGGCTTCTTGCCCATTTCACGCGCCACCTCCTCGTGCCCCCGGCTTCTCCAGGATCGCCGCGAAGAACCCCTCGGGCCGTGCCGGGTGGCTGTAGGGGAACACGCGCACAGCGTTCGCGAGGTCCTCGCGGAACTTGACCTGGAATGCCTTGACTATGCCCGGCTCGAAATACCGGGCGATCGACTTCGGTGGCTCGGCGACCTTGAATTTCTTGTTCTTTTTCAGCACCTCGTTGACCACGTGCTCATTCTCCTCGGGCGCGAGGCTGCACGTGGAGTAAACGACGCGGCCGCCCGGCTTGACGAGCTTCACGGCCTTCTCGAGCAGCTGGATCTGGATGTTCATCATGGTCTCGATGTCGCCGACGCTGCGAGAATTCTTCCGGGACGGGTCCGAGCCCATGAGGCCCTCGCCCGTGCATGGCGCGTCGAGCAGCACCTTGTCGAAGCCCTGGAATTGCTCCCCGAGGTAGCGAGCGTCGTTGCACACGATGACCGAGTTCGTCACGCCGCAGCGCTGCACGTTCGCCTTCAGCGCGGGGATCCGCTCGAGCGACCGTTCCGCGCCCACGAGCACCCCCTTGTTCTGCATCATCTGCCCCATCTGGACGAACTTGGATCCGGGCGCGGCGGCCATGTCGAGCATCTGCTCGCCCGGCTTCGGGTCGAGCAGCAACGGCGGGATCATGCTGCTCGCGCCTTGCAACGAGTAGAGCCCGAGGAGGTACTCGTGCGTGGCGCCCGGCGCGATGCTGAACTCGGCGAGGCTGCCGGGGTCGTGCTTCCTCTCGTAGTCCCGCGCGTCGTAGAGCCAGAAGCCCGTGCTGCACCACGGCACTTGTTCCAGGTGAAAGCGCTTGGCCTCCAGCCGCTCCCGCAGCGCCTTCACGGTCGTGTTGCACGTGTTGACGCTGATGCTCGGCACCGGCGCCCGCTGGAATGCCTTCATGATGTCCAGCGTCCGCTGCTCGCTGAACAGCGTCAAGTACCGCTCGACGACGTAGGGCGCGTATCCCTCGTCCTTCATGATTCGGCCGATCTCGGCGGTCACGGGGCATCCACTCTAGCAAGACATTGGTCAGGAACAAAGGGTAGGAATGAAACAAGTATCAATAAGCCACAGCATTACCGTCTATTACCACCATGAAAAACCTGGAGATCGAGATCAAGGCCAAGATCGCGTCGGTCGAGCAGATGGCCGAGCGGATCACGAGGGCCGGCGCGGTGTTCGAGTGCGACCTCGTGCACGAGGACTATTACTTCGACAAGCCCGCGAAGCTCGGTTCGTTCGCCCGGACGGACGAGGCATTGCGGCTCCGCGTGTCGCGGAACCAGACCGAGGGCAAGGAGGTGGCCTTCCTCACGTACAAGGGGCCGAAGGTCGACGCGACGACCAAGACCCGCGAGGAGATCGACGTGGCCGTGGCGGACGCTGGCAAGGTGCGGCGCATCCTCGCGGTGCTGGGTTTCAATGAGATCATCGTCATCAAGAAGGTTCGCAAGCATTACCAGCACGGCGACGTCTCGATCATGCTCGACCGGGTCGAGGGGCTTCCCGACCCGTACATGGAGGTCGAGATCCTGGCGGATGACCCGGCCGCCCTCGACACGAGGCGCGAGCAGCTGTTCCGGTACATGGAAGGCGTCGGCATCGGGCGGAGCGCGTCGGAAAGGCGATCCTACTTGGAACTCGTGCTGTCCGCCCGCTCGGGCACGCCGGCCAGGCCGTGAACCAGGTCGTCGACGAATCGGGCGACGAGCTCGTGCTTGGCCTCGGCGATCCGCCTCGCGGGATTCGTGTAAAGCAAGTCCTTCAATTTCAAGATCTTCTCGTTGAAGTGGGCGAGCGTGTCCTGGAGCGACCGGCTGTTCTCGACCGAGTAGGCGACCGTTCGGATGATGCCCTGGGCGCCGAGCGCGTCGAGCTTGTCCGCGTCGGACAGGATCTCCCCTTCTATCGTGGCCGGCCGCTCGCCCTTCGAGAAGCTGTGGGCGAGGATCGATTGCTCGACCGCGGGGATCTTGGCAAGCGGGAAGCCGCCGACGTTATGCAATATCTCCCGGGCAAAATCGACGGAGCGCGCGGCGTGCGGCGCGCCCGCGGGCGGCACGGCGCGGGCGAGCGGCTGCATGTCGCCAAGCCGGCCGGTGTCGTGCAAGTAGGCGGCCGCGAGCAGCACGTCGCGGTCGATCCGCCGCATTCCCTCGGCCTCGATGCCCGTGGCTATTTCCTTGCACGATGCCACGACGCGCAGCACGTGCCCCCGCCCGTGTGCTAGCGAGTCCGGGAAATAGCGGTCGACGACCTCGTGAAGCCGAGCTTCGATGTCTGCGTTCATGTGCGCGGTCGATTTTCTGTTCAACGCCATAGGTTAAAAAATCCACGGTTCATGTGCGGTGCTAGGTGAAAGGTTACATGTGCATCGCCGTGCCGGTCAAGATACTCGCCATCGATGGCGAGCGCGCCACCGTGGACTATGGCGGGCTGAAGCGCGTCGTGTCTATCGCGCTGGTGAAGAACCAGGTGCAGCTGGGGGACTACGTCATCATCCACGCGGGCTGCGCCATCCAGCGCATCGATCCGGGGGAAGCACAAGAGACCATCGCCCTGATGCAAGAGATGCTCGGCGAAGGATGAGGAACCCGCCTTTCATTTTCTTGGCAGTGCATCGCCGGCTTCCATCGAGCCCGTGCCCGCGTCGCCCTCCTCCCGCCCCGCGGCCGCCTTGCCATAATCGATCTCGGCAGCGAGGAACGCCTCGAGTCGCTTCTTGTCGCGACGCCGCTTGAGCCAGAACAAGAACACGGCGGCGACGCACGCGGCGCCGATGCCCCCCGCGGCCAGCAGCAAGTTCGTGCGCCTGGCAGTTTCGGCTTGCGCGACGAGCGCGTCGATGGCCGGGGCGACGCCGTCCATGACCCCGTTCGCGAGGGAGACATTGCTCGCGGCCTGCGTCAAGAGGCCCTTGGAAAGGGAAAGATTTGCCAGCTCCAGGTAATCGAGAGCAACGTTCAAGCTGGCAACGACAAGCGCGATGTTGGCTTGGGGCACGAGCCCATCCGCCTGCTGGACGCTCCCGAGCATGCCCGCGAGCCGCAACCGCGCGGCATCGAGATCGCTATACACGTCCGAGCAAGCCACGTCACCACCGGGGAACAAGTCGTAGCGGGGCATGGAAGCGCCGAGCATAATGCTCGCGACGAGGGCGAGGGCTGCCACGGCGTGCCAGGGCGCGAGCGGCCGCCGGATCGGGGGGGTCATAGGCATCACGCGAAACAAGGTTACGCCACCTTGTATTCCTTTGGTTGCCCGGGACGACGACTTTTTAACGTTGCACCGCCATGGGACTAGTAACGAACGAAGCGCGTGGAGGAATGCAATGGCGGACGACTCGCGGATCGACCTGGAAATCGACTACGATATCGAGATGGCCAAGGACGCCCGGCGCCATCTCAAGTTCTACTTGAAAGAACTGGATCATTTCAAGGATCCCGCGCACGTGAAGGCCGTGCTCGAGGAGATCTCATGCCTCGCATCGACGTGCTCGGACGAGCCCACGAAGAATTTCATCAAGCGGAAGCTGGATGAACTGCTCCAGCAATACCCGGATCTCGCCTAACCCTGCACTTTCTTTTATTTGGCATCCTTGTCGAGAGAAAAGTGAGAAATAGAAGGCCATCTGCTCATTCATAAGCAGCTTGCATGAGCTCGCTGAGTTTAATGAATGCAGCGTCGATCGACTCGCCGGTCTTGGCAGAGGTCTCGAGATACGGGATCTCGCCGAGCGTTTTCGCCATGCCGAGCGCGGCGGGCTTGATGACTTGAACTTGCGATCTGAGGTCATTCTTGTTCCCGACGAGGATCGCGGGCACGTTCGCCACGCCGTAGTCCGACACTTGCTTGTACCACACGTTCTTGATGTTGCTGAGCGTAGATGTCCTCGTGAGGTCGAACACGTACATGATTCCGCTCGCGCCTTGGAAATAAGCCTTGTGGAGCATATAAAACTGTCCCTGACCCGCTATATCCCATATAAGCAGCCCCACGTCCTTCCCGTTGATGTTTTTCAATGTTTCCTTGGCGATGTTCACGCCGACAGTGGAGTGATATGCGGAATCGAACTTTGCCTTCGTATGAGCACGTACGATGGAGGTCTTTCCGACTTCAGCATCCCCTAAGACGATGACTTTGTACGGTGGGTTGTCGACGTGGAAAATCGTGATCTCGCTGTCCTTATAGGTTTGGCGGCCGCTCATGGATCATTCCTTCACGCTTTTTTATGCTTCGTTAACGGATTTGAAGAGTCTTGATTCCGCGATAACGAGAGACCGCGTTTCAGATCAAATCCTTTCTAGAGTTCTTATCGAACGATTGAATCAAAAATCTTCCGATTTTTCACCATCGAGTCGTCCTTCAATCTCGGTGATTGCCCGCTTTGAGACTAACTGTCTTATGACTTGTTTGACGGGTTGAGATCTCGCGAACGGTTTGCCCGCATATAACGGGATGCAAAACGGATATATACAGGATAACGATCATAACAATTATCATGTTTGACATCCCCGTGAAGGTAGTGCGCCAAGATGTTCCGGCTTCGGCGCATTTCGATGGCCGGTGCTTGCAATGCAAATCCATGGACACGAAGATCCGGTCAAGCTACACGCGCGAGGTCACAGACCTCGGGACGCCGTTCGAGCAACGGATTGCCCGGGTCACAATGGCGACGATCGAGTGCAACGCTTGCGGCTGTACGTTCACGCCGGTGTCCCGGGAATATCCGTTGAAGTATGAATACTCGCTTGCTGTCATCACGTGGGCGATGGACAGATATTACCATGAAAATGCGTCAGTCAACGTCATACGTTATGGATTGAAGAGATTGCACAACGTTAATGTTCCCGTAGACACCATTTACACCTGGATAAAGAAACTCTCTATTGAATACGCGAAGACGATGGAAGCGGAAATAAAGACAAGTAATCAAGAACCACCATCTACCACCGGCACGACACAGCCAGCCAAGAGCGCGAGCGTGAAGACAATTGCGGTCGATGGCACACACGTCACGACTGGCGTTGACGAGATTGGAAAAAAAGAGCCTGTGGTATTCTTGTCACTAACCAGGCGTCCGGACGGAACATTGTTACCTA
>Ga0172366_10000425_pt1 | contig 30049 bp, 23 predicted proteins | sample LakKivSesite69cm_FD_114533 | JGI IMG/M metagenome (GOLD analysis project Ga0172366, IMG submission 114533) | Sediment microbial communities from Lake Kivu, Rwanda - Sediment site 69cm | ecosystem: Environmental > Aquatic > Freshwater > Lake > Sediment | place: Rwanda: Western Province, Lake...
AAGTTCAGCCAGCTGGAGACCGGGATAATGGGATTTAAGAAAAATATCAATCTTGGTGTCTGGTACCGGGGCATACCTTTCCTGAAAAAGAATCCCGGCAGCGATGCCCTGATCGTTTCTGTGGGTGTGGTATATAAAAGTTTTAATGCCGGGTTCAGTCATGATTTTACCATATCCGGCCTGCGGAATTATTCCAACGGTGCCAATGAGATATTCATTTCCTACCTTATTCCTGAGGGGCACCCTCCTAAAAAATATGTCGCTGTTCCCTGCCCGGTTTTTTAGGAGGGGTATCTATTGAACTGACCCGCCGCAAGCGGCAGGTCAGTTCAATTACAGTAATTTTAAGAAGATTAAGTTTAGTTGAGATCAATAAGAAAACTGAATCAGGATATCACAAACAAACGGGTGGCGCGGAACAGTTTTAAACCTGATGAAGCGGTTAGTTTACAAACATATATGCCCGACATAAGTCCATTCTGACCATCAGTACTGAAAGAGAGTATCTGTCTGCCGGGAGCAAGATCCGAATAGGTTCTGGAAGTTAAAAGCCTGCCTGATGTGTCGAAGATTTCCACCGTTGCTTCAGCGGTAAAATCAAGATAAAATTCGAGTATCAGTTCATTGTTGCATGGCACCGGATACAATCTGATATCTTCAGGTATATCTGCCGAGGGATTCTCCAGACCACTAACAAGGGATGCGCTGCTCTTTGCCCCCTTATTATCGGTTGCTATTGCGATTATGTTAAGAGGTCCGGGCATATTGACCTTACAAGATAATGCAAAAGGGAAAGCAGCAGATTCCCCGAGTTTATGCCAGCCATTATAATATTCAACTTTACGGATATATCCGTCGGGATCGGTCGCATCAACAAAAATGAATATGTCCTTACCAGGAACATAATCGGATATTCCTGAAGTACCGGTTATACTTATCTGTGGTGGCTGGTTGGGTTGCCAGGTGCCAGGCCAGCTACTGCTGAGTATTCCATATATCGCCGCTGCCGGGGCGGAATTCTGGTGGACCGTGAATTCATTGGAGGGAGGACAGTAGCGGTTATCAAAGAACGTTTCATGGGGTGGCCATTTGGACTGGTCAGGGTAAATCCTTTGCAGGGCAAATTCGGAGCTCCAGGGGCCTGTATTGGCTAACCATCCGTCGTATGTAGGGCCATAGGGGATAATGCCCGGTATCATCTCATTACGGTTGCTGAACCATGTGTCGAGATGCATTACCTGTTTGACAGGATTATCGCCGTATCCTGTCATCCATAGGATATTCAACGGGTTGCCGCCAAGATAATAATCACAGCTCGTAAGGCTTGCAGTGAGATATTTCTCTTCACCGCTCACATAGTACATTACCAGTGCAGGAAGGACCATTGGTGTGGTAGCCTGGCCGACCATAATAGGAAAGTACCAGTTAAATCCGACCCGGAAGCTTCTTTTCAGGGCAGGATCGATAATATCAGCATCGGCCGTGCTCCGGGCCACATTCAGGCAGGTTGCCTTCAATGACTGATCAAAATTAGCCTGTTCAGTGGTAATATATGCCCAGATAGCCCACTGGCGGTTTTCACTCGCATATGGCTTGTTCGAGACCAGACTGTAATCATTCTTAAAAATATTCTGATAAGTATTTATACCGCTGTACTTATATAACCAGGCAGCGGCATAAAGCCTGCTGTTGTAAAGATCATCACCGCTCTTGAAATGTGTATTCGCCCATTCGAAAGCATCTTCGGCTTTGTTGAAATATTCGCCGGCGGTTGAGGTTTTACCGATTGATTTAAGACACCATGCATACTGTGCACATAAACCGGAAAAGGTAAAAGTTGTCACATAGTCCTCACCTGATATGATCCAATTACGGGTGTCTTCCCAGGAAGGGATGCCATCGGCGATTTCTTCAAAGTCAGGATGGATACGGGCACCTGCGACACCTCCCTCAGGCCCCCTTGTGCGGTCGAGATAATTGATGAGCCAGACAGCCTCATCGAGAATATCAGGAATACCATTTCCACTTTCCGGTATGTTTAATTCACCATCGGCGAAATGATCAGATGCCAGTTCAAAGGCTGTCATCAGGTACCTGGGGATGGATGTATGAGAATAATAGCCATCCCAGTCTCCTGCATCCTGGTACCAGCCCCATGTCTTAAGATGGACACCGGTATCGACAGCTGCCAGCACCGTAGCTTCGTCGCCATTTTCTGCGCCATCCCAGTCGATCCACCTTGAAGCAGAATATTTGAATCGTATTTTCCCATCATCAGGATGGCAGGTTCTGGGCCTGGTCCATTTAGTGTATGCCGGCTCCAGGGCTATACCTGTACGGTTATGGTATAACTGACGGCAGGTATGGTAATAAGCTTCCCTGTAAATATCATCACGTATCTCAAAAGGATATGAGCATCCAATGTTATCAACTGCAAGGATATATTCGCCGGTTGCAGTCACAGCAGAAAAATCACATTCCCATACATCAGCCATAGCAAAATATTGCCTGTTTGCAGGTTGTCCGGGAAGATCGGGCTGAACAGATGTCTCAAGGTCAAACCGCTTATTAATGGTACCTGAATAAACAGTTTTTCCATCAGACAGGTCAATAATCCTGAAAGCAGAACCCTCAAAAGCATCCAGGTCAAGTGGACCAAGATCTCCCATCCAGTGGGAGAGATAGGCATATTTGGAAGCTGCACCGGGCACATACCCTGCCTGGTTCACATGAATAGCTTCACTGCGTACTTTATCAACGTCGAAAACCAGTGAATCAGTTGTCATATTGAAAGCAAGATCCCCGGTATTTACCACATACTTCTTCCCTTCCAGCATGGGGTGAGGGAGCACCAGGTAAATAAAATGTTCACTGATGTAATCATTATCGCATATGGAACCCGTCCAGATGCATTTCCTGGAGAAATCATGTCCTTTTGATTTCCTGCCAACATCCAGGGGATGCAAAGCAACGGAATAAGACGGATCGTCAGGACTGTAAATCAGGTATGTTTCACTGGATGAGGCGCGGGCAGTATCAAGGGGATACCTGTATGTCACGCAGGATTCGTCTGTCTGATGATATCCGTAATGTTTTATATAACCATCATCAAACCTGAGCATGATGATCTTACTGGTAAGAGGCAATATATCTGTCAGGTCAGAAGCGTTCAGGGAGCCTGACAGGATTAATGAAACTGCCAGGGGAATACAGGAGCTTATTGTTTTATTCATTTTTTTATTTTCGGATAAGCTTTCCATATATAATCCTGCGGTTATATTCGACCGCGACCAGGTACATTCCGTTTGTCAGCCGGGGCTGGATGACAAGCATGTCTTCAGAAGCCGATGTTCTTACAGAAAAAACTTTATCGCCCAGCAGGTTATAAATAGTAACTTTTGTCACCAGGGAAGGATCGCCGGGAACAGATATTTCAAGATTGCCTCCATAATAAGGATTAGGTCTTATTTGCAGCATTTCAGCTGTCCTGTCGGCTATATTCCCTGGTGATTCCACATAAAACCAGCAGGTATCGGAATAATTGCCATCTTCTGAAATAACGACAACAGCTGCTGTACCCGGGCCAAGGGCAGAGACTTTTCCGATAGAGCTTACTTTGACGACATCAGTATTCAGGGACACCCATGAAATGTTTTTATTGCTGGCATTTTCAGGATAGACATATGCTTCAAGATATATGTTTTCCCCGGCACTGATATTTATCTCATGATAATTCAGCACCACACTGTCAATGCCTGCTGCCATGAGAAACCTGACCTCATCAATATAAAAAGTATCAGCAGCCGCTTCGGGCAGCTGGGGATTAACGAAAATCAGCAGTGTGGTAACTGTATCATCAGGATGCAGGTCAGCATTTACAGGAAGGGTAATTGTATTCCAGACATTTGCTCCCGAAGGTGCGGTCCAGGGCCAGGCGTTTTCTTCGATTTTCTGGTCAGCAACTCCATTGACGATCCCATTGACCACTGCATAACATTTAACCAGGTGATTTCCGTAGATTTTGAATTCTATACCCGTCATATTTTTTGTTATGGTTATCCCATCCTGGTAGTAGAAACCGGTCAGCAGCCATTCGCCTTCAGGACGGTACCAGGCAAGCACCTGAGGCGTAGGGTTATCCTCATCAGTAAAAGGATTGGCGATGATTTCTGAAGAGCCGCCGGTAGTGAAATACTGCCAAATGCCCGGTCCGGGTGCAGGCATTGGTATGATGTCTTCCCAGTTTGCAATGACCGGTTCAAATTCAGATGGCACCATTTTATTTTCAGAATCGGCTAGGGAGAATACAGTTGTCTGGGCATTTACCTGAAGGGCTGATAAAAACAGGACTGTCAGGCAAATCAGATTGCCGGGATTTTTCATGTTAATAATATTCTTCATCTGCTGCTCAGGGCAACAAATACTATCGACAATTAAAGAAACAAAGATAAGGTAATCTTTTCAGATCACTGGTGACAACAGGTTGGATCAGACAATTTTCACATACACACACTTGTTGTCGTTTGTGTCATAGAAATCCTGGAACCTGGCTTTCAGGAGATAATTGTTTTTTTCATAGAATGCCCTGGTGGGAGCGTATTGATCCTTTGAAGAAGTTTCCACATAGATCCCATGACCCCCTGCGGCCTTAATGGCGTTTTCAGTTTCACGGAGCAACCTCTTTCCAATGCCCCGGTACATATAATCCTTATGTGTCACGATCCAGTACAGGTCATAGCTGTGCAGGGTACAGGCGATGAGGCCATAACAACTGTATGCCACGGTTTTACCTTCAGTTTCAGCAAAAAGGAATTCATAGCCGCTTGACATTCCTTTCTTCAGACGTTCTTCAACCAGTTCGACTGCTACAGGTATTTCATCTTCCCTGAAAAATCCTGTGGAACGCACGATTGTCTCCACCAGTGACGGATCAGTTTCCCGAACAACGCTTCTGAAGGTGATATTAAGATCGTTCATAATCTTGCATCTGTTAATATCCGTTCGATCATTTTGGTATAGCTTATTCCTCCGGTCAGGCAGGTTGCCGCAAATCCGGCATCAGGAGAAAGGCATGGATTGGCATTTACCTCCAGGACATATGGATTATTTTGCTCATCCACCCGGAAGTCAACGCGCATGTATCCTCTGATTTCAAATATATCCCAGCATTCACGGGCTATATGAACTATTTTGCTTATAAGTGAATTATCTTTTTCCGGTATCTCAAAGGTTCTGATAGTTTTTTGATATTCAATGGAATTGGAATCCCATTTAGAAGCATAATTAAGGATCTTGGGTTTACCGGCAGGATAGTCGAGGTATTGCATTTCAGCTGCAGGCATTACCAGTGGTCCCCCTTCGCCACCTATAACAGAAAGGTTAAACTCCCTGCCCCGGATAAATGTCTCAAGGAAGCATCCTTTGACTTTTAACTCTTTTCTTATTTTTTTGTCCCTGAGAAAATCACCCGTTACGATTGACTCGTCCGTTATTCCTGCAGATCCGTCTTCCCAGACAGGTTTAATGATGAACTGTTCATTTGATGATGGTTTATATGCATCATAGGGGAGCATCCAGAAAGGGGTAGGGAGGTCATGCTCTTTCAGGATTATTTTCGCTCTTACTTTGTCGGTTGTTACCGCCATTGCGTAGGTACCTGATCCAGTAAAAGGGATCCTGAATGCTTCAAGAAGAGATGGGCAAAAGTGGATCAGCGCTCCTTTCCCTCCCACAGATTCCACCAGGTTAAATACGATATCAGGAGGGTTATTTTCAATAGTTTTAATTATGCTGCCAAGGTCGAGGCTGAAATATTCTCTGTGATGTGTATAACCTAGTTCATCCAGAGATTGTTCAACGGCTTCTGCCTGGACCAGCACATCCAACTCATCCTCTGTCGGGTGCTCAGACAACTGGTTTATCAGCAGCAATATTTCTGACATGATTCCGGTTCATTATTTTTTCCATAGCCGAATCCATGATCATCTTCATCAGCGACAGGTACGGGATCCCGTTTAATCCGGCCAGGATAGGAAGGTCGGAATGTTCGGGGTGTATCCCTGCCAGAGGATTGACTTCCAGAAAATGAGCCTTCCCATATTCGTCGAACCGGATATCCACTCTTCCGGCATCTTCGGCACGTATTGCCTTCCATGCCTTCAGAGCGAGAGCTGAACAGGCATCCACAGCTTCCTGGTCAGTGAGGGTATAGATGATCCGTTCCTCACATTCTTCTTTATTAACGTACGAATATACTCCTTTTTCCGCATTATCTTTAAGTACGATCTCCATTACACCTATGCATCTGGCTTTGTCACCTGTACCGACTATGCCTGCCGTGAATTCCCTTCCGCTGAGGTATTTTTCAACCAGTACCGGCTGCTGGTACTGATCGAGCAGATTCCTGCAGATCGTTTTCAGCTGTTCCTGGCTGGTAATGACTGAGTCGGGATTAATGCCTTTACCCGTTCCTTCAGCCAGGGGTTTGGCAAAGAGGGGAAAAGGCAACTCTATTCCTTCGATATCAGCAGCTGAATAAACCACAACATGATCAGGCGTGGCTACTCCTGCATTCTTCATGATCACCTTGGTCATCGCTTTATCGAGGGTGACAGCAAGAACAAGAGGTCCTGAAAACACGTACGGGATACGGTAAGCGTCGAGCAATGCCGGGACCTGGGCTTCGCGGCCGCTGCCGTAGAGACCTTCGGCAATGTTAAAGACCATGTCCCACCGATCACCGTGGCTCAGCCGTTGAACCAGGTTCAGTATATGCCCGATGCGATCGGTTTGGTATCCCAGTTCTGCCAGTGTGCTTTCAATGGCAATGACAGTATCTTCCCTGTCAAACTCAGCAGTTTCCTCTTCACTGTACCCCATCCTGAGATACTCGTCACGCAGGTCATATGTCAAACCTATCAGCATTACTAAAAATTTGATGATTGATTATTATTTACCTCTTTACAGAATTTCCTGAACCTGTGCCATGACTCAAGCATCCCGGAGCAAGATCAGGTTAAGTTTCCAACTTCGCATTATAAATATTATTTTCCCGATATTCAGCATGTTTCAGGTCATCCTTACCCAAAACGGGCTAACTGGAAGGATCAGGGTAGAAGAATATCTTTCCTTCATAATTTCTAAGGAAGTATCCTTTATCGGTCCTTTCAGATATATAATCGGGAAGAAGCGGTATTTTTCCGCCACCGCCAGGTGCATCAATCACGAAATGAGGAATAGCATACCCGGAAGTATAACCTCTCAGTCCTTTGATGATTTCCAATCCTTTTGTCACCGAAGTCCGGAAATGCGAAGACCCCGGAATAGGATCACACTGGTAGAGGTAATAAGGTTTGACCCTTAACATCAGAAGCTGATGGGTAAGTTTCTTAAATATCCTGACATCGTCGTTGATCCCTTTAAGCAATACTGTCTGGCTGCCAAGGGGTATTCCTGCATCAGCCAGCCTGTTGCATGCAAAAGCCACTTCAGGTGTGATCTCGTCAGGATGGGTAAAGTGTATACTCATAAACAAAGGATGGTATTTTTTCAGCATCCTGACAAGAGATGTGGTAATACGTTGTGGAAGCACAACGGGTATTTTTGTGCCTATCCTGATTATTTCAACGTGTGGTATAGCCCTGAGACGTGAAAGGAGATACTCTATTCTGTCATCGGACATAGTCAGGGGGTCACCACCTGATATAAGGATATCACGTACTTCGTGGTGCATCCTTATATAATCAATCGCTTTATCCCAGACAGACAGGCTGGAATGTACCTTATCTTTCTTTGAGACCATATGCGAACGGGTGCAATACCTGCAATAGGCTGCACAAACACCTGTAGCAAGGAACAATACCCTGTCGGGATACCTGTGCACCAGCTGCGGTATGGGACTCTGGTTCTGTTCACCCAGGGGATCAGGCTTTTCTTCCGGGGTCATGAGCAGCTCATCATATACCGGTACCATCGTCCTGCGGATAGCGTGATCGGGATTCACAGGATCAATGAGACTGATATAGTATGGCGTAATCCTCAGGGGCAGCTTCTGGTTTTTCTCAACTGATAATAACTCTGATTCTGACAGTTTTAAGAATTTAACGAGCTGTTCCCATGTCTGGATACTGTTACTCATCTGCCATTGCCAGTTGTTCCAGTCTTTCAGGCTGACTTCAGGATAATAAATATCCTTAAATCTCCAGGTTTTTTTCCCAAGAGGAAAACCTGACAGCTTCCCATTGATAAGTAGTGGTGTTTCGGTATTGGTTTCTGGCTGGAAGTAAGGGCCCGGAGGCTCTGTTTCATTTTCCTCATACATCGACGAGGTCAACGACAACAATCGAGGTGATTTCATTTCTTTGCTAGGATAGATCTTTTTTTGTTATAATCCCTCTTTAATTAATAACTTGATTTATTGTTTATTACAAATTATAAAATCGAAACTGATAATTAATTGCAATTCTACTAATTTTTATGAATCAGCAATATTTGAGTCAATGTTTTTATTAACAATTTAGACGCATAACAGTTGAAAAGTCACAGTCTTTAAAAATTTTGCTTAAGGTTGATTTTACCTGTTATCAATAATTTGGGTGCGAATAAAATAAATTTTATTCAGAAAATCAACAAGTTGATGAGATTTCATTAAAATCTGAATTAATGGCAGTAGAAAATGAAGAAGAACTGACCGCTTTTTTTATGACCGGTTGATATTATTTTTTTAGCAGTTCTTTCACATGGTTTATTTCTTCCTGAGAATATCCAGTGCAGTCATATAACCACTGTAAACAGAACCTGAAAAACCTCCGCCGAATTTACCCCAGGCAGATGCAATGTACATGTTATCAGGTAAGGAAGAAAGGTAAACTGACGGTTTGCGGGGGTTCTGGGCGAAACCATAAACAGCCCCTTCAGGATTAAGGGTATATCTTTTGACCGTCAGGGAAGTAGCCACCTCAAAATATTCGACAGCATCGCTGAAACCAGGGATAAGTTTATCCAGCCTGCCGGTTATCTTTACGGCAACATCTTCTTTCCGCCGGAGGTATTCTTTACGGTCTAAACCTTCCCAGCCGGAAGTATAGTCGATGCAACATGCTGCTCCTACACTTTTCCCAGGAGGAGCCATATACGAGTCAAGCTGGCTGTAATCGACAAACGTAAAGCTGCGCGTTCCGATATCACCATGGTTGTTTTTTATTATGTCAGACTGTTTTCTGACGGAGGGGTCAAAAATGAATGTCGAATAATACCTGTTACCTGTATCCTTAAGAGGTTGACGGAATCCGTAGTAAACTGTCAGCAGGGATGCACCGATTTTCATTTCTTTGATCTGTTCCGACAATCTTTTACCCTGTTCAGGAGGCAGCAGTTCTGATGCAAGATTCGGCACGGCAACATTGACAATGATATCAGATGCATATATATTTTCAATGCCGGCGTCCTTACCTTTTGTGTTTTGTATTGATACTCCTACTGCCTTATCCCTGTCGCAAAGGATCGCTGTAACAAGGCTGTTCAGCTTTACAACACCATTATGTTCTGTGATGACTGATGCAAGGGCATCTGAGAGTTTCTGTGATCCTCCCCTGATAAAGCTGGCCGTTCCGCAATAATAGCTGCCCTGGGCCGTCAGATAGTAATATAAGGACAGTGTATAGGGATCATCGTGGAAATATCCAAGGTTCCCCAGCAATACCAGCTTCAGGTCATCTGTACTAATTATATGGTCCAGGAACTCGCCCAGGCTGGGTTCTGGTTTGCCTGCTGATTCGCTTATTATTTTACGGCTGTTAAGGAGATGATGAAAATATTCTTTTATGCCAGGTTCTTCACCGGGGAACCGGTCACAGAGAACTTTCTGTGCCTGTTCCGGATCAAGGGGAATGACAATGTCCTGCCTGCCGTTCACGAACCGGTAGAATTCAGGAACTTCCAGGAAATCCACCTTGTTCAGTATATCCAGATCGCCGAATATCCTTTTTTTAAGATCACGTGGATGAAGGCCATCCATTTCATGAAGGCCCACCTCCATGGTAAAATCTTTCCTTTTGAAGGTGGATGCACAGCCGCCAGGACGGTCGTGTTGCTCCAGGAGGAGTACCTTTTTACCTTCCTTTGCCAATTTTGCCCCTGCTGTGAGTCCACCGAGACCGGCACCGATGACTATAATATCATACATCTTCACCGGGTATAGGGTATCTTTTAAATTCAGCATTCCTGTCGAACAGGTACCGGTAGGTGATATAATGCTTCACGGATACACTTCCAACGGACAGGAATATTTTACGCATTTTCGGATTGAAATCACCCACCCATGAAAATTCAATCTCGGTATAATGGGGTTTCTTTTCCATTGCCCTGGCTACATTAAGGATTATTCCAGCCTCAACACCCAATCCCTGGAAGGGAGGGATGACTCCCATCAGCACCCCACGGGCCCGGGTCATGGTTTTTCTTTTTTTCAGGTACAGGAATTTCAACATGGCCGGGAGGGTTAGTTTTCCGTTAAGGTGCTTAAGGATCTGGTTTACGTCCGGGTACATAAGATAAATAGCTACAGGCCTGTCTTTATTATATGCGAGCCATATAAAATCCTCATCAATAATTGCCCTGGCTTTTTTAAGGGTCTTCCTGATATATTCCGGTTCAAGAGGTTCAAAATCCGTTTTAAAGGATGCCCATGCCTGGTTATACACTTCCACAAAATCCTTTAGCTGTTGATCGGTCTTTTCCCATTCAAAATGCCTGAACGAATAGTCAGGTTTCTTTTCTATCCATTCGGCAATCTTTTTGAACCGCGGAGGGAGTTCTTTTTTGACATCCAGGTGAAATCCTTCCTGTTTGTAATATGTTTTGAAACCATACGATTCGAACAGTTCCTGGTAGTATGGATGATTATAAGCGATCTCATAGGAAGGATGTGTGAATCCATCCACCAACAGTCCCCAGTATTTATCTGTCTCGCCGAAGTTTATCGGTCCGTCCATCGCCTCCATCCCTTTCTCTTTCAGCCAGTCACGGGCGGTATTGAAGAGCATGAAAGCAGCTTCTTTGTCGTTGATACATTCAAAAAAGCCCATTCCTCCTGCATGGGGCACATGCTGGTTTGCCTGGTTATAATCGATGAAAGCTGCCACACTGCCTATGGGATTGTGCAGGGAATCATATAATAACCACCTGGTAGCTGTGCCATGTTTGAAGAAGACGTTCTTTGAAGGATTAAAAATGGCTTCTATTTCTTTGTCCAGGGGACATACCCAGATTGGATCACCCCTGTAAATGAGCCTGGCGACATCATGAAATACTTTCCTGGTTTTCCGGCTGGTAACTTCGATTATTTTCATGATCAGGGGATTATGGAAGCCGGATACTTCGATGGCCTATTTGCTGTAGATCTGATCCAGCGTCTCCTGGTACTTCGATTCAATGACTTTTCTTTTCAGCTTCAGGCTGGGGGATAATTCGCCGGTGACCGGTGACCAGTCATCTGCGATTATCCTGAACCGGTGTATCCTTTCAAACTCGGACAGGGTCTTATTCAGTTTTGATATTTCCTCATTATAGATTTTAACCACATCAGAGTGGCTGATCAATTCGCGGGTATCCTCGGGGAGTGATATATTACGGGTTTTCCCCCAGTCTTTTAACGAGTCAAAATCAGGAACAAGAAGTGCGCTGGCAAACTTCTGATGTTCGCCCACGACCATTACCTGGCCAATATAGGTTGATTCCTTAAGTTTGTTTTCGATGATCTGGGGAGCAATGAATTTGCCGTTTGACAGCTTGAAGATATCCTTTTTCCTGTCGGTCACCTTCAGGAACTTCCCGTTCTCCCATTCGCCGATATCACCTGTATGAAACCATCCTTCTTTATCAAACACAGCACGGGTGAGAGCTTCATCCTTATAATATCCTATCATGACGTCATGGCCTTTGCACAGTATTTCCCCGTCTTCAGCGATCTTCACCTCCACGCCATCGATCAATGCTCCCACAGTTCCCAGGCGGCAGAACGGTTCTTCCTGCCTGTTGATGGTGATAATTGGTGATGTCTCTGTCAGCCCGTACATGTTCAGGATCTTCAGTCCGGCAGCCCAGAATACCCTTTCGAGCCGTGGCTGCAGGCTGGCACCTCCGCAACCGACAAGACGGGCATGGCCACCCAGTGCTTCCCTCCATTTGCTGAATATCAGCTTATCGGCGATCTTATGTTTCCTGTAATAAAACCAGCCGTTACGTCCGAAAGGCTGGTATTTCAAACCGATCTTTACAGCCCAGAAGAACAATGCTTTTTTAATCCCTTTGAGGCTCCTGCCTTTGGCTATAACATTTTCATATATCTTTTCCAGGATGCGCGGCACGGCATCAAATCCTGTTGCCTGTATCTCCCGCATGTTGATGGCAATGGTGCCCATATTCTCAGCGTAATAGATGGTGGCACCGGAATACTGCGTCTGGTAGTTACCAAGCCTGCCGCCCACATGGCACAAGGGAAGGATGCTGAGATACCTGTCTTCCGGGGTAAGCTTAAAAACTTCGGCAGCAGCAAGAAAATTCCTGACCAGGTTTTCATGGGAAAGCATTACCCCTTTACAGGTCCCGGTAGTTCCTGAGGTGTAGATAATGGAAGCCAGGTCACCGGGTTTTATGGAAGATTTAATCGTTTCGACCTGTTCACGGATCTTCGGGTCACAGTTTTTTCCTTTATCAATAATTTCCATCCAGTTAGCTGCGCCGTCAATATCGTTAAAGGTATAAACGAACTTAACATTTTTCACCTGGTCACATACAGGCTTAACAATTTCGTACAGCTTGCTATCCGAGATAAGGACCATTTTTGCATCGGAATGCTCAAGGATATAGTGGTATTCATTACTGCTCATAGAAGTGAATACGGGAACATGGATAGCTCCTGCCATAGCCATACCCATATCCACGATGTTCCATTCCGGCCTGTTGTTGGTGATGGTGATGATCTTGTCGCCCCTGCTGAAGCCAAGTTTTAAAAGTCCGCAGGCAAAGGCATGAGACAGGTCATAGTACTGTTGGGCACTGTAAAAAATCCATTGTCCGTCTTTTTTTGCTGCAAGGATTTTTTCCCTTGGAAAAAGCTGCAGGTACCTGTCGAGCAGGTCGAAGGTGCGGGTAGGGTTCATACGATTAATTTTGGGTAAGGAACAAGATAATAAACAATTATAAATCAGTTCCTATAATCAATGCATTATTTTATTGTTGGTGAGGATAAGGTATCAGGAGGAGATGGGTTCACATCTGGTAATTTATTGTTAAATTAGTATAGATATGAAAAAGATGGATCTATAATAAGTTGTGGCGCATAATTATTAATTAAAACAGAATAACTCAATAATTTCTATCTTTGTTTTATTAATGGTGAATACATGGAAGGTGCAATTTTACATACAGAATCAAGAAGAGATTTAGACTTAATCCTTCAATTGGCCAAAAAGCTTGGAATTTCTTCAAAAAAACTTTCACAAGAAGAAATTGAAGATTACGGCTTGTCAATTGCTATAGCTGAGGGTAAAACGGGCGAATATATTGACACAGAATTATATTTGAAGGAACTTCGAAATGGAAGTAAAGATTGATAAATCTTTTCAAAAAGATACAAGTAAAATTCTAGATAAAACACTGCTTTCGAAGATTGCGGATATCATTTCAAGTGTCCAGAAAGCCGATGATATTAGACAAATTAGGAACCTGAAATAGTTAAAAGGGTCATCCGGAAATTATAGGATCAAAATCGGAGATTATCGACTTGGAATAATTGTAAAGAAAACTTCCATTGAATTTATCCGATGCCTTCATAGAAAGGATATCTATAAGTACTTCCCAGAATAAATTACGCGGCACAACATCCGTTATATTTAATGGTTCAGTCCTTGATTATTCGGAAAATTCGTATCTTTCTTTAAGTAAAACATATAACGAAAAAACCGGTTCCCTTCCCACCACTAAATATACCGGTAATCGTTGATGTAGTTTTTCCGATAACAAATTCAACAACTCAATTTAGATTTGTATGCATAAAATGATTGCTAAGGCGATAACCTCGAAAATACTGGAGTTGCAGGATGAGAATGGCTGCTGGAACGTGCTGGATGAAAGTCATAAATATTTTCCTGCATTTAATTATTATGCACCAAACTATAAATCGACATTATGGACTCTGATCCTGTTAGCTGACATTCAAACCAATTCCAGGAATGCCAGGCTGATAAAACCCTTAAGTATCATTTCTGATCATTTCCTGGATAAGCATTTGAATATTTATTCCCTTGGTAAAAGTCATTTCCCGATCCCGTGCTTGAACGGGAACATGTTGTACCTGCATTCCTATTTTCATTTTGAAAGAAAGAAAATTACTGAGGGAATTGTGGATTTTTTTGCTGAATATCAAAGGTTTGATGACGGTGATTTCCATACACCCTCCTCATTTCCGTATTGTTCCAACCGTAGTTGCTATAGCAGGCATACCTGTTACTGGGGGGTCATTAAGCTCCTTAAAGGATTATCCTTTATGCCGGAAAGCGAACGTTCAGAAAAGGCAAAAAAGCTGATCAGAAGTTGTATTGATTTTGTTCTGCTTCATGAAGTCTGTTACAGCTCACATAACAGGTCAGATTTTATTCATTCCAATATTAAGTTATTGACGTTTCCCAACATGTACCGGGGAGATTACCTTGAAATATTATGGTTATTAAAAAGAGAACAGGTAAAATCAATACTTATAAATAAGGCGTTAGATCTTCTGAAGAGCAAGATCAGACCGAATGGAACCTGGGAACTGGAACATCCACTCAGAAACCTGATCATACCAATTGATAACAGGAACTACGGAAAGGAATTGATCACAGAAAGGGCAAGAGAAGTTATTAATTATTATGACTGAAATTATTATACTGGTGTTCGCAATTTTACAATGCTCAGTCAGAACCAATAAATGTTTTCACTTCAGATAAGACGTCCTCAACACCGGTAAATGGTTTATACACCAGCCGCACATGACAGGTTTTTTTCTCTCCTGCAAGCTGTTTGCCTGAATTCATCCCATAATCCCAGGCAGGAGAGCGCAGGGCGGTAGCTCCGCTGGCGGATATCCAGAAAAAGAAGGTGGGTTCTTTAAAAATCATCAGGTACTCATAATCATCCACAAGGCCATAATAAAAATGGTCCATACCCCTGTTGTATTCCTTAAATCCAGCTTCCAGTGTTGCCTTTCTGCTCCCGGGAGATTCCCTTACCTGCTGCCGCAGCAAAGGATTATCCCTGAGGTGATTTGCCCATGTTTTCCCATAAGGATCAAAGGGACGGGCAAATATCCCGGTGCCGTCACTGGAATAATGTCCGGCACTGGTTATTTCAAACCATTCTTTCTCCTGCAGGTCATTTCCGGGGGTCCGAAGGAAGATAGATGTATTCTGTACCTGGTTCATATAGGAAGCGAAAAAGAAAGATGATGAATCTATATCATTGTCCGGCCAGTAAGTGATCTCCTGGTCAACATAGTAATTACCAAGCCTGAAGCGGATCTCAAAATTCAATCCTGCGGCATCAGCAGCAGCCTGGCTCAGCATCACCGAGCTGTCTGCCAGCAGTTTGATCTGCATGGGTGCCACCCGAGGTGCATTCCATAATTCATAGACCTTACCGGCAGGAGGCCAGGTGTGGGTCCATTCCAGGTTCAGGCCTCCGAAAGCATAAATATTCTTGTTCTGTTTCTTATCTAAAAGAGCCGCCAGTCCGTTATACCCGGGCATATAATTATCTATCAGATGGATATATCGTTTCTGGTTATCGACCACCCGTATCCTGAGGTTTTCATTTTCCAGAATATATCCTGAGAGTTTTTCCCCGGATAGTGCAACCCTGTCAGTTGTATTTTCCTGTGTATTCTTTCCGCAGGATGAGAATACAACAAGGGAAATCATAATAGCTTTAGGTAATAAACGCGCATTCATAGTTAGTAAATATTATTAACCCATTATATGGTTTGTTAATAGTGGATCAATGAGCGTTAGCTGTATAGTATTTTCCCACACCAACGGGGGGGGGGGAATATATAATTCATTATCACTATCTTCGTTCAAACCATCCAAAGGGTTATCATTAATAACACACCGTTGCTCACGCATTAACGTACCAGTTGAAAACATACAAGCTTTTCATCGTTCCGGACATAAATCCTGTCTCCTGAAAAGGCAGGATGGGCCCAGCAGACACCGTTCCTGGGAAGACCAGAATTTTTTGCAGGTTCGATTAACCTGACCCTTCCCAGGTCACGGAATCCGCCGGGACTTAGTTTGCACAATATCAGCTCTCCAACTTCATTAAAAGCCCAGATCTTATCTCCCTGCCGCACAAAATGCACGTTAACCCATCTTCCGTGTGGCACGAGGGTATTATCTTCCCAGATACGATCCCCTGTAAGAAGATCAAGGCAGCGCATCTCCCCGTAGCTATCCAGCCCATACACATAGTTTCCTTCAATAACCGGCGTGGATATACAGCAATGCAATGCATCCGTTTTTTGTTCGTTAATGCCATACCGGTACCATACCACCTCTGCTTCCGGCGCGTACCTATTCAAACGGATAAGCCAGGCACCGTCAAAGAAACTGCTCAGGAACATGTAAGGAGGAGCGAAGACAGGTGAGGCAATATTCATGATCATATTCCTGGGGGTAAAGGGGATTTTCCAGTAAACCGTTCCATTATCAGGATCAAGTCCGGCTATATGGTTTCCTGTCCAGCATACAAGCACCCTTTTGCCGGACTGGTCAATAATAATCGGGGCAGAATAGGATGCATCATCATCCAACGCTCTCCAGACCTCTTTTCCCGTTATCCTGTCAAAAGCGACAAGGCATGCTCCCGGCTTACCACCGAGCTGAACAATCAGCAGGTTCTTTTCAATGACAGGCGAAGCGGCAAATCCCCAGATGGGAGTCTGGGAATGATACTCTTCCAGGGCATTGTGTTGCCACAGAACCTTTCCTGTAACAGCATCGAAACAGAACAGATGACCCATGGTACCGAAGGAATATGCCCTGTCATCATAGACCAGCACCGATGCCCGGGGACCGATGGAGTAACCTACATTGGAATATTCGCATGGATATTCATAGGACCAGAGCATTTTGCCGGCATCAGCGTTAAAACACAATATTCTTTCAGAAGGAACGGGGGTTTTATTATAATCAGTCAGGTAAACCCGTCCTGCAGCAACAGTCGTTCCTGAAAAGCCCGGGCTGACCTGTGATTCCCATAACTTCTTGATATTAACGGGCTTCAGGGTATCGATCATAATGTCTTCGTGCCATACACCATCACGTTGCGGACCCCGCCACTGGGGCCAATCGGTGTTATTGAACTGGGAATTGGAAGAACAGAAACAACAAAGGACCAGTATAAGAATATTAACAAACCGGCTGGAGGGAGCTTTTATCAACATTGTAAAAAATTTCATGAGGAAATATTAGCAATAGATAACAGACTTGAAGTGCATATAACTGGTATGGAAATTACCACAAAATAGGAAAAATAGTTAAATGGTTTTAATCCCCGAAGAAAGCTCTGGACTTTTTTTAAACTGCTTTGGGGTTAAACCCCAAAGCAGCAGTCAGGATCATACTCCTATGCTGATTGATGGTTAAACCATCAATCAGCATAGTCCACAGTATAGCAGGGTTATAACACAACCCCAGACAATTACGCAACCAGCAAAGGATCTTTTGCATCTTCTGATTGACTGTCAGACATTTTTCCCTTAACTTGCAGGAATTACTGAAACAATGAAAACTATGCGATCATTATGTGCCTTACTGGTGATCATGCTTCCGGGCATCCAGCTCGTGAGTTCCCAAAAAAACTTTGATCCTGCTGAATACAAACTGTTTCTTGAAGTCAACAAATCCCAGACGGCAGTTCAGTTATTAAATAGTTATCCGCCACAGACAGTATATTATTCCTCTAGGGAAAATCCTGCAAACCTTAAAGACATCCCATGGTTCGATTCGATAAACATGGTTTACAACTTTACTGAGAAAGAGCAAGAGATGCTGGCGAACAATTTTTTCATGGTTTCTGGAAGGTCAAAATTCTGGCAGTGGGTATATGGCCTGATCAGTGTCTATTCAAATGATCTTCCTTTATTCCTCAGTACTGATTTTGTCCTGTATACCCTGCACGATTCCTATGATAAGATATTTAAAACGCTTGAATGGCAATTTCTTGAGCCCAACCTTGCTGCCTTGCTCGGAGCCATGTATGATCATTACCCGGTGATATATGCGAAATACAGTAATGATGAGCGATTTGCTGATGCACTGGAAGATGTGGATCTTTATATATCTGTCGCACGTTCCCTGCTGCTTAATGAAAAGTTCTATCCACAGGAGCATGATCCTGGTAAATTCAATGAGATCCTGCAGGATATCAGCGGCGAACAAATGACATTCACCACTTTGTTCACCAGTACAAGGAACCGTAAAATTGATTTCAGCCAGTTTAAACCGAGGGGTCATTATACAGAAACTATTTATACTCTTGGCGGTGAACGAACACTGGAGAATTATTTCAGGGCTATGATGTGGCTGGGCAGGATTGATTTTTTGCTTACTGCTCCCCCGGGCAATCCCTGGGAACCGGACTGGACTGCGGAAGAACTGCTCAGGATGCAGCTGGGAGCAGTCCTGCTGAATGAATTGCTATACTCGTGCGGAGAAATGGGACGGCTGGAAAAACATGAGCAGATCATTTCTTACCTTGTCGGTCCTGATGACAATATGACTCCCGGAGAGTTGAAAGGGCTGACGGACAAAATACTGGATACACCGGCAGACCTTTTCGATGAGAGCATCTTTTCAGCCTTCAGCGACAGTCTGAATGCATCCGATGATTATGGACAGAAAATCATGTCGGACTTTTTTTATGTGGATCCTGCCACGGCTGATCCCGGCAAGCTGCCTGTATCTTTCAAGCTGCTTGGCCAGAAATTCCTTCTCGATTCCTATGTTATGAGTGAGGTGGTCTATGACAGGATCATTTTTAATGGTGAGAAAATCTACAGGGGACTTCCTGATCCCCTGGATGTCATGGCAGTACTCGGCAATGAGGATGCCATAGCCCTGCTGGAGAATGAGCTGGAGACATATAAGTATGCCTATAAAATATCATCCCTTAAGTACCTGGTGGATTCCTATGATACAGAATTCTGGGGACAGTCACTGTACAACACCTGGCTTGCAGCTATCAGGGACCTGAATCCGCCCGGATCATCTGACAATCTTCCCTATTTCATGCAGACTACTGCCTGGCACCATGAAAAACTGAACACTCAACTGACATCCTGGGCAATGCTCAGACATGATAACATACTTTACGCCAAGCCATCCGGTACAGGGGGAACATCGTGTTCCTTTCCCTACACTTATGTAGAACCTTATCCTGATTTTTACAGGAGGTTGCAGATTTTTGCCACAAATGCTGCAGATTTCTATCAGGCTGTCCTGCCGGATGAACAGGTTCAGAGTAAAAACTCTATTATTAAATACTATAACGGTTATGCGGATATAATGGATAAGTTTTACAGTATTGCTGAGAAAGAACTGGCAGGAATTCCCCTGGATGATATGCAGATAACATTCCTGAAAACCATGATAAATGCTGCTATGGGTTCAGGCCCATCCATAACCGGCTGGTACAATGATCTGTTTTTCCAGAATGGTGGTCTGGAAACAGATTTTAAGGTTGCTGACGTGCATACACAGCCCACGGACCAATTTGGTAACCTGGTAGGGTATGTACTCCATGTCGGAAACGGGTATATAAACCTGGGAGTTTTCCTTGCTCCCAATCCTGTCAATCCTGCTCAGCTGATGGCTTTTATTGGTCCGGTTTCTTCTTTTCACCAGGAAGTGGCTGACAATTTTACCCGTTATAATGATTGGGAGTGGAGCGATAGGTTTGAATTTGGCGAAGGATCCATTCCTTCCCGCCCTGACTGGGTGGCATTATATCTTTCCGGTAGTTCAGGACAGTTACTACCTGAAGGAAGGACACTGAAGGGTGAAATATATACTGGTACCGGCACAAAGCAGAATGATGTGATAAATGACCTTGATTACCTGCTGGCTTTTCCTGTTCCTGTCAGTGATGAGGTGCACCTTCGCTTTGTCCTGAACAGGAAAACCGATGTTGCTGTTGAGATTTTTGATGTCAGCGGGAGGATGATCTCCAGACCTGTCAGCAGCGAGCTGATGCCAGCTGAGCATGATATAACCTTGGATATTTCAACCTGGGCCAAAGGAATGTACCTGGTGAGGTTCAGGGCAGGTGAGAAGGTTTTATCCAGGGAGATAATGAAGTTTTAGAAGGAGGTTGGAATTTTATGGCGTAAATCGTGAATCGTGAGTTAGAAGAAGGCTTTTAGGCTGAAGGCTGTTAGGAAGAAAGGATTGAAAAAAGATAAAAGACAAGAGTAAAAAGATAAAAGTAAGGATATAAAGAAATTCACATCTAAATAGAAGATTAACAAGTATTTAGTGAAAAACTGAAACACTTTTATCTTTATTCTTTTATCTTTTGTCTTTAAACTAAAGGCTGAAGGCTGTCAGGCTTATGAAGAAGGAAGAACCATAAACTGGTAATTATTCTTCCCCAGCTAAAAGTCTAAACACCTAAACACCTAAAAACCTAAATTACTTAACCTTGAACTTTGAACTTTGAACCTTTCTTTAAAGTTCGCACCTTTTCCGGTTAGCCAGCCCACCTTCAAATACCTGTCTTTGGAAATATTATCTTATTGGCAATATGAAAAGAACTATTCTTTAGTAAAGGCCTCATTTTATTTATAAAATAAAGATATAAAGGATTTACCAGAAAAGTTTTTGTGCGAACTCAAAAAGATGAACCCTCCAGACCTGCCATTCATGCGATCCGACCGGCTCAGACCAGACATTGTCGATCCTATGCAGGGTAAGTGCTTCATGAAACCCTTTCATGGCTGAATACCCATCCTCCAGCGTTCCGCACCCGATAAAAAATAGCCTGTAGGTACTATTAAACCTGGCCGCATCATTAAATACTCCCGAATAGGATGTTTCAATATTAAGATCTCTGCTGCCCCCGCTGAATGTTGCCACAGAAGCGAACAATTCGGGATGGCTGAGCCCTATATACAGTGCCTGGCCTCCACCCATAGAAAGTCCTGCTATAGCCCTGTTTTCACGGTTGGCAAGTGTCCGGTAAGATTTATCAATCAACGGGATAAGTTCATTGGTGATAAGCTCAGCGAACAGATTATCTTTCCCACCTGGCCGGTATGGATTTTCCGCACCAGGCCGGGCTGCATACCCGTTGTCCATAACAATGATCATCGGTCTTGCTTTACCTTCAGCTATGAGGTTATCAAGAATAAAATTAGCTTTACCCTGCATGGTCCATCCAAGCTCACTTTCGCCTGCACCATGCTGAAGGTATAAAACAGGATACCTGTCAGATATATCCTGATCATAACCGGGTGGTGTATATACCAGGCATTTGCGGTAGGCACCGGTGGTTTTTGACAGGTACCAGTGAGTCCTGATATCTCCATGAGGTACATCATGTGGCAGATAAAAATCAAGGACGGGATCGGGGATCTCGAGGCAGCTGGTCCATTTTCCCCATCCGAAGTATAAAGGACTGGCAGGATCGGATACCCGGGCACCATCAATACTTAGTTCATAATAGTGCAGGCCGGGACGGCAGGGTCCGGTGGTAACCGTCCAGACACCTTTCTCATCCTTTGACATCAGATACTCGTTATCACCCATGGCGGCTGAGTCGCTGAGGTTAATCACCTTTACTTCAGCGGCGTTTGGAGCATTTACTGAAAAGATTACCCTGTTATCTTTAGTGATCTCGGGTCCCCTGATCAGTTGTGCCAGGCAGGCAGGACCTGGCAGAATGATGAAGGATAAACATATTAAGATTTTCTTGACTGAAGTCATAGTTTAAGTATTTAGTCGTTGAAATGTAAATAGTGTTACCATATATAATAAACTTATTAACTAAGGTTACTTATTAATTTCGATATTTTCAGAGAGAACATATTGTTTGTTGCAGCTATGACATATAAGATATATTATAAACGAATATACTATTACTTTCAATTTTAAATCAGTCATTGATATTGAAAACAACAGGACATGTATACCTAATGGAAACTGGCTTATTATCCTTTTTGGCCGGCGTCCAACTTGGCATATTTTTTATAATTCGTAAAGCTTCTTTATCAAGGTCTTTATCAAGTTTTCTTACCACTAATGCATCTGAAATACTGCCATCCTCATTTATTTTAAAATTAACATACACTTTCCCTTGTATATGATATTTATAAGCCCTTTGAGGATAGACTATCTCTGAAGTTAAATATTCTCTCAGATCAATTATTTTTTCGGTTTCGATAGTGAAATCCTTGCCGGTAAATTCAGCCATAACATCTACCTCACTACTATCCAGAATAGGTCTGTCAGTTATATTAAGATCAAAATCATAGTTAATTATTTTAATTAATTCACCAGCTTTATTATAGATATACCAATCTCCAACAAGTTCACCATGTTTATAACAACCCTTTTGGCTTATTTGTCCATTTGAATAAAAAAACAAAAAATCACCATCTTCAATTTCTGGATCAACTGACAAATAATTTCCAATCATTTGGCATCCACCATCATTATAATAATCCTTAACAATAAAATGCCCTGCTGCATCATTAAATATCTCCCTTGTACAATTAGGCGAAGTATTAGTAATTCCTTTCCAAATCAGTTTAAACCCTTCCAATTCTTTATTCTGACCCATGATTAATTGAAGTGGAAGAAACAATAATATGGAGAATATTTTTTTAATCATAACCTGATTTAAAAGGGATTTTATTAAAAGTAAAGTTTACTTATTACTTTGAATTCAATATTGTAAATCAGACCTGTAAAAATATCATAAAGTAATTTATATATGCCTGGTAATAAACGCTAAGCTCCTGCAGAATGCTAAAAGATCATCTTATTTTGCTTTTCCCAGCAAGACAGTAAATTCCCAGGCACCAAAGTCAATTTTACCGGTTACCCTTCCTGTATGAATACCAGAGACAGATCTGTATCCGGAAGCATCAACCTGGTGAAGATCAATGGTTTTCTTATTGTCAGAAAGGTTAAGGATCACGACTGCCCTGTCCTTCTGATATTCGCGTGAAAAGGCAAGAACATCTTCATCACCGGAATGCAACGAATGATAGTCCCCTTTGTAAAAAACCGGGTACTTTTTCCGGATAGATATCAGTTCCCTGTAACAATTCCACAGGGAATTCGGGTCCTGTTCCTGGACTAACAGAGCCAGTTTCTGTGATTCTCCGGTATTGAAATAGGAACTATCCCACCAGGGACCGGTGTTTTTATAAAAGACAGCATTACCGGGATCATCAGCCCCCGGAGTCCATGGAAAGGCTTCACGTACAGGAATGTGGTTACCATCACCGCCCCAGTTACCAACCTTTCCGGGAACACCGAGCTCCTGGCCATAGTAGATGGAAGGTATCCCGGGGAGGAGGATGTTTAACACGGCCCCGCAACGGATCTTTCCCTGGCGACCGCCCATTGCGCTAGCCCACCGTTCCACATCATGATTCTCAATAAAGGTCAGGCTATATTTTCCTGTGGGAATTCTTTTCTGTGTCTGCTCAACAGTTTTTGATATTATATCAGCATTAAGCTCATCCCGGCCGGCATTATCAATTCCTCCGCCCATGTATATTGTTGGTGAACCTGACATGGCGAATCTTAAGGGGAACCCGAAACAGGCATCTGCGCCTGACCGGATCATCATATCTTCTCCATATTCAAGCCAGTTCGCCTGTTCACCGAGGATAAATAAAGAAGGATTAATGGTTTTGCAATGATCAAATAAAGGTTTCCAGAAGTCCGCATACAGGTTTGTAAAAACATACCTATTATCAAGGTTATCCATGATATGATCTATCCTGAAACCATCCACCCCGTCGTCAAAATTACCGTCCTTATTTGGGTCAACCCAGTAAGCGTAAAAATCCTGCATGTAATTCCTCAGGGCAGGATTGTTAAGGTTAAGCATCACAATTCCCCCTGAAAAGCCATTATAACCAACTAACATAAAAGGATTTCCATTTTTCTTAAGGAATGGTTCCATGGAAGGTGCATAGATAAACCCGGCATAAGGTGATGTTGAATCTTTCAGTGCCGCGTTGAACCATTTGTGACCTTCCTGCGCATACTGGGTTTCCATATCCATGATGAATTTCAGTCCCTGCCGGTGAACCTCAGTGATAAAATGCAGGTAATCATCCATTGTCCCGAATTCCGGATCAATCTTTTCATAGTCGGTCGGGAAATAATTATGATAAAAGTCTGATTCATACAGAGGAAGGAACAGGATTGTTGTCACGCCTAACTCCTTGAGGTACCCAAGCTTTTGGGTAAAACCGTTAAGATCCCCGTTCCGATCTCCGTTGGAATCATAAAAACTCCTCTGCACAACATGGTAAATAATTTCATCCTGCCAGCCGGGCTCATCTTTACCTTTATCACTTTTTGAAACCTGTGAACATGAAATACAAATAAGCAGGAACATAGGGATAGTAAAAAATATCATTTCTTTCATGTTCAGATATTTTAATGAGAACAAGACTTACTAATCCGCCAACTGGCGGAGGAGGTGCTGCGCCGGGATTCATACCAATTGATTATGGTTATTCAACAATGCTACATATAAGCCAATAACCACGATTTATTAATGATTCATCAATTCCTTGACAGCAGCCTCAATCTGTTGGTCACGTCCGGCGGACATTACATCAGGTTCATTCCGGATTTTAATATCCGGTTCCAGCTGGTTGTTTTCACAGAATTTGCCATCCGGAGTGCGCCAGCCGCCCATAGGCATCCCGAACACAAGGGTAGGATCTATCTGCTGTTCCCACCAGACAAAGGTACCGGTTCCCGGGACAGGCATTCCCAGTGTTTTTCCTACTCCTTTCAGCTTATATGCCACAGGGAAAAGGTGGGCATCGGAATAGTTGCTTTCACCGATCAGCACTATAGAAGGTTTAACCCATTTGTCCAAAGGTTCAGATCCGATATATTGCCCATGAGGGATAATATCAAAATACTTTTTCCCGCTCAGGAAATCGGATAATTGTTCGTGAATATTACCTCCTCCGTTGAAACGTGTATCAACGATAATGGCATCCTTACTTATATTTCTTCCGAGGGCTTCTTCAAATACCGTTCGCATGCTGGCATCGTCCATATCGCGTACATGTACATAACCTATCTTACCTCCCGAGAGACTGTCTACCTCATCACGGCGGTTACGCACCCAGCGACGGTAAAGCAGTTCGTTTTCTGCACCTATGGAGATTGGTTTAACATCTTCTTCCCAGTGTTTGCCGGCAGCAGGATCGCAAACAGACAGAAGCGTCAGTTTGTTTTCCTTACGGTTCAGCAACTGGTAAAAATCCATATCTGCAGTTAAGGCTTGTCCATCAATCTTTTCAATGATGCATCCTGCTTTGATCTTTGAGGAGGCTTTATCAAGGGGGCCTCCGGTTATCACTTCGGCAATTTTAAGGCCATCGCCGGTATAGTCATAATCATAGAGTACACCCAGGGATGCTGTCTGATCAGAATTTGGCTGGTTATAATCGTAATAGCAACCGGTATGTGAAGCGTTCAACTCTCCAAGCATCTCACTCAGCATCTCAGCAAAATCATAGTTGTTGTTGATATAAGGGAGGAATTTTTTATAGGAAGAATAATAATAATCCCAGTCCACTCCTTGCATATCAACCACATAGAACTTTTCTTTTATCTGTCGCCATGCATGATCAAAGATGTATTCTTTTTCCTCAGCCGGTTGTACAATCATTTCCCCGGTGACCTTCAATGGTTCTGTCTTGGCACCTTCCACAACTATCTTCATGGGTTTGCCATCTGCAAGCATGATGATAACCATCCTTTGAGAGTTCCATGCTGGCATTCCAAACGCCCAGCTTGGCGAAGAGCTTTGTTTCCTTTGTCCGCAATTCAGTCACCCAGAGGTCGTTACCTTTATCAAACCTGGTCATGTAAAAAAGTTTTTCCCCGTCCTTTGAAAGCACCCAGTCACTTAACTGGGAAGTATGCAGGGTGAGCCTGCTTTTCCGTTCAGTCAGATTGTCCCAGTCAATGATGACTTCCTTAATGGACGTATCTTTTTCTGCAGCAGATTCTTTAGTGGTTTTTGCCTTCTTGCCTGATGCTTTTTCTTTTTCTTCAGCTTCCTTTTTTTCCTTTTCAGCTTTATCCTCTTTTTCTTTTACCAGGGCGAATTCTTCCTTGGATAGATTGAACCGGTCAAAGGCCGCTTTCGTAAAGAACAAGCCGTACACATCACCGCTTGTCAGTCCGCCACCCTGCTGGTATGTGCCCTGGCGGTCAGACCCCCAGATCATCATCTTTCCTTCCATTGACCATTTAGGCAGGAAATCATCATACCCGCTCAGGGTAAGGTTATGGATCTCGCCCGTGCCATCACTTGAGACCAGTCCCACTTCAGGTGTGAACAGCCGTTCCTTATGGCCGTACTGCACCAGGAACCATTTGCCGTCGGGAGACCACTGATAATACTGATCTCCGTCGGCATAGGAATAATTGACATCAGCGGGCATGATCAAACGTGTTTTTTTGCTCTCCAGGTTAATCACTTTCAGGATCACCCGGTCCTGAAGATATGCTACCTCCTTGCCGTCAGGAGAGAATGAAGGCTGGTATTCTTCGGCAGGAGTGGCAACAACAGTATCTACCTTCAGGACGGTCGAAACATAAAAATACGGTTCTTCCTTGCGGATGATGCTGACCTTATAGACATTCCAGTTGTTGTCTATTTCAGCAGCATATACCAGTGACCTTCCATCCGGACTGAAACTGACACTGCGTTCCTGCCAGGGAGTATTGGTGATCCGTTTGGTGATACCCCCTTCAACACTGCTCACGAAAATCTCACCACGAAAGACATAAGCAAACTCCTTATCGTTGGGAGAGAGTTTCATCTCGGTAAATCCTTCGTTCACGGGCACATTTTTATCCAGCGGACTTCGCCCATCAGCGGCAATATGAATATTGATTTTCCCAGGTTCACCACCCGGTGACATGACGTATAACTGCCCGTCATAGGAAAAACAAAGAGTATTTTTATCCGAGCGGGTAAGGAAACGTACAGGGTGACGGGTAAAATGAGTAAGCATAATAATATTGTCGGGATCTGACAGGAAACTCTGGCACACGTTGAATGAACCGCTTTGCTCGGTCAGGTAATAAAAGTCGTTAGCGTTATTTCCGAAGACAGGATTACGGTCCTCACCATTGAACCGGGTAAGTTGGGTATATTTTTTGTTTTTCAGATCGTAAACCCATATATCCCGGGCGACAGCAGATACATGATGTTTGCGCCAGTCGCTCTCGTATCCTTTAATATCATGATAGATGAGCTTATCACCTGTGGAATTGACTGTTACATCCAGGGCAGGTACCGGTAATACCAGTGATACACGGCCACCGGAGACAGGTACACTGTATAGCTCGGTCATCAGGGAGACAGGAAACTGCACATTACTAGCCAGGTCCTGCCTGTAAGCTGCAAACAGGACAGACTTATCATCAGCGGTAAAACTGCCGGGCACCTCTTTTGCGGAATGGAAAGTAAGCCGTTTAGCTTCACCGCCGCTGGCAGGCATGACAAATACATCAAAATTTCCATAGCGGTCAGAAGCAAAAGCAATACTCCTTCCATCATGACTCCACACCGGTGCAAACTCATATGAATCACTGAGAGTAAGCGGGATGGCGGTGCCACCTTCCACCGGAACAGAATAGATATCGTTTTTATATGTAAAAAGGACCGTTCGTCCGTCAGGTGAAATAGCAGGGTATCTGAGCCAGAGGGAATTATCCTGGCTGTTTATATTCGTAGCCGTAAGGATGAGTGCAACAGGTATCAGGAATTTTTTCATATTCAGATGGGATTTGATTAATTAAAGCTTATAAATGGATAATCAATAGCTATAAATGTACTCATTAAAATAAAGCGGTTGTCTTTTGATCTGCTTTCTTTTAATCAACCTTCTCTGCCAGCGGGCAGACCGATGGATTTGGCTTAATTCTTTCTGTTGGGGGGGTGTCCCAACCCACAGGAGAGAGTTGCGCTGGCAAGAAGATTTCTGCAACCCATCGGATGCGGCTTTAGGGCCATCCGATGGGAACTGAGAACAGAGAGCGGAGTGGTGAGAATAACAAGTGTGAGTATACTTATGACCTGAGTAATAAGTTAGATTTCCCTGCCAATCCCTGAGACCCCGCCTGTGACGATAGCAACTTTATCAAGAAACATATTCTTTGGCATATGATCTTTTTTTATGATACATATGATCTTTAAAAACTCCTGATTCTTTACACCTGTAAAAGTACCTGGCTATATCAACCTGGAAATAATGATTTATTATTTAATCTTTCTGACTTTTTTTTCTACCAGTCTTCTGATTTTTTTATAGGTCGGGGGAGGCCCGTTCCTGACATGTTTATTATTTATCAGAACCGCATCGGAGATTCCCCACTCTTTCTGAACATCCTTATCAATTGTATTGAATTCATTCAATTTGATCTTATCACCAAAATCTTTTATTGCCCTCTTTGTCCTTTCATAGGCTAAATTCTGGGCAGGGCACCATCCATTCAGGAAGAGGGAAATATTTACTTTACCAGGTTCGAGCGGGGGTAATTTTTTTTGTTTGATAAATGAAGGCTGCACTGCATCAGGGGAGAGGGGCTTCCATAATAATCTCATCATTCCATCTTTATCCACCACTTGGTATCCCTGCTTTCTGAACCAGGATGCTTTCATCCAGAAAGGAAGGTTTATTCCCCAGGCTGCCAGTCCTTTTGCACCCGTATTCATAACATCTTCTTCTGCTGCTATTAAGAGGGCTTTTCCCAGTCCTTTTTTCTGGCAATTGCCCACTCCAGGCTTATGTCCGTGAATCCATATGCATAAAACAAAATAAAGGTCATTACCTTCAATGAATGAGTGTTCGACAGGCAGATACTGGATCATGCCGACGATAGCACCATTCTCATCACGGACAAGCTTTACTTTCAGGCCTTTATCTTTCATTAAGTGATACCAGCAGGCCTTATGGTCACCTGCTTCCTTCATATCGTCTGACCAGTCTTCCAGGCATAAGAAGTAAAGGCTTTCATATTCGGGAGTTAAATCAATTATTTTCATATATGATTGGTATAAGTATTAATTCAAGTATTTCTTTATCAGGTACATGACTTCTGAGGGAAGTAATGATTGCTGTTTTTGATACATCCATCAGATTCATTTTGGGTATCTTTATATTTCTGATAGTTATACAGTCAGGGCCCTAGTAGTTTGCTGTTCATTGACTATGTTTGGTGTATTACAGGTAGGAGCAAGTGCGACATGGTTAAATTAATGTTTATTGAAAAATTATCCTATGACTCCCCTGAGTAAATGGATAAAAAGCCCGAGGTTCATAAGACCATGCTGGATTATTCCAATCCAAGTATTTTTCCTGAGCTGAACTACAAAAGACATGAACAAAGCACCCGGAAGTATTGCCAGAAAATTCCAGGGTTGCAACCAGTGCTGGAAAGTAAAAATAGTTCCATTAATCACCCAGGCATAATTTCCAAAGGCAACTTCCTGTCGGGGTAACATCCAGCCGCGATACCAGAATTCCTCACCAAGGATATTCAGTACCCAGCCGACAAAATACGCAATTACAATCCACCATTTTCCTGTTAAAGTCATGCCAAAAAGCACACCTTTTTTAAGATTTGATATGGCTTCAGGTCCCATATCGGGCGGGAAAGCCTGGTGTGGTGCGAAGAGCCTGAATGTTGCGAGCCATTTTGAGACAGGATTTAGACCAAAATAAGTTGCT
>Ga0172366_10000426_pt1 | contig 30043 bp, 21 predicted proteins | sample LakKivSesite69cm_FD_114533 | JGI IMG/M metagenome (GOLD analysis project Ga0172366, IMG submission 114533) | Sediment microbial communities from Lake Kivu, Rwanda - Sediment site 69cm | ecosystem: Environmental > Aquatic > Freshwater > Lake > Sediment | place: Rwanda: Western Province, Lake...
AAGCATCATAGCCAGATCCCTCTCCCTGGATCCATAAGTAGGGTTAAAACTGGTATAACTGTCAATGTTGGAAGACAAATTGGCTAAAATATCTCCTGCCACCTCCTGCTGTCCGATAACAGCGTAGGCTGAAGCGAGCCTCCATCGCGCCTGAACGGACAGGCCGGGATCCTCACGCAAACGGTTCATTGATCCCAGCTCAGGCTCATTGGCTAATGCAAGGGTATATAAACGATATGCCTGGATTAAATCATCCTGATTAAGCTGACCTGAAGGTTTGGACCATGCGCGGGCAGCTTTTTTCTGGTATTTCACCCAGTTTCTCATTATATCGGACCGTACGTTAAATCCTTGATTTTCAGCTTCGATAAGAAAATGTCCTGCATAATTGGTACCCCAGGCATCTGAACAGGTTGCATTGGGCCAGTATCCGAATGAACCATCAGAAAGGATAAATTGCTGCAACCGGTTGATCCCGGCAGCAATGTTTGTTTGGATTTTCTTTACCATCACCTGATTGCACTCAGTTATTTCATCAAGATAGAGTTGCGGGAATACTGTTGAAACTGTTTGTTCAATACAACCATAAGGATATGAAAGAAGAAATTGCATCCTTCTCTCCAGATCAAGGGGCGGTATATTTGATACTTCCATGGTAAGGGCATTGGTACCCGGCATACCGGGCAGCATATATTCACCCTTCCATTTATCTCCTTTTTCAATGCTTGCCTCAATGAATTCTGTTACAGGAGGATTGGGATTTCTTATGTCAAGTTCAATAGAATATTCTGATTTTTCCTGCAGGCAGGTAGCTAAAATCCTTGCTTTTCCTATTCCAATGAGCGAAGGGACCTGCAGTTCAAAGTGCTCAACTGTTTCTCCGGTATGTGAAAAAGTGATTTGTTTTTGTAAATCCCCAATTGGTTTCAACAGCTCGTTTGTTTCAAGACAGATGGTTACATTACGTATTTTTTCATCCATGGCAAATACAGTAACTGGCAGATATACCTGTTCGCCGGGGCCCAGTACTCTTGGGAGAGTGGCAAGCACCATAAGAGGCTGGCGCACGGGTACTGACTTATCTGTAAAACCATATGCTTTTTGATTACCGGCCACGATCATTGCCCTGACAGAACCTACATAATTGGGAATGTGTATATGGTGGGTTCTGGTCTGCCCTTTTTCCAGGCTGAACGGTCCCTGATAAATAACCATCGGAGGGAAACGGCTTGCTTTTCTCTGTGCTTCTTCACTTATTTCTCCTTCATATCCACCACCAATGCTTAGCAAGCTTTCGATCCTGGCCCCGTATGCTCCGATAACCATATCATATAGATCCCAGGTTTTCACTCCCAGGGCTTCGCGTGCGTAAAAGTAAGACCATGGATCAGGTGTTTTGTATCTTGTTAGTCCAAGCAGGCCCTCATCAACCAGTGCAACAGTATAACTGCATTCCTGATGGTTCTCTTCGCTTACCCTGATGTCAACAAGGCTGTTGGGTCTTATCTGGTCAGGCATTTGCAAAACGGGATGCAATCGTGTCACCGGATCTTCTACAAGTATTGGCACTATACCGTAGAGCCGGATGGGAAGATCATTCACTGACTGTGCATGAGGTTGTATCAAACTCAGATGGATATAAATATTAGGTGCCATTTCTTCAGTTATCCTGAATGAGTAAGTGGTCTCAACATCATTGGTCACGACCCAGTTTGCCTGGATCACACGAGATCCGTTTTCCAGGGAAACGAGTGCCCTTCCTTGCCCGGAGGACGGAAAACTCACGGTAGCTTTTTCACCGACCATATATTTTTGTTTATCGGTACTGAAGCTTAGCATAGCTGCTCCCTCAGGCTGTTCTCTTTGTTCCCTGCCTGCCCATCCGGGCCAGTCAACATAAATGGTTTTACCACAGGCATGACCGGAAACAGGATCAACAGCTCTTATCAGAAATATGCCCCATTCAGGATAGTCTATCCTGAATGTGAAGTTCCCTTTACCATTACTCGTATTAATAGTTTTTGAAACAATGGGCATATGCTCGCTGGTTCCCAGGTAAGATGCAAGGTCTTCATATGTGGCATCCCACCACCATCTCCATTCTATTTTATAGATATTGACCTTAATTCCGTTTCTATTCACAGGCCTTCCCTCAGCATTAACGGTGATTATTTCCACTGTGTGAATGGTATCAGTCATTAACATCCCCCGTGACTGGTCACCTGCAGGTGTTTTAATGCCGACATAACCTGTATAGGGGGAATAAGGAAGTACGAACTGATCGATACTGAACTCACCACTCTCCTCAAAAACACGGGTAATGAATTTGGCATTGAGCATACCCGGAGATTCAACCTCAGGTGTCAGATCAGGATAGAATTCTGCTTTCCCTTCATCATTGAGCCTGTCATCAAACAAAACATATTCTCCTGAAGAAAAACTACGGACGGGATCATCGAAGATGAAATCAGGATAGTTTTTAAAGACAGTTGGTACCGGTGTATATGAGACACTTACGCTGGCACGGAGATGATCAGCAACTGCCCCATGTAGCCATGAAGCCTGCAATAATGCGCGTATCTTTTTCTCGGAAACAGATAGTCTGTCAGTACCAAAATCAAGATTAATCTTTAACCGGTTCGGTTTAACAGTTTCAATCCTTATCCTGTTTGAAAAGACAGTACCTCCTATGGTCACATTTGCTGTCCAGTTGCCTGTAGGTGCATCTGGTCTGGTAGCTGTGACAAATGAATAAAATCCATGACTGCCTGAAGTCTGGATAGATTTATATACCAATTGCTGCTGAGGATTATACAGTTCAAAGCTGACAGGATGGTTTTCAGGGAGGATTTCCTGACGGTCCTCAAGCATAAAAGTAAGATAAAGACTATCTCCGGGCCTCCATACGCCACGCTCACCATAAAGAAATCCCTTCAAACCCTTATTGACTATATTACCTGAAACATCAAATCTGCTCAGTGACAGGGAAGATCCATCATCAAGACGCAGGTACCCCCGCTGGTCATTATATTTTGCAATTAAAAGAAATGGAACATTTGATAACTGAATTCTGGCAAGTCCGTTGTCAACTGTCCGGACTTCAGCCAGTAACTGTTGTTGAAAATTATATACTTCGATGGCGACATCCTGGAGAGGTTCAGTGGTTCTGAGATCTGTGACGCAAAAGATCATTGAATTATTATTGCCCTGTTTTGCTATAATACCAAGATCAGATGCAAGTATATTCCTGGCTACGGAACGATGTGGTCCATAATAATAATCAGAACAGGGATTTTCTCTTTCACTCCAGTCATAAACCCAGTAATAATAACCTTCTTCATCATAAGTTTCATAGGAATCCCAATAACTCAGTTCCCCCTGGTCAGGAAACTGATAATTTTCTTCCTCCAGATCTTTCTGCTGACTGGCATCAGTTTCAGTACCTGATTCTTCGCAGGTATATGTGGATTGTACTTTCCTGAAACCAATCTCCACACGGTACAGGGCACCAGGTTCAGTTTTTATCAGTTCACCCAGGTCAATAAAGAAGGTATTCCATTTATTGTAGTCTATTGGTCTTTCGGAGACCAACTTTACAGTCTTTTTTAATATCAGTCGTCCGACCCTTTTAACCTGGCTGTTCCCGTCAAGATAGTTAACCTGGAGGAACTGAGAGATGTTGTTCTCATAAATACGGATGATTCTGATGTCAACTGCTTTAAGATTAACAGCTTCAAAAGGAAAGATAAGTCCTTCAGAATTAGGTAAGATCACTCCTTTACCGGTAAGACGAACAGCAGGCTTCACTTCCTCAAAATTCAAATTGTACCGGCATCTTTCTTTCAGGCGGAATCCTGAGATATTTTTTATTCCAGGCTCAATGGTTATATCCAGCTGGCCCGTCTGCCGTACTAAAGGATATGCCCTTATTTCATTATTTTCAGCAATGAATTTAAGATCTGTTTCATTTTCCAAAGCTATCAGACCATCAAGATATTGATTTGCCATTAAAGGATCGGAGAACCTTATCCGGATGTACTGCTCAGGTTGCTGAACGACAGAAACATCCGTGATAATGAAATCGGACAGCGAGGGGACAGTTATCTCTTTTGAATCATTATTGTCAATATCTATCTCTGAACCTTTCCAGGTGACAGAAAAAGAGGAGTGTTCTTCTTTACGAAGGATACTATCTATTTCAAAGGTATGCAATCTCCCGTCAGGGCTGTGAACCCAGTGAATATGCAAGAGTCTTCCTTCCTGGTTCGCTGTAAGCACTTTTTCTATCCGTTCATCTTCAATGAAGTCTGAAGTCTGCAGCTGACCGGTGCCTTTGTTCCATTTGAGATTATTATTATTATAAGCTGAAACCCCTGTGATATCTACAATAAATGATTGTTTAATTGTTCGAAACCCGAACCGGAACAGTTTAAGATCAGACGGAATATCAGGAATTAATCTGTTCAGGGTGAAAATTGCAGTGTATTCTGTTCCTGGTTTCAACCGTTCAGAAGGTTTGAAAACGAATGTTCTTTTATCGGTCATTATGGTGTATCCTTCAATTGCCGGATTAAACCGAAACAATTTCAGCTCCAGGGGCTTATTGAGTTGAAAATCACCTTTTATATCATCAGTAAGTTGTATCCTTATTTCAGCATCGCCGGGTACTAAACCGGTTGTGAAGGCGGCAACATAGGCAGTAAAGGCAGGACTTATTGTATATTCCTTTTTGATCTCGGGTTTACAACCAGTGAATAAAACAAAAACAAGCAGGCATATGGAACAAACGGTAAGGCAGTATTTTTGGTTCATGTTTGAAAGAGATTGGTTAACATATAACCAAAAATACGAAATAACAGGTATTTAATCTATTGTGAATTCTATAGGAAGGGATACCTGAACAGGTGCCGGCTGGTTGTCTATTTTCCCCGGAATCCATTGAGGAAATGAATTGATAATGCGCAATGCTTCAGCATTAAAATCATCACGGTCACCCTGGATAACCTCGGCCCCCCTGATGTTACCATTTTCATCAACTGTAAACCTGGTTATGACAACGCCTTGCACTCCTGACCGTAAAGCATTTCTCGGATACTGCATCTCTTTCTGAATAAAACTTCTTAATGCCGTAATCCCGCCATTAAAAGCAGGCATTATTATATATGGGAAATATGCGACAGGTTCTTCTTTTTCATTAAAACACTTTCCTTCAATTAACTCATCATTCTCATACAAATCTTTTCTTACAGGTTTCCCGTTCGGATAATAGGAAATGAAATAACCGTGTCTTTTGCCATCGACATACTGAACATTTAATTTCGGATTACTGTCATTGTTCCAGGATTGATAGGTTCCATTGAGTATACCCTTTTTAAAATACTGACTGGTCTTTTGAGAGCCGTTTTCATACCATTCCGAATAATGACCATTCAGTTCATTATCTTTATATTCACATTCTGCCTGTTTATTACCATTTTCATACCAGTAAGTAAATAATCCTTCCTTGTAATCAGGTCTGATCGACCGGTAAGTACCGGTCATCTGTATCTGCCCGGATAGAAAATGATCCTCTACCATTAATAAAAAACTACCATCAGGACTGGTCCTGACAATCCGGTAATAACTGGCATTATCACGCTGTGTCTGCTCCCAGTTCCGATCAAAAAACATAGAGTCAATAAAATCCTGACCTCTGAGGCTGGTTAGTGAACAGCCTGATAATAGTATAGTTACCAGAACTTTATTCATAGTTCCTGTTAATGGCAAGCGTTAATTCTCTAAATAAACGGGTATACCCTGCCTGTATTTCATCGGATTCAAGTATTTTATCCGGGAGATACAATATTACCAGGTTAATTTTAATATTCTTTTCTGCAAGTGCCTCGTATATAATGAATTTATTCTTTCTGTATGCTTCGCGTAATCGTCTTTTAATAAGATTCCTGTCAACTGCCTTTTTGAAATTCTTTTTTGGGACACTTATAGCTGTTCTGACCGGAACGTTCTGATCATCTGTAACCGTGAAATCCCAGAATACTTTAAAAGGGAATTTAGTTACAGAATACCCGGAAGCGAACAACCTGGCGATCTGGATGGAACTCTTAAGACGCTCTTCTTTTCCAAATGTATATTTCCGGATTGCTGTCATGATCTGGTTAACTGGGAACCGTTTTATTTACAATCATTTCAAAAACAAGGATTTTGATTTAATTAAGCTTTTATGACATCTATGATTCTCTGAATGTCTTTATAAGGGTGCACCGAAAAGGCATCATGTCTGAAAAAGAATCATAGCAATTCTGTCTTAGCCCGTTAGACTGGCTCATTGTTATATATACATGAAGGAAGATGCAGGGAACCAGATAAAATTCTGCCTGGTCGTGAATATATCTATTTCCTGCAGTTTTTATTATGGTCTCTGATAAACTGTTCGAGAGCCATTGCCATTGAAGGAGCTTCAGGCTTGGGTGCTTCGATATCCAGCCTGAGGCCGGCATCGATCACTGCTTTTGCAGTGGAACTTCCAAATGAAGCGATCTTGGTATCATTCTGTTCAAAGTTCGGGAAATTCAGCAACAGCGATTTGATTCCTGAAGGGTTGAAAAATACCAGAACATCATAATTCAGGGAAGAGATATCGGAAAGATCGCTGCAGATGGTCCGGTAAAAAACAGCAATTGTGTATCTGATTTTGTGTTGATCGAGAAGCTGGGGGATCTCATTGGTATGAGGATCGGAAACAGGCAACAGGTATTTCTCATCACTATGTTTCATGATCAGATCAAGCAGGTCTTCAAACCGCCCATTACAGTAAAATATTTTTCGTTTCCTGTAAACGATGTACTTCTGGAGGTAAAATGCTGTTGATTCAGCCAGACAGAAATATTTCATTGTATCAGGCACCAATACTCTCAGTTCTTCACAGATCCGGTAAAAATGATCTATTGCCGTTTTACTGGTAAAAATAACGGCGGTATGTGAAGAAATATCAATTCTGTTTTGTCTGAAATCTTTGGCTGAAACCCCTTCAACCTGACTGAAAGGCCGGAAATCAATAGTCAGGTTGTTCTTTTTTGCTAAATCTGTGTAGGGGGATTTTCCATTTTCGGGTTTTGGTTGGGACACCAGTATATTCTTTATTCTCATGTAATTAGATCTTGATTAAACATCAACTACAGAAGCCCTGTTACAAATCTGTAAGCAACTAGTACTGGTAGAATTTCAAGGATACAAAGGTATAAAATCAAATAAAATATTAAAATATCTTTATTAATTATTATTTGAAAACCTTTAAAAAACCTCCATAAATAGGCTAATATTAATAATACTAAACCACTGTATATCAAATAGATCTTAAGATATGATGTGATGTATGCCAGGCCAATAACCAAGGGGATCAAATAAATACCCAGATTTTTATAAATAAGTAAAATCTCATGTTGGTATTCATTAAAAAGGTCTTTCCTGTCAAAAACCTTTCCTGTTATGTAGATAATAAAATACCGAGCCAGTAATAACAGGGATATGATTCCGCACATTATAAAATATCTTGTTATCCCTGAATCTGTAAAAACATGGTAATCAAAATAATTGAAAGCCAGAAAAAAGAACATACCAGTTATGAAAATAAAATTCAGGTTTAAGATCAAAGACACACGGCGCGAAAAAATATTCTGGTCACGAAGAACCTTTGCGGAAAGCTGATAATTGAAAACAGACTGTATTGTCTGATCGAAGAACTTATTATAAAATAATTTTAACCATGCCATTACAATAAGTAAAACAATGAAAACCAGAAGGATCCAATCAGGATTTTGTTTATTCCCTGAAGAGAGAGATGACTCTCCCGTCTTTTTCCCTGATATTTCCGTAATTGCTGATTTATCCGAAGGCCCTTTAAAAGCAGGTTGTTCATAGAAAACAGATTTACCTGTATCAGGAACATGAAAATAGCTGGTTTTGAGATTATTAATAAAATTGTCTGGCGTATTGAGCTCGCTTGAAGAAAACTGAATATTATATGGGAGGTTGATTAATTCTGAACTATCAGGCCTGCTTTTCTCAAGTGTTAATTTCTGTAATGTTCTTCTATTCCTGATGATTGAATCCATCATAAGCTGCTTGGTATCAGTCATCCTGAAGATAGAATCAATGTCATCAGGTGAAAATTTGCGCCTGACCATTATTTCTGTATTAATCGAATCTTTGGCCGGGATTACCAGGTTGGTGTTTGCCGGACCAGGTCGGACCTGCATGGATGAAGTATCCTGATAAATATGAGGGTACATTAAGAAGGTTGTCTCACCTGAAAGCAGGTTATTGTGATTTGGGGTAACTCCTGTCATAGGTCTGATAACTGAATTTTCAATTTTCAGCGGGTGGATAATAATTATAGCATCATTTTTGATATCAGACGTAATTTCGTTTGATATACTAACCAGTTTCAATAGGATTTAGGGCGTAAAATTAATAAATGATTCTAATGATAAACCTGTCATACAGCTTTAATATCCCTGTCATATAATATAGCCGGAATTATCCAAGATGCTGTTCGTATTCCTGATCATAAAATTGAAGCAAAGGCCGAAACTGGCCTGATCATTTTGTGGACGTTATTCCTTATCTTTTGTATCTATAATGATCGTGACCGGTCCGTTATTTATTAATGATACTTTCATCTCTGCCCCGAACTCACCAGACATAACACGACCTTTGACATCCTGCTGCAGCTGTTTTAGAAACAGGTCATAAACCGGGATAGCTATTTCCGGTTTTGCTGCCCTGATGTACGAGGGACGGTTACCTTTCCTGGTACTGGCATGAAGAGTAAACTGACTGATTACCAACACATCACCCCCTGTATCATTAATAGAATGATTCATTATGCCCTGAGAATCATCAAATATGCGCAAGCGGGAGATTTTACCACTAAGCCAGGCAATATCATCCTGGTTGTCATATTCTTCAATACCGACCAAAATAAGCAAACCCTGTCCAATAGATGATTTAATATTACCATCAATTGTGACACTTGCTTCAGATACACGTTGAATAACGGCTCTCATTGATTGTCGGATAATGTGATATTATAACTATTAATTCAATAAAGCAACCCTGTGACACAACAATATTATATAAAGGGAAATTGAAGGATTATTTTATTTTTTCCCCGCGTGTATGGTAAAATAAAATGTTGAGCCTTTTCCGGGTACAGAAGTACACCAGATCTTACCTCCCATCATTTTAACAAGGCTTTGTGAGATATAAAGACCGATGCCCGTACCACCAAACGATCTGGTTTTAGAATCATCTATCTGCCTCAATCGTTCATATATAAGATCCAATTTTTCCCCTGGTATGCCTGTTCCGGTATCACTGACGAAGCATTTAACATAATTATTATCATCAGGTCTCTCATAACCGAATGTAATCGATCCTTTATCCGTGAATTTCACAGCATTATCCAGAAGATTTGTAAGAATCTGCCTCAGTCTTACAGGATCTGTCAGATATGTTAAATTTCTTTTTACCGGGGGATGGATGACAAGATTTGTTTTTCCCAGTGATGGGAGATTCTCAAGAAATTGGTGGTATAATTCATCCATTATTTCATCAAGTGGACAAGGATTATTGTATAGTGTCATATAACCGGACTCTATTTTTGCTATATCAATAATATCATCAATAAGCCTGATCAGGGTTTGTCCATTATTAATGATTATCCTTATGAAATCCTTACGTTTATGTTCCTCAAGATCTTGTTTATCAAGAAGTTCAGAGAATCCGATAATGGCATTCATCGGGGTTCTGATTTCATGAGACATGTTGGCAAGGAACACTGATTTGAGCCTGTCAGCTTCTTCAATTTGTTGTTTGGCCCGGATCAGTTCAAGTTCTGCGTGTTTTTTCAGTGTGATATCATGAAATTGCCCCTCAAAAGTTGACAGACGACCATGGTTATCAGTCTGCACCCTGCCTTTAGCCTCCATATACCATTCCCTGCCATCGCGATTTAGCATTCTTATTTCCAGATTAAATGGTTTTTTATCGGTAACACATTTTCTGAACGTAGAAAAGACCTCATCATGGTAATCAGGATGGATAAACGTAAATAATTTCCTTGGACTGATATGGATCGTACCAGGTTTGCATCCCAGAAGGATGTATGCATTATCAGACAAATCATATTCATTGATCTGGAAATTCCATGCCCAGCTTCCTGAAGAAGAAATCTCCTGGGCTTTGTACAGACGCTGCAGGTTTTTAATATAATCGATTGAAGATTTTTTTAATTCTTCAATATGCTTTTTCAACATCTGATCTTTTTCCTTGATTATAAGGTCTTTTTCAGACAGAAGTACCTCAGGAGATTTTTGACCGGTTATGTCTTCAAATATGCCAAGTATACCTTTAACAACGCCCCTGGAATCAGTAACCGGGAATTTGCTGATTTTTCTTGTTGTTATTTCTCCATTCTCTCTTGTTCCCGTTTCAACATAATTCAATTTCTGCTCTGCAAACTTTATGACTGATTCATCATCTTTGTCAAAAACTGATTCCTTAGCTCCCAGTTTCAACTGTAAATCATTTTTCCCGATAATTTCAAGAGGGCTTTTGTACCCTGCATATATTGCAAAGGCTTTGTTACAGCCCCCATAAGTGAGATCAGTATTTTTCCAGTAAATGCACAATGGAATATGATCGAGAAGCCTGATCAGAAAACCTTCAGGTGGAATACCATTCCTGTTAATGTGTTTAAGCAGTTCATTGTATGGTTCAGCTTCATTTTCACCGTGAATATTCACCAATTTTTCAGGAGAATCACCTTCTCGGGTGTGACGGGGATTCAGATTCTTATTATGCATGATGTTTTCTTCTAACCTGTGGATGTGATCTATTAAAGTTTTTGTTTATCACCTGAAGAATTTAACAGATAAATTATATTGTCCTGAATGAGCAAACCATGCATAGGATAGCCATATGAATAAAAAGGGACATCAATAGGATAAATTCTATCATGATAAATGGGGGAGACCTCACTTACATTTGTATGTCCGATAAAAATTGTGGATGCATTATAGACAGAGAGGATTTTATCAAGTTCAATATCAGATAGTTTATTATAATACTTTGATGCTTCAAAATAACCACGGTACCAGAAAGGTCCGGAATATCCCAGGAGTAATGCTTCAGTTTCGCGGTTGTATGGGTGTCGTTCAGGATGATTAATATATGATCTGACCATATTGTTGATTTCATTAATTGAAAGACCTGTAAAAGCAAGATCCGGAGAGATACCGGCATGTACAAAAATATGGTCATTGATCTTAATAATTGTATTGCGTGAACGTAACCATTTACCAAGGATGGTTTTTTTATTAAACAATGATGAATAAGAGACTTTTGCTTTTTTTGTCAGGTAGTAATATTTATCGTTTATATAGTTGTTTTCATTTCTCATAATCATCATTTCATGATTACCAAGTATAAAATGAAGTGCTCCTCCCTGTTTTTTTGCCTGTTCCTCCAATTGATAAATTAACCAGAACGTTTCAGTGACTTTCTCCCCCCTGTCAAAAACATCTCCAATGAAAACAAGATGGCCATTACCCCATATCCAGTTATTTTCCTGGTCGATCACACGGTTATTCCTTAAGAAAATTATCAGACTGTCATAACATCCGTGCAGATCTCCCAGCACCATTATACTGTGAACATTGTTAAAATCATCTCCGGGAATTTGTTCTTCACGTCTAATCCTATAAATGACGCGATCGTCTGCAAATCCTTTAAATATAAATGTGTCTGAATCCGTTTTGAAATCCCGGTCAATTTTTTTTGTGATGTTTCTTGCTGAGTCGTGAACAAGATAATAGATCCTTATCCTCTCATTATTCCATTTTACAAAAGGACCATCCGACATGTCGGGCAGTTTCTTCTCGTACTGATCCCTTAGGTATTCGGATACTTCCTGGTAATTTGACTTTACCGCAATGTCATATGCCCGGTCTGTTGAAGGATTTTTATAATTAAGATTAGCCCCTCTCCTGACAAGGATTTTTGTGATTTCCAGATCGCCCTTGCTGGCAGCGAGAATAAGAGCCGAATTGCCTTTTAAATCCAAAGCATTCAGATATGCACCATGTTTGAGCAGCAACCTGACGACATGTTGCTGGTTATTAAGCACCGCAAGTGATAAAGGAGGAGTACCCAGGTAATTCAAGTTAACATCTGCTCCTGCTTCGATAAGATATTTTATTACCGTATGCTGGTTTGTCAGGATAGCATAGGAAAGAAGGGTTATACTATCAAGGCCATACCGCCCATTAACCTCGTTAGTATTCAGAAAGGCAGATAACGACGAGACATCACCGTTCTGTATATAGTTAAAAACAGGAAGACTGTCCCTGGGTTGTGACTGAAATAAGGTAAAGGCTAAAAGAATAATGAATGGGAATTGGCACATAAGAAATTCACGCGACATGATTCCCAAATATAGGAATAAAACAGGAAAGGCTGAGGTAATGGATACTGTAACAAGAATCATTTGCAGACATACTGTTCAAACCGGAACGGCATTAAATCCTTAATAATCCGTCAGAAATTTCAACGAAGCCTTAATTTTTTTTTATTTTTTTTTGCAATCATTTAAGAATACAATCGTCTTTACAATGTAACTATTCAGCCCTATATTCGTCTTACGACAGGACGCTCATTCGCGAATGACAGCAGAGGAATACAATAAAGCTGTAGATGATTATTCTGACAGCATTTACCGGTTTGTCCTGAAGAATATCAGAAACAAGGATAAAGCAAGCGATATTATTCAGGATACTTATGAGAAATTATGGAGGAGAATCGAAGATGTCACCTACCAGAAGGTGAAATCGTATCTTTTCACGACTGCTTATCATACAATGATTGATGTCATCAGGAAAGACAGGAAATCAGAGAGTTGCAATTCAATCGAACCTGAAGGTTACGTACATACAAGTCAATATTCTGATCTGCAGGAGGTTTTGCATATCGCTCTTGAACAGTTACCCGATATTCAAAGATCAGTGATCCTGTTAAGAGATTATGAAGGATATTCATACCAGGAGATAGCAAGGATCACAGGGTTAAATGAATCACAGGTTAAAGTCTATATATACCGGGGGAGGGTGTTTTTAAAAAATTATATCGGCAGGATAGAAGCTGTAATTTAATACCTGATGGAAATTACAAGAGAAAATTATGAACGGTATTTCATTGATTACCTTGACGGTAAACTTACCGGTAAAGGGGAAGAAGAAATACTGGAATTTCTCGGTGAAAATCCGGATCTGGCAACAGAGCTAAAAGATCTGGAAAAAATTATACTAATTCCTGCTGAAGAGATTTTCCCGGGTAAACCAGGAGTGAAGAAAACCTTAATATCTATGATGAGCGAGAAAAACCTCACTTTTGATGAACTGTGTGCTGCATCGGTGGAAGGGGATTTACAGGATAACGAAAACGGGATTATTTACGGTTATCTTAACAGGGATGAGGTTCGCAGGAAGGAATATGAATTATTCAGGAAAACAATATTACAGACTGACATTACAGTCTTTTATCCCTATAAAAAATTGCTCCGGCATAAAACAATTATTCAACGCACCAGGCAATTATATTTGGCTGTTAATATGGCAGCTGCTGTAATCATGGCACTTTTATTTGTTTTAAATTCCGGGAGAGATCATTCTGACCGGATGGTTACCAGTGAACAAATAACTACTGTACCAGGAAACGAAAATAATAAAGAGTCAACTGATATTATCGTGGGAAAAAGGAATACCGGCTCTTATCCAATTAGTACTGAACTGACAATTGCACAACCTGTTAAACCCCGGGAATATTTTCAAGGAGAGCAAATTCTTCTGACAAAAGTCATTTCAAAGAATACCGTATTATTGAATAATGCTGTGAACTATCACGATTTTACCCTTCGGTGGGATAATGTGAAAAGCAACACATCAGCTCATGAATACCTTGAACCCGGTGAATTTCTGATCGCCATGTTAAGGAAAAAAATATTGAAAGAGGAACAAACTGTTTCAAAAGACGGAATTTCTTTGCGTGAAATCGCCGATGCAGGTTTGCAGGAACTTACTAACCTGACTGCCGGGAATTTTTATGTTACCCGCAGCTATGATCAGGACGGGCGCATGAATCACCTTACTTTTGAAACACCAATTTTCGGTTTTTCCGCCCCCATAAGCCATAATAACAATCCCCAGTAACTTTTTACCCTTTATTTCCGTCGTACAATTAAAAATCGGAATTAATTGTAAAAACGGAAAATTAACAGAATTATGAAAAAACTATTATTACTGACGGCAACTGCAATATTTTGTTCAGGACTTATGGCCCAACAGGCTGATACTGTGGCCGTAAAAGAAGATACAAATAACATAGTAACTGTATCAGAAGGGACCGAAGGAACAACGGTTAAGGTTTTAAAGAATGATTTTATAGTGGTTGATGATAAAGGAGATACTGTCAAAGTCAAACTTGGTAATAAAGGAATCAAAGTGATAGAAACAGGTGAAGGAACACATGTGGAAATTACTGATCTGGAGAAAGATAATGAAACCAAACATGCTGAAAAAGAAAAGAAATTCAAGGGACACTGGGTTGGCTATGAACTCGGGAATAACAATTTTATAGACAGGAATTTAACTCTTGCAGGTTCAATACCCCAGACAAGCTTTTTGGATCTCAATACAGGCAAATCATGGAATGCAAATTTGAATATAATTCAGTACAGCCTTCCAATGTCACACCATATCGGAATGGTTACCGGTTTTGGGTTTGAGTGGAACAACTATAACTTCGGCGGCAATAATGTCATTGGCAAGGATTCAGTTACGACAAGGATCATACCATTGTATCCGCCTAATGGCGTCACTTATACAAAGGCTAAAATGAACACTACCTATATGACTGTACCGGTGCTGATGGAATTTCAGTTTGGGCACAAGCACCAGGGATTTATTAGCTTCGGTGTGATCGGAGGTTTGAAAATTCACTCAAATATACAGGAGAAGTATAATTTTGGCGGATCAAAAGAAAAATTCAAAACAAGGGATGATCTGAATCTTTCTCCGATAAGGTTAGCTGGCACATTCAGAATCGGCTACGGAATCGTCAAGCTGTTTGCCAATGTAGGTCTGGTACCACTGTTCGGGGAAAATCTGGGACCAGCAGGCGCTCCGGATCTATATCCTTTTACTGTAGGTCTGATACTTTTTAATATCCGTTGACCCTTTCATCATCGATGTCGAATAATGAAAATACCGTTATAATCAATGATTATAATCCCTTAGAAGTGATGGCAAAATCACGATTGCTGAGGCTGTGCAAAAAAACGATCATGTGAATTAGATCAGCATACCTGATAAATAAACTGCGATCTTAGCATCTGAGGCTCTGTTTTAATCAAGAACAGAGCCTCAGACATTTATTGATATCTCTTCCTTAGTAAATGGATTAACCTGTTTTTATTGGATTTATTAACTTTAGCCGGATTGAGAACAATAAGATTAACCTCTCTGGACCACGCAGTGTCAGTATATTAAAAAAAGACTGTGACCAGTTTGAATTAAGTTAACGGGCTGGCTTTGCCTTCTTATTAGGAAATGAAAAAAGTACGTAATGTTGTTTTGTCCGTCCTTGCAGCACTTTTAACCTTAACAGTGGCAGGGGTTATCCTGACAAAAGTATTTGAGGGAAAAGTTATCGCATTTCTTATCAAAGAATTAAACAGAAAATTATCAACAGAGATTTCAGTACAGAATGCAACCTTTTCCCTTTTCCGGAAATTCCCTGATGCCACAGTTATTTTTAATGAAGTTCTTATCCGGTCAGTGCAAAAAGATCTGAATAATCCATTTTCTGATACCCTGTTATCGGCTGACAGAATCATGTTATCATTCAACATCCTGGAAATAATTAACAAGCAATATTTGTTACAGGATATTTATGTCAATAACGGATTCATTCAGGTATTGATTAATAATCAGGGTCAGGGAAATTTTGACATCTGGCAAGGAGGATCAGAAACAGGTCAGACTCGACTACAGATTAAACTGCAGCAGGTCAGATTAACCAATACGGATTTGCTTTTTAAGGATGATGCCATAGCTGCATACCTTTCCCTGCATTCTGACAAAGTTAATCTGAAAGGTGATTTTACAGGTACAGAATTTGCGCTGGAATCCAGTCTGCAGGGAAATATCAACATTTACCACAGGGATGGAATAACTTATATCAGGAACCAGCCGGTGGCATTTGACCTGATAGTGGATCAACTTGAAAACAGGTTAAGGATAAAAAAAGCTTCACTTCTCCTGGACAAGGTTAGACTGACAGGTCAGGGTGAAGTATTGCAGGCAGCTGAAAAAATAGTTAACCTGCAGATCAGGGGACAGGATATTAAATTCGGAGCAGTTGTAAAATACCTGCCGGTCTTAATAAAGAAAATTCCCTCTGACCTGAATTATCATGGTCAGTTCGATGTTCTGCTTAACATATCCGGTCCTGTAAGCAAAACAAAAATGCCTCATATTGAAGCAGCCTGTAAAATAAAAAATGCCGGCATTGCATACAGGAAGAAAAAGATTCAGATTGAGAAAATCAATCTGTCAGGTGTCTTTAATAATGGGCGGATGAATAATGCAGAGACCACAGTAATACTTGTCAATGATTTTTCAGCGGTCTTCCGGAACAGCTTAATTTCAGGAAGTCTCAATATCAGGAATTTAAAAGAACCTGAAGTTGAGTATGTATTTGAAAGCAAGATAAATCTGCAGGATATAACAGATTTATTCAAAATGAATTCCCTTCAGCTCTCCGGGAATATTCAGACAACACTGAACATTAAAGGCAGGCAAAACGGAATACTGAGTTTCAAAAAAAATGACCTTGTTAGTTTCAATTATAAAGGAGTTGTACAGCTTACCGATCTCCAGGCAACTTTTCAGGAAACAAACAAGATAGCCAGTAATGTTAATGCAAATATTACTGTGGATAAATATTTAATTATTGATAAGTTAACCGGGAACATCTGTAATAATGATTTGAGCATTTCAGGACGTCTGGATAATGTTGTCAATTATTTTGTCAATCACTCCGGGAATTTATGGGCTGATCTCAATCTATACTCGGATAATTTCAGCCTGGATTCTGTTCTTGCAGTACTGGGTAGCTTTTCAGGGAATAAAGAGCAACCTTCAAGTATGCTGCCTGACAACCTGTACATAAAACTGAAATTCTGGTTTAACCGTTTCGGATTTTTTTCATTTAAAGGCACAAATATTACCGGAGATTTGTTTTATAAACCGGAAATACTTGTAGTAAACCAGTTTACAGGTTCAACAATGAGTGGATCAATGAATGCTAAAGGATCGTTGGAAGCAAACAGCGAAAATAATTACATTATCAGGGGTAATTCGAAAATTGACGATGTTGAAATTAAAGATCTGTTTACCTCATTTGACAACTTCGGCCAGGATTTTATTCAGGCCAGGCATATAAAGGGAGATCTTTCCGGCAGCATTTATTTTTACGGGGAATTTGATAAAAATTTCAAAATACTCTTACCCACAATCCTCACAGATGGTGATCTGGTAATAAAAAACGGGGAACTTATTGGGTTTGAGCCATTGGAAAAACTGTCTAAATTCATTGATATTCAGGAGCTAAGCCACATCCGTTTCTCGGACTTGCAGAATGAGGTTTTCATCAGCAAAGAACAAGTGATAATTCCCCAAATGAATATCAATTCTTCAGCTCTTAATCTGACAGCTTCAGGAATTCATGGTTTTGATAATTATTACAATTATAAAATCAAATTATCTTTGTCTGAATTTTTATCTAAAAAGCTGAGACCTGACAGGCAACCTGGTTTAACTCAAGGGGTGGTTGAGGATAAAAGACCCGGGAGGACAAATATTTATTTATCCATTGACGGAACACCTTCCGACATGAAAATAAGTTATGATAAAGAGGCAGCTCTCAGCGGATTCAAGGATAAGATGAATGCAGAAAAGAACCTTATGAAATCAATTATCAGCGAGGAGTTTGGAAAGACGAATAAAGATACAGTAGCAACGGCCGGAGGGGGAAATAAAAATGAACAACAGTTCTTTATAGATTGGCAGGAATCAGAGAAACCCTTGAAAAAGCAGGATACTACCAGGATTGTTAAGAAGGAAAAATTCATTCTGGAATGGGAGGAAGATACCCTGCGGTAAAAAACAAAATCTAACCACAAGTCAGCAGTCATGAACATTTATGACCAGAAACAAAGATGGAAATTTCTTTTATTTATTTTCCTGGTTTTGATTGGTGCAGGTTCTTTGTTTTATACAAACCAGCTAGTAAAAATACTGGCTATTGAAGAAACCAAGAAAGTAAGTTTATGGGCTGAGGCAACCAAGCAACTGGCTGATATAAATGTGACAAACCAGGATCTTGGTTTTCCGTTGCAGGTTATACAGAATAACACAACAATTCCGGTCATGTGGGTTGATGCGGACGATCATATCATTGCTACCAGAAATCTTGACTCATTAAGAGTCAATAACCAGGAATACCTCATCAATCAACTGAAAAAGATGAAACGGGAAAACCAGCCAATATTAATGGACCTGGGTAATGGTGAAAAGAATTATATTTATTACAGGAATTCCATCCTGCTGACCAAAATAACCTATTATCCTTATATACAGCTGGGAATTATCCTGTTATTTATCCTTGTTTCTTATTTTGCTTTCAGTGAAGCGAGAAAAGCTGAACAAAATCTTGTCTGGGTTGGCTTATCGAAAGAAACAGCACATCAACTGGGAACACCAACTTCTTCTCTGATGGCATGGGTCGAATTAATCAAGGAAAGGTCAAATGACAAACAATTGATTAAAGAGCTTGAGAAAGATGTCATACGGCTGGAAAAGATCACGGAAAGATTTTCAAAAATTGGTTCCAAACCAATACTGAAGAAGGAAAATATAGTTGATATTCTGAAAGAATCAGTTGAATACCTGAAAACCCGTACTTCAGATGAAATTATTTTTAATGTCAGCTACCCTTATGATGATATTAAAATACCAGTTAATTCTGCATTGTTCGGATGGGTGATTGAAAACATCTGCAAGAATTCAATTGATGCCATGGATGGTGCGGGAACGGTAGATATTAACCTGAAAGATAATACACAGATCATTTACATCGATATCAAGGATTCGGGCAAGGGGATTTCAAAAAGTAAATTCAAGACTATCTTCAAACCCGGATTTACCACAAAACAACACGGCTGGGGATTGGGATTATCGGTCGCCAAAAGGATTATTGAGGATTATCATGATGGCAAAATATTTGTTTATCAGTCAGATATGATGAAGGGATCGACCATCCGCGTAGTCCTGAAAAAATAAATATCATTTCTTTTTTTCTCTTTGAAGTTTAAGGAAGTTGTTGCATATGTTACAACCATGCAGAAACAGCATAGAAATCATAGCACCTGCCGATTCCTTTGAATTACTTATGGCAGCCATACAGGCTGGTGCAGATTCTGTGTATTTCGGAGCAGGTCTCCTGAATCAGATAAGCTTTATAGGGTAATTGACCGGGATGATTAGTTTACCGGCTTATTAACAAGGACCAGGATCAATTTCAGAGTTGTACTGGTAATTGCTCATGGCCAGTTTTATTATCTCCATAGTAGCTTGTTCAGTAATGTTCTGACCGGTTGAATAAAATATAACATTTTCAGGATCTCTTTGCCTGAGACTGTACTCATATGTTTTATCGTAATAGGTAAGTACAATTTCAACAATTTCATGATACCTGTCATTCATCAGGCTGTCGATAGCCTTTGTAGTATTCAGTCCACCCAGTTTTTTACTGATTTTCATGACAGATTGTTTAAGTTCATCCTTACTGTAGTGAGCATAGTCCTCTATTAACCTTTCTATCCTTTTGTTTCTGTCTGTAAGGAGACAGATCGCAAGACTGTTCCTGATCTGCCGATACAGGCCCGATGGTACCTGGTTGAAGCCAATATGACGGCTTTCGTCCTCAATCCATACAGGTCGTTCATGATTTAATTTCATGATGACACCTGCCAGATTATTTTCAAACTGTTCATTGGATAATTGTTTTTCCTGTCCAATATTTCCAAATGCGGAACCTTTATGATGGGCCAGCTGTTCGAGATTGATTATCTGTTCTCCTGCGTGCATAAGCCTGTTTAACAATTCAGTTTTCCCGCTTCCTGTCATACCTCCTATAACTATCATTTTCAAAGGTTTGTTGAATAAATCCAGTACATGATTCCGGTAAGATTTATAGCCACCTTTAAGAGTGAAAACTGAAAATCCTGCCAGGTCAAAAAGCCAGGCAAGGCTCGAACTCCTGAATCCTCCCCTCCAGCAATAAAGCAGTAGATTTTTATTTTCTGCCAGCTCAAATGCCCTGGAGATATAATCGAGTAATTTAGGATGGACAAGTTCAATACCTTCTCGCACTGCCTGTTCTCTTCCGTTCAATTTATATGTTGTTCCAACCAGTTTCCTTTCTTCATTGGTAAATAACGGCAGGTTCACAGAACCGGGGATATGTCCTTTCCCATATTCATCCGGAGTCCTCACATCCGCCACGGACAATGTATCCATCTTTTGGAGGAAAGATTTTATATCCAGTTCGGTATACATATGAAAGTTTTGTGAATAATGCAGCAAATTTATGATTTTTGGATTTGATGGGTAAAACAGAAACACAGGAACATGAAATGTTTAAGGCAGAGAATTAACGGAATAATTAAAACTGCTGGTTGTCTATAAGATGCTGAAGCATGAAATGATATTCCGATCAGCTTTTTACAGGAAAATTTTGAAGAAGAATTCTTCGGATATCGCTCTTTTTTAAAGGTTTAACCAGGTAACTGTTTATACCTACCTGTTTTATTGTTTTAACTGTTTCAGCTGTATCCGATGCATTTAGTGCAATAACCGGCATTGTATAACCGAGTTTCCTTATTTCTGAGATAATTTCAAGTCCATCCTTGAAAGGTATTAACAGGTCTAGGAAAATTATGTCATATTTAGTCTCTGATAATTTTTCCATCACCTCAGTTCCGTTAGATGCACAATCAATCTCATATCCAAGCTTTTTAAAAATGGCCCGTGCATCCTTCCTGGATAGAATGTTATCTTCAGCCAGCAGGATTCTCAGATCCTTTTTTAGTTGAGAGCCCCTGGGGATCTTCAGATTTTCAGGTTTTATTCCAGGGAAGTGATGGCTGATTATTTCACCCATTTCAACGAGATCATATGGATGGACGAGATAATAATCGGCTCCAAATCTTTTGAATTTCAGAAAATTATTTATCTGATCATCAGTATTAAGGACAATAATAAGAAAATCATTATCAATATGATGTTCATTAAGGCAGGTTAACAGCTCAAGATCATTTTCGAGCAACCTGTCGTGGATAAGCAGAATCTGATATTCATTTTTATTTTCCGGTAGATGACTGATGATATCATCTAAATTATCCGGACTGTATATTCGTTGTTTAACGGTACAACCAATTTCATGGAAAGGTGTCATAAAATCCTCTTCAGCAGATTCTTCCTTGCTCAAAATAAGGCAGTGGATATCTGATATTTTCGTCAACCTGCTGTAATCAAGGTTCTTTTTGTGCGATTCATCAGGGATCAGATCAAGGGTAAAGGAAAATTTAATACCCGGATTATCAGGATTTGTTGAGAGAGAAGAAGGACTTTCAGTATAAAGCTCACTATTCAATAATTCAATACATTGCTTTATATGATCGGATTTCGACAGACTTTCATCAGGGGATTTTTTTGAAGATTTATCCCCATTATCAGTATTAATCACTTTCTGTTTTCGCTGGACTCCTGGCAGAACACCGGTTCCTGTATCCTCAACCTGAAATCTGATCTTTAATTTATCATAGAGATGAACAATAGTTTCAGCGCTTACCAGCATTTTCCCTTCCTCATTCATTTCCAGTGAAGTTTCAATCAGACCGGAAATAATCTGTCTTAACCGGAAAGGATCTCCTATAACCCTGTCAGGTACATCCTCACCGATCTTTGTAATGATTTCGATTTTTTTTGCAATGGCGGCAGGTTTAAGCTCTTCTATGATTCTGTTCATCTCATTGTGCAGCCTGAAAGGAATTTCCTCAAGAACTGCTTTTTCAGGGTCGGCTTGTGAAAAATTAAAAGTGGAATTAATCAGATCAAATAACAAGCCGGTTGATTTAATGATCATTTTCAGATAACCATCTTTAGCAGGTTCTTTGCTTTTCTTTTCCATGATTGCTGCCTGTTTTTTTATTTGCAGGAGCTGGATAATTATTTCCTGTTTCATTTGTTCAAGAAGGCTGTTTCTGGCCTGATAAGACACTTTTTTTCTCTTTCGGGTCTTTTCATACTGGGAGATATCTGTAAGGACTAACAGCATTAAATCCTGATTCTGAAACCTGATCTTTATATCCTGACGGAAAAGGTCTTTTTTATGATTATTATTACGATACTTAACGGTTTCACCAGGGCCAAAATATTTCTCATACAGTGGTTCAATAACTGAAGGACTGTCAAGTAACAGGCCGACAGAACGTTTTATCTCCTGATCATCATCTGATATGATATTTAAAAGCTTTATGGCTTTCTGATTGATGGTGTTTATTGTTTTATTATTGTCAAGAATTATCAGGCCTGAAGGCAGATCGTCGATCATCTGCCTTAAAAGATTTCCAGTTATATTTTGCTTACCGGATTCCTTTAACCCGGCTTTCTGAAACCAGAAAAGAATAAAATATACCAATGCCAGCATCAGCAAGCTCAGAACAATGATAATTATTGTTTTCTGGAATATTGACCTGAGAAAAAGATCGGATTTAATGGAGAAGACAATACCGAAATCTTTCCTGACAAGATTAACAGGATAATAGACAGAAATAACTTTTTCACGTTCGCCGTCAATTTCTATTGAATGTACTATGCTACCGGTATTTCCTTCTTCGATATCACTGGCAACTTTCTTAATATCCCGGTCAGGAATGACAATATTACCAGGATGGAACGATGACTGAGTACTGTCCATAATCACAAACCATTGCCACAGTGTATTCTGCAAACGGTACTGATCGAAGACAGTATTGATATACTTTTGGTAATCAATACTGATGACAATATTCGCCACGACTTTGTTTTCCCGGAAAACAGGAATGATCAACTGGTGCTCTCCGTTCTGTTCCCTGAGCAAATCATGTTTTTCGAGAATTTCCTGTCTTTGTGATTCATAAAAGTCCCGGACATAATTATTATTTCCTTTATCCTTTAACAATCTGTATACCTGGCGGTCATTATTATATATATTAATATTACTGATCAGATCTTCATACTTTGTATAAAAAAGTTCCAGGTTTTTCATGTTGCGTTCCTTACCCTCGGAATCACTGAATAACTCTGATATATTGCTGGAGAATAAAATATAATTCACTTCGCTTTCGAAATCCATCCCGTTTTGTTCAATAGTATTGCCACATATGCTAATTTGCTGTTTCAGCAGTTCTGTCTGAAAATCAAGTTGCTGGTTATAAATTCGTATATAGAATAAAGAATTGATGCAGAAAAAACCACAGACCGTAAGAAATATTAAGATGTAAATCTTACGCATATCAGATTAAGGGTTAGAATAGCTAAAATAAATCAATTTTTTTTTCAATTAAAAATTACATTTGCCGTTTACTCTTCTCACTGCCTTATCACCTCCGGTATTTTGATGGAACGGTTTGCTCTTCTGTAAGGCTGAGGTAACTTCTGTATCTTGACTGGCTGATAGTGCCATTGGAGACAGCATCAATAACAGCACAATAAGGTTCATTAATATGCCTGCAATCACTATATCTGCAGCTCCCTGATTTTTTAAAGATTTCGGGAAAGTAATGCGATAAAGGTTCTTTTTCCATATCTGTGACACCGAATCCTTTAATCCCGGGGGTATCGATGACATAGGCTCCGAAACCGAGACAGAACATTTCGACAAATGTGGTAGTATGCTTACCTGCCTTATGATATGCGGAAATCTCATTTGTTTTGAGATCGTATGATTCATCCAGCTGATTGATAAGGGTTGATTTTCCGACGCCTGAAATTCCTGCCAGCAGGTTTATCTTGTTTTTCATTATTCCCCTTACAGCTTCAATATTTGTTTTCCTTAAAGCAGATATTTGGAGACATGAATAACCAATATTGCTGTAGACAGCAGCCAGGTCATTCATTTTCTGCAGGTCTTCCCTGTTGTACAGATCGGTTTTGTTAAAAATAATGACTGAGGGTATGTTATAGGCTTCAGCGGTAACAAGATAGCGGTCGATAAATTCTGTAAAAGTCACAGGTTGCCTGATAGTTATGAGTAACAGCAGCTGATCTATGTTGGAAGCTATAATCTGATATGTTTTGGATAATTTGGATGATTTGCGGATGATATAATTCTTCCTTTCCAGCACTTCAGTGATCCGTCCTTTTCCTGCAGGGGTTATCCTTTCAAAAAGGACATGATCACCAACGACTACAGGATTAGTGCTCTTAAGATCTTCAAGCCGGTATTTTCCTCCGATGATACAATCAATTTTTTCGCCGTTTTCAGCAACTACCACAGAGTTTTTGCCTGCAGATTTGATGACCTTTCCTTTCTGATGCATGGCCAGAAAATTAAATAAAAAGTACAGGAAAAAAAATTATATTGCCGACAATACCTGATTTATTATCTTTAAACATACGGTAGAAGATTATGGAAATATTATCCTATAATGTTAATGGGCTGCGTGCAGCTATAACCAAGGGTTTTTATGACTGGTTGAAACATAATAATCCTGATATCATATGTCTGCAGGAAACAAAACTGCAACCTTCTCAAATACCCGTAAGTTTGTTTGAAAGCCTCGGATACAGGCACTATTTTCATTCTGCTGTCATTAAAGGATACAGTGGAGTGGCAATTTTGTCAAAGAAACCACCTGATCACATCAGCATAGGCATGGGCAATAAAATATATGATAAGGAAGGGAGGGTGATCATTGCTGATTATGGACCGATGACACTGGTAAATGTATATGTTCCTTCAGGAACCACAGGTGATACCCGACAGGATTTTAAAATGGAATTTTTACGTGATTTTCAGTTGTTTCTTAATGATTTACGGCGGTCGCGTGATAAGTTGATCATATGCGGAGATTTTAATATATGTCATAAACCTGTAGATATCAATCATCCCGAAAAACATAAGAACTATTCCGGGTTCCTGCCCGAAGAAAGAGAATGGTTTGATCAATTTGTGGAATCAGGATTCATCGACACTTTCAGGGTATTCAATCAGGAACCCGGACAATACAGCTGGTGGAGCTACAGAGCCGGATCAAGAAAGAAAAACCTGGGATGGAGAATAGATTATCATTTAATCACCTCCTCTCTGAAGGGGCAACTTAAAAATGCATACATACTCAAGGATGTCATACATTCTGATCATTGTCCGGTAGCAGTCTCCATCGATATTGACTAGCGCATGAGGAAAGACACAATTTTAGCTTTATTATTATATGGCGGATAACGCACAGGGATATCGATAAAATTGGATGTTTTCATTACTGCTCTTTTGTAACTGAATGTCTCGAAGCTGAATCTGCCATGATATCTACCCATTCCGCTGGTGCCCGTGCCCCCAAAAGGAAGATGGGGATTGATAAACTGAACCACTGTTTCATTTATGCAGCAGTTACCTGAGCTAGTCTTCAGCAACACTTCCTTACAAAATGCTTTGCTTTTGCTGAATACATAAAGTGATAATGGTATGGGTCTGGACGAAATAAAGTTTATAGCATCATCCAGATTTTTATAGGTCAGGACAGGCAATACAGGGCCGAATATTTCTTCCTTCATCAACGGATCACTACCTGAGATGCCATCCAGGATTGTAAAAGAAACATATTTTTTTTCAGGATCAGCCTGGCCACCGGTTATAACTTTACCCTGTGTCAGATAGCTCTGAAGCCTGAGTGTGTTTTTCATGTCGATAATCCTTGAGAAATCAATACTTTTTTCAGGGTCCGGCCCCATCCATTTTGCAAGGATTTGTTTCATCGTATCCAACAATGCTTCCCTGATATCTTCATGCACCAGCAGATAATCGGGTGCCACACATGATTGCCCGGCATTCAGATATTTACCCCACAGGATTCTTTTAGCTGTATTTCTGAGATGTATGTTTTTATCAATGATAGCAGGATTTTTGCCACCCATTTCCAGGGAAACAGGAGTCAGATGTTCTGCAGCTGCCCGCATAACTTTTTTCCCGGTTTCCTGGCTGCCGGTAAAAAAAATATAATCAAATTTCATTTCAAGCAGGTACTTATTGACATCAGAACCTCCCTTAATAATATGCAAAAAGCCAGGGTCGAAATGATCATTAATCATTTTTCGCATGACCTCAGACGTTTTTACAGCAAGTTGTGAGGGTTTTGCCAGCACACAGTTGCCTGCTGCAACAGCACCGATCAATGGCACAAACAGAAGCTGGAACGGATAATTCCAGGGAGAAATGATTAAAATATTGCCGAAAGGTTCATAAACAAAATAACTTCTGGCGTTCATTGTCACAATGGGTGTGCGGACTCTTTTCGGCTTTGCCCAGGACCTGAGATTCCTGATAACCATACCCAGTTCCTGCATAAGAAGTCCTGTATCGCCACCGGCTGATTCAAGCTCCGGTCTTCCGAGATCTTCAAAAAGAGCTGTATGAATTTCCCTTTCAAATTTCTGGACAAGCGATCTGATCTTTTTCAGGGCATCCAGCCTGAAGCCAATATCTTTTGTCTGATAAGTATTAAAGAATTCCTTTTGTTGACTGACCAGTTGTATGAGTGCAGATTTGTCCATCTGTATGTCTTTTAATCAAAGTATTTAATTCATGACAAGTAACAGAATAATTACACATCCATTACCTGTTCTATATCTGAAGGTTTTTGACGGATAAGTTCTTCAAGACTGATAAACTGATGTCCTTCTTTTACCGGTATTTGTGAAATGGCCCATTCAGCATTTGCCATAATACTAAGACTCGGATTGACTCCCGGATTAGCCTGTAAGGAAGATCCGTCAAGTATAAACATTCCGGGGTATCCATGGACCCTGAATTTATCATCAATCACACCATGATCAGCTGTCTCAGCCATCGGGCATCCACCGAGAATATGAGCGGTAGTAGACCTGTTGAACAGGATTTCCAGGATAATATTCTGGGGTATACCTTTTACTTCCTTTGCATAGGCTTCCATTACCTGTTGACCTATCCTTATGAAGGCAGGGACAGGTTTTTGTGTTTTATTGAAAATGAATAACCGCGGACTGAAGAATCTTTTCCTGAGGACCATGACCATGGAATTATCAAGATGCTGCATGACCAGGAAAATTATCAGGCCTGTTGACCAGCGAAAATTGAAAACTGTCCTGATAAAAGAAACCGGGTGGGTGAATGTTTTTTGTATGAGGCGAAAAATACGGAGCGCTGGTATTTTTGTTCCTTCAGCTGACAGGGAAAAGAACCATTTAAGTGAATTCGAGCCATCAGGATATTTAACAATCTCAACATGCGTGTTGTCATCAGGATGGATAACAGATGTGATAGCCAGTCCATTATTCATTTTTTCTTTTATTCCTGATACAGCCGAAAGTGTTTCGGAATTTGTCCTTAGTTCATGACCAAGGGTATCGGATAATCCCGGCAGGGTATGATAATGATATTTTTGTTTTAGAAGCAGTTCAAGTGTTCCCAGCGTACCGCCTGAGATAATTAGCTGCCTGGAGTAATAAATTTGCTTCTTTTTGTTTAAGAAGGAAGTAGACGAACGGGTATGGACAATATATATGTTATCCTGGTATTCAATTTTATAGACCAGCCGTTCCGGATATAATTTAGTTCCCAGTTTTTCAGCAAAATACAAGTAATTCTTATCCAATGAATTCTTTGCATCTTCCCTGCAACCAACCATACAACCGGCGCATTCGATACATCCCTTACGCAGAGGGCCATGACCATTAAAATATGGATCTGTCTGCTGCTCCCTGTCTCCAAAATAGACCCCTACCTCTACATTATCAAAAGTATGCTCACGGCCGAATTTTGCAGCGACATTTTTAAGTACCTGATCTTCCCTGTTTATCTGCTCGTATTTAACCTTGCCCAGCATACGCGATGCAATCCGGTAATAGGGAAGCAGTGTTTCTTTCCAGTCCCGGAACAGCGACCAGGAGCCTTTTAAGAAATAATCATCGGAAGGGAAAAGTAAGGTATTGGCATATACCAGGCTGCCACCACCCACGCCAACACCACTGAGAATACTTGCCTGTCTGAAAAAAGATAATCTCTGGAATCCAAAACAGCGTAATGCAGGTATCCACAGGTATTTTCTGAGATTCCAGTTTGTCCTGGGAAAATCTTTTGAAGAATATCGTTTGCCTTTTTCGAACAGGCTAACCGAGTATCCTTTTTCAGCTAATCTAAGAGAGGCAACGCTGCCACCGAATCCGGATCCGATGACAATAAAATCAACTACCGGCTCCATATGGACTGGTTAAAATGAGCTTAACAGGATGTGCGGCAATAACGGAGATAATTGTCCAGCGATTCTGTTATCCGGTCATCTGCTATATCCGTTGCACAACACATAAACTGCAAAAAAATGTAAATAAAGCATTTTTCATGCAGTTTTCAGCATTTTTTTAAAACCATCCAAATTTAAATGCGAGAAAGACACCGGGGGAAGATAGATCCTTATCTGTAAGGTTTAAGGTATTAACGCCTTTAACGAGCCTATAATTAGCACCGATACTTAACCTGAAAAACCGCAGGAAGTTCATTTCAAGTTCAATGGTGGGATTTACGACAAAAACATTATCGGGTTCATAATAATTATTATCATTATCTACCTGCGTAATACTTCCCCATCCGATCTGGGTTGATATACAGGGATGAACAGCTTTATGGGCAAAAAAGGAATACCCGGTCCAGAATCCGCCATGACCGAAATTCATCCTGGGACCACCCCTTTCAATATCAATGTAATTTGTCAATCCTTCACCATAACCGCCAAAGAAAAAATTGCCCAGCAGCACACCGCCTCCGCCTCCCATCATATGTGCAAATTCATTACTTCCTGTATTAATGCTGGTGAAATCCATAAAAGGACCTCCAAAACCAGAAATCCTTGTGCCACTGCCAAAGATAGTCTGTATCTCATCTTCCTGTGCATACATGGAGAGACTGAGTATCATACCGATGAATAAAACAATTGACTTTTTCATACCATTATTAATTAAGATTTTTCAGAACTGTTCTATGACAAAGACAACCAAAGTTCGTGAAAGTTGCAGGAATGGTTTTTATTTAAGACAGTTCAGGATTCCAGGTATTTTTTTAATGCTCCAAGGTAATATTTTCTCCAGCCCTCTCTTATATTTTCGTAAGCCTCATCAGGAATATTAGTATGTACAAGATCTATCCTGGTATTCCCTTTACCTTGAGTTAACTGTATACTTACAATGGATGGAGGATCGGAGTCCTCAAAATACCACTGTTGTACCAGCTTTACAGGTGGATCAACACTCAGGTTACGACCGGTAATTTCACCGTCCCAGATTGAAAATTCTGAATCCGGTAAAGCATTTATTATAGCAGGATACCCTGACCATAATTCAAGAGTGACAGGATTGGTAATCGCATTAAAAATAATTTCTGCGGATTCCTTAACAGTGAGGCTGAAGGTGAAGTTTTTCATAGCGGGGCAATTTGAATAAAAATATTTAATTTCAGGTACACATACCTGTGCACTGATATCCTTTTTATTGACAATATGTGCTTCATCTTTGAAATATAACTATCCGTCATCAGATAACTGTTTAAGGCTGACAGAGAGGCGGTCGTCCGCCGGAAT
>Ga0172366_10000427_pt1 | contig 30023 bp, 25 predicted proteins | sample LakKivSesite69cm_FD_114533 | JGI IMG/M metagenome (GOLD analysis project Ga0172366, IMG submission 114533) | Sediment microbial communities from Lake Kivu, Rwanda - Sediment site 69cm | ecosystem: Environmental > Aquatic > Freshwater > Lake > Sediment | place: Rwanda: Western Province, Lake...
AACCGTTCAGTCAGTAAAAGTGCCAGGTCATTTTCTACCAATTGTCGTAATTCTTCTGCGTTTGAAAAATATTTATATGAAACGCTGTCATCTTGCTTTATTTTCGCCAGTAATTGGGTAAGGCCTGCTTCACGCTCTGGAGCTGGGGTTTTTATATATATTAACTTTGGCTTGTCTCCGGTGAGTAAATATTCATCTTCTAGGCCTGAAATCTCCATTCCGGGAGCGACATACCCATAATTCTGCCAGTAAATGCCAATGAAAATATGACTTTGTTCAAGGTAAGCTCGATATAGAAAAATTGCTGGATGTGGGCGGGCACCCAGCTCAAACATGACAGGTGCCATGCGCAATTGAGTGATAGCCTCCCTGGCTGCAATACGTTCATCTGCCAGCTCGCGCATTGTTGAACTGATAAATACCCTTATGCGTTGATCCGGTGTGCGGATAAGACCAGGCGTATTCATTTTTGTTACCTCACCTGCTAGACGGTAAACAGAGCTATGCTTTTATAGATATACCGACCAGTTCTGTATCTGACTGTCTCTGAGAAACGAAGCAGTCAATTAGATATTAGCTGAATAATACTTTATTTTTTACAGCTTGAATACTTTTAGCCTTCCTCACTTTATTTGATCATCCTAATTTTCCCACCACGCCTTCCACCGCCTCCAGGATCTCGCCTGATTTCACCAGCTCTTTCATAATGTTATGATCTACATTCAGCGGCCGGTCTTCATCCAGGTGCGCCACATGCTTGCGGATGATTTCCCGTGCCGCCTGCACGCCCCTTCCCGGGGTAAATTCACGGAAATCCAGCGCCTGTGCGGCTGCCATCAGCTCGATCCCCAGGATGCCATAGGCATTATCCAAGATTTGCCCGTTCTTGAGCGCCGTATTCATACCCATAGACACGAAATCCTCCTGGTCTGCTGCTGCTGGGATCGACTGGATGCTGGCCGGCATGCACAGGATGCGCTGCTCGACGATCAGGCTGTCGGCGGTGTACTGGCTGAGCATCATCCCCGAAAACATGCCTGCCCCCTTGGTCAGGAAGTCGGGCAATCCTGCGCTGAGTGCTGGGTTGGTCATCCGGTTCAGCCTGCGCTCCGATAGTACGCACACCATGGTGATGGCTGCCCCCGCCATGTCCATGGGTAGGCTCACCGGGCTGCCCTGGAAATTCGCGCCCGTAAGGGTCAGGCGGTAATCGGGCAGGAAGATGGGGTTATCACCCACCCCGTTCAGTTCAATCTCCACCTGGCTTTGGGCGTAATCGATGGCATCGTGGGCCGCCCCGATCACCTGGGGTGAAGAGCGCATCGAATAAGCATCCTGCACCTTGGTCTTCATCTTGCCCGTGGCCAGGTCGCTGCCTTCAATACACTTCATGATGACCTTCGCTGTCCGCATGGCTCCTTTAAAACCTCTCACCTCGTGTACACGCAGATCATAGGGCTTTAGATTCGCCAGCAGTGCTTCCAGGCTCATCGCACACGCAATCTCAGCCTGCGTCAGCCAGCGATTCATGTCATACAGGTGCAGCGCACTCATGGCGGTAAAAAGATTTGAGCCATTGATGGTGGCCAGCCCATCACGCGCCTGCAATCCAGGGATTGCAATCCCCGCCCGTTCCATGGCGATCCTTCCAGGCAGCCGTTCCCCCTGGTAGAAAGCCTCCCCTTCACCCATCAGCAATAACGCGATCTGAGACATGGGCGCCAGGTCTCCACTCGCCCCCACCGAGCCTTTCTGGCACACCACCGGCGTCACACCCTTGTTCAGCATCTCCACCAGCGCCAGGGTGATCTCGGGGCGACAGCCGGAATTGCCGTGTGCGTGCACGTTGATCCTGCCTGCCATCGCCCCGCGGATATGCTCGATCGGGCAGGGCTCGCCGATTCCGGCCGCATGGTTATAGATGAGGTAGCGTTGGAACTGGTGCACCTGCTCATCATTCAACACTCGTTCAGAAAATTCGCCAATTCCCGTGTTCACCCCGTACATGATTTCATGCGCCTGGATTTTCTCTTCCACCATCGACCGGCAGGCTTTGATCCTTTCCAGCGCTTCCGCCTTCAGCTCAACCCTTTCACCCTGCCGGGCAATCCTCATCAGTTTCTCTATGGTCAGCCCGCTACCGTCGATGCTAATCGTCATAACTGGCTCCTTTTCTGGATATACTCGCTCTACACCTGTTATACCGGATAGTGAGAATTAGGGCAAGTGTTATTTGTCAGATATGCGTTTCGTTTACCCTGCCATGCCCAAGTTGCACGGCCAACTCAGGAAAACCATCCTGTAACAAACGGGACATCCATCTCTTCACGGAATTAATAACTTGATATAATCTATAGAAGCCTGGATGATCGTTCAATTGATTTTTGGGAAATACTTGCCATCCATATAACTTTGACGGGTATTGAAAGGAGGTCCGCTATGCGGCTGTATGCCGATAGTGCCAAGTGTTCGGGGTGTCGCGCCTGCCTGGTGGCTTGCTCGCTCAACCTGTTTCAAGAAAGCAATCCGAAAAAAGCTTCGTTGAATCTCATCGCCCATTTCCCCAACCCGGGTGTCTATGAGATGAAAGTCTGCACCCAGTGTGGTGATTGTGCTGCGGTGTGCCCTACTGAAGCTATCAAGCAGAACGAGCGCGGTGCATTTTATGTCGACTTTGCAGAGTGCAACCTGTGCGAAGCCTGCGTGCCCGAGTGCCCCGAAGAGGTCATGTTCGTGCGGCCTGAGCTGGCTAACAACGCCTGGAAATGCGACCTGTGCGGCGATTGCGTGAATGTTTGCGGAACCGGCGCACTTTGGATTGCTGAATAGGAGGTATCTATGAATGGTTATGGTGGATCGATCCTGCGTGTCAATCTCACTGAAGGTAAGGTTACCAAAAAACCCACCCCTGCCCAGATGGCGCGTGATTTCATTGGCGGGCGTGGTTTCGGCCTGTATTTGCTGTTCAAGGAAGTGCCCAGGAACGCTGACCCGCTCGGTCCTGAAAATAAGCTGTTTGTTTCTTCTGGCCCATTATCCGGCATGCTCGTACCCGGTGCGGGTAAATGCGATTGGACCACCAAATCACCCCTCACCGGTGGTTATGCCAGCGCTTCCATGGGTGGTCATTTTACCGCCGAGATGAAATATGCCGGGATAGACTCGATGATCTTTGAAGGAGTGAGTGCTAACCCGGTTTACTTGTTGATTGACAACGATAAAATCCAGCTACTCGATGCCTCCCACCTGTGGGGCAGAGGCGCCGTAGATGTGGAGGTTGAGCTCAAGCATAAATACGGCGAAGAGTTCCAGGTGGCAGCCATCGGTCCGGGCGGTGAGAATCAGGTCTTATACGCCTGCATCAACCACGATTTCGGCCGCCAGGCTGGGCGCGGCGGTGTTGGGGCGGTGATGGGCAACAAGAAGCTGAAGGCCATCGTCTTGCACGGCACAAAGTCTGTCCCCGTAGCAGACCTGGAAGGTTATCGCAAAGCCGGCATGGCGCTCTACAAAGCCTGCAAGGATGCTGAAGGCCTGGCCGAATGGTCGCGCTACGGCACCACCGTGGTAACTAGCTGGTGCAACGAGGTGGGAGCACTACCCACGCGCAATTTCAGTGCCGGCTCGTTTGAGCAGTGCGATAATATCAATGGCAAGGCAATGCGCGAACAAATCGTCATCACCGATAAGGGCTGCTTCGGTTGCCCCTCCCCCTGTGGCAAATACTCCAGCATGAAACGCTACAATACGCGAGTGGAAGGTCCTGAATATGAGACCATCGGTTTGATGGGCTCCAATCTAGGCATCGGCGATATTCAGGATGTAGCTGAAGCTAACCGGCTGGTCGATGATGAAGGTATCGATTCGATCAGCACCGGGAACACCATTGCCTGGGCCATGGAATGTTATGAGAAAGGTATTCTCACCCAGGCCGATACAGATGGTCTGGAGTTAAAATTTGGCAATACCCAGGCTGTTTTCACGTTGATCAAGAAAATTGCCCATCGCGAAGGTAAAATCGGTAATTTGCTGGCATTAGGTGTCAAGCGGGCTGCCCAGCAGGTTGGCAAAGGCAGCGAGACTTTTGCCATCCACGTTAAAGGCATGGAGCAATCTGGCTACGCCACACATAATGCCACCGCTATGCTGCTGGCATATATGACCTGTGATGTGGGCGCTCACCACAACCGCTCCTGGGCCATCACCTACGACCTGCAGGTGGGTCGTGACCGTGTCGTACCCGAAAAAGTCGCCCGGGTGATCTGGTTGCAGAACTTCCGCCCCATGTTCGACGTGTTAGGTTCCTGCCGGTTGCAGTGGGTGGAATTGAGCATCGATCGTGATCTCTACCCACCTGTTTTAGAGGCTATCACCGGCATCAAACGCTCCTGGGAAGATCTGGAGGCGGTTGGGAACCGCATTTGGAACCTCTCCCGAATGTATTGGTTCCGGGAAATCGATGGTTTTGGCCGTGAGTGGGATTACCCGCCCCAGCGTTTTTACACCGAGCCGCCTAAAACAGGCGCCACAGCGGGCCAGATCACCAAATTCGAAGATGTCCAGCGTTTGTTGGATATCTACTACGAGCAGCGCGGCTGGGATGGCAATGGCTTGCCCACCTCCACCACCCTGCAGGACCTAAACCTGAGCGCGTTGGTCGCTTAATCGTCAAGTAATTGAGAGGTTCGAGACCTGTGTTGGATCTCGAACCTCTTTTTGTTGTACCATGACCGCCACCATTCGCCCACTCGGCATGCTGAAAACCTATACCGCTGGCCTCAAGGAAATCCCCATTGAAACTGGCCTCCCGGTTCGACAAATTTTGCTCCAGCTGGGCATCAACCCTGACCTGGTGGCGGGTGTTTTCGTCAACGATGAGCAGCAAACCAAGGATTACATCGTCCAGGACGGCGACACTATCAAGCTTTTAGCGGTTATCGGAGGTGGCTGAGCCACCGTCCTGGCAAGCTCAAGCAGCACCACCACAAAATTCTGTCACTACATCCCAGAGCACCGGTAAGCCAGCCTGGATATAGGCGATGGGCATGCGTTCATCGTGGCCATGCGCCAGCTGCAGAATGGGCATCCCAGGGGGTAAAATTCCCGGGGTGAAGCCATACATTTTTACACCAGCATGCTTGTACTGGCAGGCATCGGTCGCTCCAGGCAGGAGCATGGGAATGACCAGCCCGCCGGGATCCATCTGGTGGGTCTTTTCTTCCAGAAGCCTGTAGAAAGAAGTATCGGTTGAAAATTCGGCCCCTCCGGTGGTATATACCGTTTCCAGCTCGATTTCCTCACCCACGATCCTGTGGATTTCCCGAATTACGTCTTCGGGCATCTGCCCCGGCACTAACCGGCAGTCAATATCCGCCACTGCCTCCGAAGGGATGACATTCACCTTGCTGCCTGCCCGCAGCATGGTGGGTGATACTGTGTTGGTGACAAGTGCTTTGAGCATGTTCACGCTATCCCCTTTTATACTGCTCAACAACAGGCTGGTGAGCGTGGGTGAATGCAGCATCTGCGTGAATTGCTTTAATGGAAATCCACCTTGCACCCCGGCAGAATCGATCATTTTGAGAAATGTTGGGCTGAGGTGCACGGGAAGGTGACCTGCATGGTGTAATTTTTCAAGCACCGTGGCCAGGGTAAGCACCGGGTTTTCACCGTGCGGAACTGAGCCATGTCCCGGTATCCCCCTGGCGCGTACTCGCATCCAGCAAACCGCCTTTTCAGCTACCTGGATCGGATACAACCTGGTCTTGCCGATATAGATCGTCATTGCTCCCCCTTCGGTGATGCCATACTCAGCGTCGATCAGCTCTTTATGCTTTTCCACCAGCAGGTTCGAGCCATGGATAAAACCTGCTTCTTCGTCTGCGATGGCTGCCAGGATTACATCGCGCTTGAGTGGCACTTTTTGCCGCAGCAATCCCAGGAAAATCTGCAGGTACATCGCCAGGAAACCCTTCATATCCAGTGCTCCTCGGCCCCATACCATCCCATCGATGATCTCCCCACCGAAGGGATCATGAGTCCAGTGCTCACGCTCCACCGCCACCACATCTACATGGCCGCTCATGAGCATCGGCCTTTCGGTGCCATCTCCTTTCAACCTGGCTACTAGGTTCACCCGCTCGGGCGTCGATTCAACAATCTGGATCGCTTCGTGCGGAAATCCTGCCCCTTCTAGGATGTCTTTTACAATTAATACCGCTTGTAGCTCATTACCCGGCGGGTTCACCGTTTGTGCTCGGATCAATCGAACCAAATGTTCCACGGTTTCATCGGTCTCTTTTTGCCAATTGATCGCTCCGTTCATCGGAATCCCTCCATAATCTAAATAGGATAACATCTTCGAGCCACACCGATCAATTCGATCGCCCGCCGGTTCTGGTCGCTTTGAGCTGAGTGACCAGCACAGCCGCGAGGATCATACCACATCCCACCAGCTGAATCCCTTCCATAGTCTCTTCCAGGAAGATAAACCCGGTAAATGCAGCAAACACTGCTTCCGTGCTGAGTAAAATCGTTGCATCGGTAGCTGGGGCATACTTTTGTCCCAGCACCTGCAACGTATACCCTATGGCAGTTGAGATCAATCCAATATATAGAATTGTCCACCAGCCGGAAGACAATCCTGAAAGCGACGCTCCTGTCCCAAATCCAACCAGGATATTAAATACTCCCGCTACTAAATATTGTCCCACTGAAAAGGTCAACACTTCCATGGTTTTCACTGCCCGGCTGACCAGTATCAAGTGCAACGCCCACAGCACGGCACTTGCGATCTCCAACGCATCCCCAGGGGATAGGTGAAGTGTGCCTCGCGTGCTCAGCAACAAGCTCCCCAGGATGGCGATGCCTGCGCCCAGCCATGAAAGCCAATGGATGTTTTCCTTCCAGAAAATGGTTAAGATGACCGGCACCAGCACCACATACATGTCGTTGATGAAGCCTGCGTTTCCCGCTGTGGTAGTGGCCAGGCCGGCCTGCTGTAAACCGGCGGCGCCAAATAATAATCCACCCGCCAGGACGATATACGCCAGTGATCTTCGGTCCAGCATACCCACAGGTAGTGCGTTGCCCATTCCTGGAATTTCCTGGCTTATCGCTCGCTTGGGTTTATTCAGAGAATTCATCCTACTGAAAGGCAGTAATACCAGGCTGCCTAACAGGAATCTGAGCCCATTGAACATAAAAGTATCGAAATAGCGTGCCGCCACGCTCTGCACAGCAAATGCGCTCCCCCAAATCAGGGCCACCACCAGCAATACCAGGTCTGCTCGAAAGCGATTCATGGCATGAACGGCGGTTGAATTCTTCTTCCTTCTACCTATCCCCGGCTTTTAAGCCACCTGGTCAATTGTGCAGGGCTAAAAGTATTTATCACATCCTTGGCTTCCACCCAGCCACGCCGTGCCGTCGATACTCCAAAATGCATCACTTCCATCCCTGCATCGTCATGGGCATCCGTATTGATGGACAATTTGATGCCAAGCTCGATTGCCCTTTTGGCATGTACGTCATCCAGGTCCAACCGAGCAGGGTGGGCGTTGATCTCCAGGGCCACGCCGCTTTCCGCCGCCACTGCCAGCACTGCATCCATATCCAGGTCCGCACCTTCCCGGTCGGGCATCAGCCTGCCGGTGGGGTGACCGATAATATCCACGTGAGGGTTGTGCATCGCCTTCAATAGCCGCGCGGTTATTTTTTCGCGTGGTTGGCGCAGGCTCGAGTGCAAGGAGGCAATCACCAGGTCAAGGCTCGCCAAAACTTCATCAGTATAATCCAGGCTGCCATCCGAGCGAATTTCCACCTCAGCCCCGTTCAGGATAAGTATGCTGTCACCTAGCTCATCCCGTGCCTTATTGATTTCCACCAGCCTTTTCTTCAAGTCATCCTCGGTCATACCCTGCACTACCCCCAGCCCGCTGGTATGGTCGGTGATGGCAATCGCTTTGTAGCCACGTGAGCGCGCAGCGATCGCCATATCCTTGATGCTACACTTGCCATCGCTCCAGGTTGAATGGGTCTGCAAGTCAGATTTGATATCCTTTAGCTCAACCAGCTCCGGCAGGCTGCCCTTGATGGCTGCCTGTACCTCGCCACGGTCCTCTCTCAGCTCGGGTGGTATAAAGGGCAGCCCCAGGGTTTTATATACATCTTCTTCACGTTCGCAGGTCACCTCGCTGCCATCTTTACGCTGTAAAGCATGCTCGGATAGCGAGTAACCACGTTTCAATGCATATTCCCGCAGCCGCACGTTGTGGTCTTTTGAGCCGGTAGCATAAACCAGCGCCGTGCCCCAATGCTCGGCTGGGTGCACCCACAGCTGGGCTTGCAATCCATGGGTGAATTCCACGCTAGATTTCGTTTCACCTTTACCCAGCACGCGTGCCACGTCCTTTCTGTTCACAAAGGCATCCATGATGGCGCGCGAATCTCTTGCCGCTGCAAGGATATCGATATCCCCCACCGTAGCTCGCATTCGCCGCAGGCTGCCCCCCAGCTCAACAGCCCTGACGCCTTCCACGCTCCTCAGGTATGCTAGTAGCTCTTGAGCGAACGGCCAGGCCCTCCCGATCGGAATCCGGTTTGAGCGCCGGCTGAGCGCTTCTATCCCTGCAATGATCTTAGCTTCCGATTTATCACCCATCCCCGGCAGCGAGCGTAATTTGCCCGCCCTGGCAGCATTTTCCAGCTCTTTGAGACTGGTGATTCCCAGCTGCTTCCAGAATAATGCCACTTTCTTGGGGCCCAGGTCAGGTACTTGCAGTAATTCTGCCAGGCTGGGAGGTACCTCCGCTTCCAACCGTTCCAAGAAGCCCAGGTGGCCCGTGCTGAGCAACTCATCGATTTTTTCCGCAATAGCCTTCCCCACCCCATCCACTTCCGTCAATTTCCCTTGCTTCCATATCTCATTGACGTCTTGCCCGAGGTTGCTCAGGCTGTCAGCTGCTTTCCGGTATGCCAGGATTTTATAGATATTTTCCCCCCTGATCTCGAGCAAATCGGCGATCGTACGGAAGATATTTGCCAGTTGTTGGTTGTCTGTTTTTCCCATGCCTGCCAGTGTACCACGAGATGGTGTAAAAATATTAACCCTTGTTTACCCGCCGTTGAGTTTTTCCCCGCCGTTTAATTTTGCACCACCTCCGCATTCCCCCGAATGTGCACTCAGTAGCACGCGCACACATTGACCAGCGGTGCTGCAAGATGCATCCCTGGTCATCGGTATAAATATCCGTTTCCCTTATGATATCCTTCTGGCTTTTTTCAGCCCGCCTTCACCATCCTACTGGCGTTCGTCACTCAACAGCTTGGGATTGGTTTCATCATCCCCCTGCCGGATATGCTGGTAGGTGAGGCCCCACAACCAGTCTTGCAGGTAATTTTCGATGTTCTCCAGAATCCGGATTTTGCCATTCAACGTGTTGATCAGCTCCCGGCTGTCCTTCACCACCTGCAAGCAGCTTGCTCGCCTATCAGCTTCGGTGATTTGCTGTTCGTCCATCAGGTTGATTAATTCGTCTTCCGTGATTACCTGCACTTTGGGTGTGCCCTCGTTGCTCTCCAGGTTGAGCCCATAGCCCTTCAAAATGATAGATAGCTGGTTGATCACCTGGTTCAGGTCATCGTATACCTGAGATTTTCTCTTCAGCGCCTCGCCCAAAATTTCATGCAAGGCTTCCAGGCTTTTTGGTCCCGCCAGCACCATCTCTTGTATCAGTTCGTGGATCGGGTCAGCCGATCCGTCTTCCAGGCATTGAGTCAGCACATCACCCGCCTGCAGGTGATAATATGCTTTTTCCACGATGGAGTAGATGGCCGAATTGGATTTACTGCCCATAGATCATCATCTCCCGGCAAATCGGGCATGGGCATAACGCGCGCAAATATTCCCAGCTGTAAATTCCGAAATGATGCCCATCCTCCCATTCTATCGAGATGCCGTATGACCCCACCCGATCTATCCCCACTACATGCGTGGCGGCTGTGCCTTCGTCTGGTAAGTAGAACACCTCGGGTATGGGTGCATTCGCAACCCCATCCTGCCCATCCTTGCATTGCTCGCACGGGCAGGCATGGCGCAATAGCGCGAACGGATACACGCTCACGTGCTTGTCAGACCACACCACCGTGAACTCTTTGGTCTTTTTATTCGCTGTTATTTCTTCTGGAAATATATGCCCCATTTCTATAGAATACTATAAACCGAAAATTCTAATGATGCAACCTCTTTGATTATATCCTGCTAATTCGGTTACGGGTTTTGCATGACTGCCAGGTAATTTGCCGCTCCCCAACCGGATGCACCTTCCGAATAAGGATCCTGCAACAGCCACCAGGTATATCCATCGGCATCAATTGGCCCATCTTTTACCATAAAAACTTCCGATTCAATCGCAATATAGCGCACTTCACTGGAAATGCCTGCGTTTTGGTGCAGGCGCAAGCCTTCTCCGCCTGTGCCGCTAACCTGCACATAGTTGCCAATGGAGATAATTCCACTTTGCACCGGCGGCGCTTGGGTTGGCGTGGGTGTGATTGACAGGGTGGGTGTATAGGCAGGCATTATGGGCGTTTCTGTGGGGGCATCGATGATACTCAGCATCGCAGTGGCGGGTAGCTGCGAGCCCATTTTTCCTCTCGAGGACCATAACACACCCACCAGCACCGCGAAAACAACCAGCGCGACAAAAATCACTGCCAGAATGATCTTGAGATTGAGATAAAGTTTCAGTGTTCTGAGCATCATCCACCTACACAGGCATTAAGAAAAATGTTAGCCCAAGTACCAGGTAAATCGCCAGTAATTCTACACCTTCGAGCCAGTTCGATTCGCCGTCTGCCGATACCAGCGGAGCAATTAACACTCCTGCAATCAAGGCAATCAGCTCTAGCTGGTTAAACACCAGCGTGAGCGGGTGGCTGAATAATAAACTGATAAAAACCAGTATGGGAGCCACAAACAGGGCAATTTGCAAGCTGGAGGCAATCGCAATTTCAACACTCAATGTCATTTTATTCTTAAGCGCCACCTGTACTGCCACGATATGCTCGGCAACGTTCCCAATGATAGGGATGAAGATCAACCCGATGAAAAATTCTGATAAGCCCAGTGTATTCACCACTGGTTCCACCGTGCCCACCAGCACTTCTGAGAGGTATGCCACTCCAATTGTCGAGACCAACAGAACTGCGATTCCCACGGGTAGCGACCAATTCCTGGGTAGTTTCTCCTGCTCCGAATCTTCTGAAATCACCGGCCCACCGATCACCTTATAGCTGTAGAGCAACCCCAGGATATATAAAACGATCATCACTACCGCCACACCCAGGCTGAGTGCTTCGACTCTTGGACCTGGCACTTCGGTGTTCCCAATATAATGGCTCAGCAGTGAAGGGATTAGCAGGATCACCACAATCAGCACCAACATGGTGGCGTTATTACTGGCTTGCTTGCGGTCGAATGTCTGCACGCCGTGCTTCACTCCTCCCAGTAAAATAGACATCCCCAAAACCAGCAGCAGGTTTCCTAGGATTGATCCAGTAATTGAAGCCTTAACCAGGTCAAGCAATCCCGCCTGGATGGCGGTGATGGTGATGATCAATTCTGCGGCATTCCCCAGCGTGGCGTTCAACAGACCGCCAATCCGCGGGTTGGTATAAAATGCCAGTACTTCAGTTGCTGCGCCAATATAGCCAGCCAGGGGTATGATTGCCACCGCAGACAGGATAAATACCGTGGTAGCAGACCAGTGCAATGACTCTCCCAAAATAGCAAACGGCAGCGCCACCAGCAGGAATCCAATCGGGTTTTTGCGTATGAAAATGAGCAGCTTCTTCATATTGTTATTTTATGAGATCGTTACGGTCACTAAAAAGTTCCCGGGGAGTTTTCCTGGGAACCAGCAGCCTGATGCCATGCGGAACCACATTGATTTCCACGCTATGGCCATTACACGGGAGTGGTTCTGCATCCACCTGCACGTATAAATTTGAGTCTGATTCTATACCAAGCTGCTTGAAGGCAATATAGCGCACCTTTTTCGAATCGACATGCCTTCCTGCATACAGGTCCCATGCCATTTCAATGGTATCTCCCAGTGTATCGCCTTCAAACATCCATAAATCCATCACACCATCATCCAGGCGCGCATGAGGCGATATCTGCGCCAGGCCTCCTGCGTAAAGATGGATATTGCTGACCAGCGCCAGCAAATAATGCCCGCTTATATGCGCGCCATCCGCAGTGACCTGCAGGTTTACCCCATGCCATAAACTCGCATGGTAAGCCGTGGAAGCTGCATAGGCTACATTGGCGAATAGTTTTTCTCCTCTCGGGCGGGGCTCAATGTGGTGGATGGCAAAAGCGTCCAGGCCAATGCCTGCCCACATCAAAAAGGGGGTGCCGGCGCACTCTCCAATATCCACTTCTTTAATTTCTGCTTGTGCCAACCTTGTGGCACTCTCTTCGAGCGCCATCCAGCGCGTCCAGGTTAACCCGGGAAGGCCAAGTTCTTGAGCTAAAACATTCGCCGTTCCTCCTGGCAGCACCCCCAGTGCGGTGGCGCTCCCCCTCAACCCGCGTACCGCCAGGTTAACCGTTCCGTCACCGCCGACTACGAACAAGGCTCGCTTCCCAGCCAGCGCGGCTTGCCGCGCCAGCTGGGTGACGTGGTCGGCATCTTGAGTTTTGTACAGGTTGACAATCCAACCTTGAGCCCGCAGCACATTCGCTGCCCGTTCTGCCAGCATACCTGATGGGAATCTGCCGGCATTTGGATTGTAAATCATATCGGCGGCATGCACCCAACCATTTTACTCGAATTTTCCCCTGCTTCCATATTCGTGCTAGAATAGGCGTCAATATGGGTGATCAGGGCTTGCTGAATAACCGTTACCAAATCGAAGGTCGCATTGGCTCGGGTGGTATGGCTGAGGTTTATCGCGCGCATGACCTGATGCTCGAGCGGCCGGTTGCCATTAAGCTTTTGCGCGATGATTTTGCCCAAGACCCGGCTTTTCGTGAGCGCTTCCGCCAGGAAGCCAAGGCTGCTGCCAACCTTTCTCATCCAAATATCGTCACCATCTATGATTTCGGCTTTGATGACCGGCAAATATTCATTGTCATGGAATATATTCCGGGCACCGACCTTAAGACGATTTTGGCTAGCCGCGGTAAATTAAGTGTGAACGAAACCCTTCCCCTCATCATTCAAGCCTGTGCGGGCGTGGGATACGCCCATCGCGCCGGGCTGGTGCATTGTGATGTCAAGCCTCACAATATGATCGTTACCCCTGACCAGCGTCTTAAGATCACTGATTTCGGGATCGCCAGAGCCCTTGTCTCGATTTCATCTCAAGAGACAAGCCATGTAGTCTGGGGATCTCCACAATACTTTTCCCCTGAACAGGCAGCGGGCTTGCCTCCGTCACCAGCTTCAGATGTGTATGGTCTGGGTGTGGTTTTATATGAAATGCTCACCGGGCGCTTGCCATTCATCGCCGATACTGCCGCTGAGCTTTCACGGATGCACTGCTCGGTAATGCCTGAGCCTCCTTCACAAATCAATCCCGACATTCCCGCCAGCCTCGACCAGGCCTGCTTAAAAGTCTTATCAAAAGAACCTTCTTTACGCTATCGCACGGCTGACCAGTTTGGGCGCGTATTGATATCCTTGAGTCGCTCATATAACATCCCTCTGGGTCCGCTGCCAACCACTGTAAAACCCACCTCGGCTGATGCCAATCATGCTCCTGCGGCACAACCGGTTACAGTCTCACAAACCCAACCGGTTCGACCCATCCAAACCCAGGTCGCCCATCAGAGATCATCCACCCCCAATCCATCACAGCGCTTTCCGGTCATTTCGCCTCGCAAGAATGCCGGCGGTATTGATTGGGGCACTTGGGCACTGGTGATATTAATGGTGATAAGTTTGGGCGGGCTAATTCCTTTATGGTTATGGATATACTTTCTCTATAATCCAATAGGGAGGTAATTGAAATGCGTGTTCCTTATTTGATCTCTGCATCCATCCTCTCAGCAGATTTTACCCGCCTGGGTGAGCAGATCCATGAAGCTGAACAGGCTGGTGTGGATTGGATCCATGTGGATGTGATGGATGGGCATTTCGTCCCCAACCTCACCATGGGGCCATTTATCGTTGAAGCCTGCCGCCGCGCAACTCAGCTTCCCCTGGATATACATCTAATGGTCGAGACACCCGAGAATCTGCTGCAGGCATTCGCCCAGGCGGGCGCAACCAATCTGACGGTTCACGTGGAAACCTGCCCAAACCTTCACCGCACCCTTCAATCTATCCGTGAGTATGGTTGCCAGGCTGGTGTGGTATTGAACCCTGGCACGCCGATGAGCTTGATCGAACCAGTTTTGCACATGGTCGACCTGGTGCTCGTTTTGAGTGTTAACCCTGGCTATTCAGGCCAGGAATTTTTGCCTGAAGTGCTCCCCAAAGTATCCAGTATTCGCCAGGCGCTGGAAAAAACCAACCCCACTGCCCACCTTGAAATGGATGGTGGCCTGAATGATGACACTTTACCGTTGGCAATCCAGGCCGGTGCAAATGTTTTCGTGGCAGCTCATGCCATTTTCGATGATCCCGGTGGCATCGCCGCAGGTGTACAACGATTACGCTCGCATTTCCCTGATTAATAAAAAAGTCACGGCGTGAGGCCGTGACAAATTCATCTTCTAACAGTGAATTACCTTAAGATGTCTTTACCATCGTGCGTATGCACTTGGCACATAGAATTTTACGCACTTTTCGGCCATTCTCATAAACAGTCACTGTCTGCAGGTTCGGTCGAAAGGTACGCCGCGTGGTCTTATTAGACCATGGGCGGTTGCGCCCAAAACTTGTCGTTTTACCACAATGTGCACATTTTGCCATATTTCACATCCTTTACTAATGCCTTCGTTTCGGTGCCAGATAGACCACAATCATAAAATCAGCTAACCATTATGATGTAATTCAAGCTATAATTACTCTTCAACTAGGTTGGGTATCACTTCCCTAAAGCCCGCCAATATTACCACATTATGGATTTGAATTCAAGCTGTAATATGCGACCAAGATTCTTTTTATAATATTATGAGGCCTTTATGACAAACGAAAATACTCCTCTTGGCCGAGTAACCATTTCACCCCGTGCAATTGCCACGATTGCCTACCAGGCAGCCAGGCAGTCATATGGCGTGGTTGGACTGACCTCCAAGAACCTCGTGGAGGGTATAACCCAGGTGATTGTTAAAGACCCTACCCACGGGATTGAAGTGAAATATGACGAAGAAAATATATCCATCGATATCTATGTGATCATCGAATACGGTACACGTATAAAATCGGTTGCTTCCAGTGTCAGCAATACCGTGAAATTTAATGTAGAAAAAGCCTTGGGAATGCCGGTTAACCAGGTAAATGTTCATGTTCGTGGTCTGCGCGTCAGCGACACGGACTGAGATATTTCTTACATTTTATCAGTGCCATTCCCTGGAGCTGATTTATGGATCAAGAAGAACACAGCCTGCAAGCACCGGAACAACTCTATCCTAATCAAAAATATCCCGTCGAAGGCCAGGTTTTTAAATCCCTAATCGAAGCCAGCCTCACTTGGCTGCGTACCAATCAACAAGCCATTAATGTGCTCAATGTGTTTCCAGTACCCGATGGTGACACCGGCACGAACATGGTTCTAACCATGCAGGCAGCATGGGATGAGATTTCCCATTCTGCCGAACGGAACGTCGGCAGGCTCACTCATATGGTTGCCCATGGAGCGCTTATGGGTGCTCGAGGAAATTCAGGCGTGATCCTGTCTCAGCTTTGGCGTGGTTTTGCCCGTTCTTTGGATAACCACGAAATATTAGATGGGCCACTGCTGGTCAATGCACTTCACCAGGGTCGAAACACTGCATACAAAGGGGTTGTGCGGCCCGTTGAAGGTACCATCCTTACTGTTGCAAAAGATATCACCGCTGAGGCTGAAAGCTCATTGGCTATCACATCAGACCCCTACGAGCTTTTGGAGCGTATCGTTAATGCTGCGGATATTTCTGTCCAGCAAACTCCTGAGCTCCTGGCGGTACTGAAGGAAGCTGGGGTGGTTGATGCCGGTGGAAAAGGATTGTTTATCATTTTGGAGGGTATGTTGCGATTCGTCAAAGGTCTTCCCCTCGATGTGGCTAACGCATCCGTTCAGCCGCTGGCAAGCATGAAGCTGGAGAATACCCTGGAGAGAATGGAACCGGGCCAGGATTTTGAGGTGATCGTAGATTTTCATCCCAATGAGCAGCTTAATATTCCGCAAGTATATGAGGACCTGCAGCACATGGGCACCTCCATCCAGCTTGGGGAGGGCGATGGTATCTATCGCATGCACATCCATGTCCCGGCAGATAAGTTATACGAACCCATTCAGTATACAAATTCTCTGGGCGTGGTCACCAAGGCTGCCATTGAAAATCTTCGTGCCCAGTTGGAGAAGGTTGAGCACGAAGCTGGAAGCACAATCCAGTTTTCCCCGGTTGAACCTGGGCAAATTGCTAGCATTGCCGTGGCCCCTGGTCCGGGCATTGCCCGGGTGTTTGCCAGCCTGGGTGTATCTGCCATCGTGGAAGGAGGACAGACCATGAACCCTTCCACCCAGGAAATTCTGAATGCCTTCGAGAATTTACCCACCGATCAGATTGTCATCCTTCCCAACAACAAGAACATCATCCTCTCCGCCCAGGCAGCTGCCCAGCTCACGGTAAAACATGTCACTGTTATCCCCACCAGTTCGGTCCCACAAGGAATGGCTGCCATGATGCGGCTGATTCCAACAGGAAAGGCTGAGGAAGTCCTCGCGGAAATGACGGCCGCCATCAATGATATCGAAACCGGTGAGATCACCACCGCCACCCGCAGTGTGCAAATTGACGGCGTCAACGTCAAGGAAGGCCAGCTCATCTGCCTGCTCAATGGTAAGCTTGTCCTGTCTGCCAATAATCTCAAAGATGCCACTTTGGGCTTGTTGAAAAAAGCCCATGCAGACCACTTCGAGTTGATCACCTTGTTCTATGGCACCGATGTTACCCGCATGGAAGTGGATGACATCGCAGACTCTATCCGTAAAAAATTCCCTGAACAAGAGATTGAAGTCCAGGATGGAGGGCAACCGCATTACCAGTTCATCATTTCTGTCGAATAAGACCTCGCGCCACCCAGTTTATGCCCAAAACTTGCATCTTAACTGATAGCACCGCGTTTTTCACCAAGCCCGCTTTTGCCGGTCAAGAAAACCTTACAATTCTTCCACATCTTATCCAGGTGGAAGACCATCTCCAACCCGATAACAGGGACCTCACCATATATTTACATGATTCGCAATATAAACAGTTTCCGTCCACTATTCCCCCCTCTGTGGAGGCTTTTCAAACCGCTTACAAAACGCTTGGCATGAAATATCATGAAATCATCGTCATCCTGCTCTCATCTCACCTTAGTGAAGCTTATTTCAATGCCCAACAAGCTGCCCTTCTGGCCAAAATCCCTGCGGATATTTTCATCATCGATTCGATGAATACCGCCATTGGATTGGGATTATTGGTCCAGGCAGCTGCCGAATTCAGCCATCGCGGCTATCCCGGCGTGGAAATCAACCGCCTCATCCGTGGCATGATCAACCACATATACTCCGTCTTCTGCCTGCCTGACCTGTCTTTTCTTTCACATGCTGGCCTGCTGGATCCTGCGCAGGCCGTTGTGGGCGAGATGCTGGGCGTGATTCCTTTCTTTACCCTTGAAAATGGTCAGCTGGTGCATACACAAAAAATCCGCAGCCCTCGCCATCTGGTTGACATTATGTATGAATTCGTGGCTGAATTCGAGAACCTGAAATATCTAGCCCTCCTGCAAGGGATATCCTCGTATGAGCAAGAGGGTCGTAACTTGCGAGATCGTATCAGCCAGAATGTGCGAACCACACCGTTATGCGAGCATAGGTTAAGCCTGGCTTTGGCTACCATCCTGGGCCCTCACAGCATTGGCCTGGTCGCCATGGAAAACCAGCCCCGGGATGGTTGATGTGAAGATCACCATTGTCACCGACAGCACCTCCGATATCTCTCGCCAGCTGGCAGAGCAATATGATATCCAGGTCATACCTGCCGTATTGGTCATCAACGATCAAAGCCTGGAAGATGGTCTTGGGATCACTCGTGAGCAACTGTATAAGATGCTTCCGGGTATGAAGACTCCCCCCACTACAGCTGCTCCTTCGAGCGGTGTTTTTCAGCAAGCCTACACTGCTTTATTGAAGCATGGCGCCGATCAAATCATTTCCATTCACTTATCGAGCAAATTAAGTGGAATGTACAACACCGCCATGGTCGCTGCCAAAGCCATTGGAAATCAGGTGCGCGTCATCGATTCTCACCATGTGACCCTGGGTTTGGGCTTTCAGGTGTTGGCTGCCGCTCAGGCGGCTTTGTCTGGTAAAAGCCTGGATGAAATTAAGCGGCGAATTGCAGAAGTTTACCACCGTACACACCTGGTAGCCATGCTCGATACCCTTGAATATGCTCATCGCAGCGGTCGTATCTCATGGGCACGATCCAGCCTGAGCGCGCTGTTACAGGTCAAGCCGTTTTTAGGAATCGAGGACGGCAAGGTGGTCCGCATGGGTGAGACCCGCACCCGCAAAAAAGGCATCGCCCGCTTGTATAAAATGCTGGCTGAATTTGGTCCCCTCGAGCAGCTGGCTGTATTGCATTCTAATGCCGAAGCTGATGCCATCTCTCTTGCTGAGCATTTTAAGTCCCGGGTGAAAAATCCTCCCCTCGTGATCAATGTCACCTCGATCATTGGCGTGCATGTGGGGCCGAATGGCTTGGGTTTTGTCGCAGTCACAGCCTGAGTGCTTCCTTAATCGATATGATGAAATATAGAAATTCATCCTGGTTCTTTTTCAATACCTGCTGATGGTAAAATACCCATCGATGAGACCATCACTTCAAAAGCTGAAAAAATTCATACACCTTGAAGCCCAGCATAACTACGACAACCACTCGGTGATCGGGGGCTTTGAACGCATGGTTGAACCCTGGCTGGCTGATGCACAGGCAGATGCGTTGCCAGCCGATCTGATCTCGGCAGTCCAGGGTCGTTTGCACGATTATGCAGCCCTTTCACCCAGGTCTCGCTACGAGACCTTGATGGGTTTATGGAACCGCATCCAGCACCTAACATCTGAAACCCTGCCTCCATTGCCTCCCCCCCAGGAAATGCCTCCTAGGTCAGCAGAAGCTGCACCTGCTCGCCCCAGGGCACACCCTTCTTCTCGGAAGTTTGCTCATCCAACCGTTCCTTCCACGAACAACATCGAACATCAAGCTCAACCTTCTGCCCAGCCTGCAGCTTTATCTGCTTCAACCACCGTGCTTCCCGGTGTGGGTCCCAAGCATGCCCAAACGTTAGCCCGCCTGGGGCTGCATACTTTAGGCGACTTGCTGTACTATTTTCCACGCCGCTACGATGATTACTCCCAGCTAAAGCCGATTGGGCGTTTGAGTTACGGCGAAGACGTGACCGTGATCGGTACCGTTGCCATGGTCAATTCCCGCAGCGTGCGCGGAGGCCGCTTCCAGCTCACCGAGCTGATCCTGACAGATGGTACCGGCTCTTTACGCGCCACCTGGTTTAACCAGCCCTGGGTTGGCAGGCGCCTGCTAAAAGGCTCGCAGATCGTTCTTTCAGGAAAAGTTGACCAATACCTCGGGCGCCCGATCATGAATAACCCTGAATGCGAACCCCTGGAACAGGAAAACCTGCACACCAATCGCATTGTGCCTGTTTATCCGCTCACCGCCAAAATAACCCAGCGGTGGCTTCGTCGCCTGATGTACAATGTGGTCACCTACTGGGCTCCCAGAGTAACCGACCCCTTGCCAGAGCCGGTCCGCAACTCTGCCAGTCTGCTGGACCTGCCCAGTGCCCTGCTGCAAGCACATTTTCCTTCCAGCACCGAACTGCTCAGGTCAGCCCGCTATCGCCTGGCTTTTGATGAAATTCTGATGTTGCAGCTCGGCGTGATGAGTCAGAAACGCAATTGGCAAAACCGCACCGCTCGTGTTTACGATACTCCTGATGATTGGTTCCAATCACGAATTGACAGCTTACCCTTCCAGCTGACTACTGCCCAGCTCAATGCTCTGCACGAGGTCAGGACTGACCTTGCCTCAGGTCGCCCTATGAACCGCCTGCTGCAGGGTGATGTTGGTTCTGGAAAAACGGTCGTTGCCGCCCTTGGCATTGCCATACTTGCCCGTCATGGGGTCCAATCTGCCCTGCTCGCCCCCACCAGCATCCTCGCCGATCAGCATTACAAAAGCCTGCTAAGCCTGCTGGCGGGCAGTGGAGCGCATGATGATGTAAGCCTCGATGGCGACTCCTACCCATTGCGAGCACAACAAATCCGCTTATTGATCGGATCCACACCCGAACCCGAAAAGTCAGAGATCAGGGATGGCCTGTCGAACGGATCAATTAAATTGGTGGTTGGAACACATGCCTTGCTAGAAGATCCTGTGGTGTTTGCCGATCTTCAGCTGGCGGTCATCGATGAGCAACACCGCTTCGGTGTAGACCAGCGCGCCATTCTACGCTCGAAAGGCGAAAACCCCCATCTGTTGGTGATGACTGCCACCCCGATCCCGCGTTCACTGGCCCTCACCGTGTATGGTGATCTCGATCTTTCCGTCATGGACGAGATGCCCCCTGGTCGCCAGCCCATCATCACTCAGGTTTTTTACCCGCGCGAGCGAGAGCGCGCTTATGTGTTCATTCGCAACCAGGTTGATCATGGACACCAGTGCTTCATCATCTATCCTCTGGTTGAAGAAAGTGAAACCATCGAAGCTTTGGCAGCCGTTAAAGAACAAACGCGCCTTCAAAAAGAAGTCTTTCCCAATTTTAAGGTCGGTCTGCTCCACGGGCGCCTGAAGCCCGATGAAAAAGACGACGTCATGCTGCATTTTTGCCAGGGCCAGATCCAGATCCTGGTCTCTACTTCAGTTGTTGAGCTGGGTGTGGATGTCCCGAATGCCACTGTGATGCTCATCGAGGGCGCCAATCGCTTTGGATTATCCCAGTTACACCAGTTCCGCGGGCGTGTGGGTCGCAGCCAATTTCAGTCGTACTGCATCCTCATCCCCGATACCCCTGACGCTGCCGAGAATGAGCGTTTAGCTGCCATGGTGGAGACCAATAATGGCTTTGTGCTTGCTCAGCGCGACCTCGAGCAGCGCGGCCCCGGCGAGTTCCTCGGCACACGCCAATCGGGATATTCTGAATTACGTCTGGCGAATCTTACCGATATTCACCTGATTGAGCAAGCCAGGCGTACTGCGCAAGCAATATTCGAAGACGACCCAGATCTGATGACCCCTGAACACCAGCTGCTTTCAAAATCAGTTAGGAACTTTTGGAAGCTGGGTCAGGGTGACATCAGCTAGCTCGGGGAAAAAAACAATCACAATCAAAGGAGAATGGTAAAGCCTGATGACAGTAAAAGCTTGTTTCCCAGGTACTTTTGACCCGATACACTACGGCCATTTGGATATTGCCCGCCGTGCCGCCCGCCTTTTCGATGAAGTGGTGATCGCTGTGTATGATCGGCCGATGAAGACGCTTATTTTCCCTCCCGAAGATCGCATCGAGCTGGTCCGCCAAACCATTACCGATGATGATAATCTCATTGTGGTAGGATACAGCGGGTTGACGGTCGATTTCTGCCATAAAATCGGTGCACAGGTCATCGTGCGGGGGTTACGCGTATTCTCCGATTTTGAATATGAATTTCGCATGGCATTGGCAAACCACCGCCTGGCACCAGATATTGAAGTTGTCTCATTGATTACCAATGAGGAGCATACTTTCTTGTCCTCTTCCACTGTTCGTGAGATTGCCGCATTAAATGGTGACATCAGCAGTATGGTGCCACCTCATGTGGAAAAAGCCCTCAAATGGCGCCTTCAGGAGCTGGGAGAAAGTGACCAGATCGTGCCTCCCACTTCGATGCGCGATTGACGGTAATATACAGGATGCATCCCCGAAAGAGTTGACGATTTCCGCATTTCGATGTAATCTATTACATAAGGCGTGTATCATACGATTATTCATGTTTTATATTTCCTACACAATGCGTGCACCTGATGAGTTCGGGTAAACTGGAGTAAACCTATGGATATTTTACAAATGATAGACAGGCTGGAGGAGCTCCTCAATGAGAGTCGTCCCCTTCCTTTTACCCATAATGTCATTGTCGATGAAGACCGCATGCTAGATCTGATTGACCAGATGAGGGTCTCCATTCCAGAAGAAGTTAAAAAAGCTCAACAGTTATTGGCCCAAAGAGATCGGTTGATTGCCCAGGCCCAGGAAGAAGCCAAGCGCACTGTAAATTTGGCTCGCGATCGAAGCAGCGAGCTGGTTGAGAGAGATCAAGTGGTGCAGGCGGCTTACGCCCAGGCTGAACAGATAAAAGCCCAGGCCAAAATTGATGGCGATGCCATAAAACGCGATGCAGATGAGTACGTAATCGAAACCTTGCGCAACCTGGAAATGGAGATGGAGCGCGCTATCAATCAAATCCGTAATGGTATCCACACACTGCAAGAAGAGAAACCGTCTGAAGAATAAAAAGATGCTGCTTAAAAAACAAGTGAGTGGCCTGGTCTGTGCCACTCACTTGTTTTTTTGAACCTGTCTGAACCCCCATCCCTGCCTCTCCCATAAGGCCACCCTCTATAGGAGAGGCAGAGATGTCAAACCGACCAGCTCATCCCCTCAAACACTGGCCTGAGATAATTTCTGGTTTTATTATAGCTATTCAACGTTACCAAAACGTCACCAATATCGTCACGGATATTGTCATTTACTTGCTTTTTATGTAGAATTAATGCCGGGTTAATTTGATGTCGCAACTCAATATATCGCTGCTCGGAACACCACGCATTACCATCGATGAAGCGCCGGTAAAATTTGCCACTTCCCGGGCTGTCCCCCTGCTTGCTTATTTAGCCATCACCGGAAATACTCAATCTCGCGAGCTAATAGCCAGCTTATTCTGGCCTGAAAGTACCCAGAACCAGGCACTGGCGGCATTACGCACCACTTTATGGAGAATAAAAAGCGCCAGGCTTGCCGAGTGGGTTAATTTAGGTCGCAACGAAATATCCTTAAATATCCACAGAAATATCGAAGTGGATGTGTTGAAATATAAATCCGCACTCGATCGTTGTACTACCCATGGCCATCCGGTTTCCCACGTTTGTTTATATTGCACCCCAGCATTGACAGATGCGATAGACCTTTATCGTGGCGAATTCATGGCCGGATGCAACATCTCGAAAGCCCACAACTTTGATGATTGGTGTATGCAGCAAAGAGAAACGCTCGAAATGCTGCATTTAGATGCTCTTGAACGGCTGGTGAAGTGCCATCGCACCTTTGGCGATTTTAATCTTGCCATTCATTACGCCCGCATTTGGCTGGGTTACGACCGGCTGAATGAAAATGCCCAATTCCAGCTTTTACAGCTTTACGCAATAACCGGTCAGCGTACATCCGGTATTTCATTATACAAGCGATTTAAAGAGCTTCTTTGGCGTGAGCTGGGCATTGAGCCAAATGAAGACATCACCGCACTTTACAAGCAAATCATCACCGGGCGGTCGACCCCGGTTGCGAAGAAAAAAGAATCCGCGCTTGTCTTTATGCTCATCGACATCGAAAAGGCAGCTTTGTATTGGACGCGCGCCGCTGATAAAAAGCCTCAACTCCTCGCCACTTATAACAATATCATAAAGGAAACCGCAAGACGCTTCGGTGGTTTAATCGTCCAAAGATCTGAAGATAACATCACCTCGCTATTCGAGAATGGCCAACCTCTACACTGTGCCGTTACAATCCATCTGGGTCTAAAAAAGGCGGATTGGGAGAAGTTGGAACCTCCCGGTGTACGCATGGTTTTGTATGCAGCATCGACAAACACGGATACGCGGGTTAATTTTGTATCGTTCACTCGCTCTGCCTCAACGCTTCTTTCCATATGCTGGGAAGGTCAAATTACCTTTACCGAACAGACCATGCAGCTCCTTGATATCCCCGCGGGGTCTAATATCAAAGATTTAGGATTTCATTTCCTGAGCGACTCAGAGGGTTCGGTCCATGTTTTTGAGTTGTTACACCCCCACCTGCCGAATATAGACCATCCTCCTCTCCAATCTACCGCCCACCAGTTGGTGAATTTCCCCATCTTCACCCCGCCATTTATCGGCCGAGAGCAGGAGCTCGACGAGCTGGCCAATCTCCTTTCCACTTCTGAAGAACGTATTATCTCCTTAATTGGTCCGGGAGGTGTTGGAAAGACCCGCCTGGCAATACAGGCTTGTTCGCAAGTTGTAAAATTCTTTACCGATGGCATTTACTTCATTCCTCTTTCCTCCATCCAGGATCCTGATTTTCTACCCATCATCCTGGCAGATGTCTTGAAATTTAGCTTTTTTGGCACTACCGATCATCTCGATCAGTTGGGAAATTACCTCCATCGCATGAAGGTCTTGCTTGTCTTCGATAATTTTGAGCATTTACGCCTCGCAGGTGCGAAATTCCTGGCTTTCTTACTTTCCAGGACTCATTACCTCAAGATCCTGGTCACTTCGAGGGAACGATTGAATATGATCGCAGAGGCTGTCGTTGAAGTTCATGGCCTGCCCGTTCCCGCCTCAACCCAGGTTGCTAATGCCGAGATGTACAGTTCTATAAAACTGTTCGTTCAAAATGCACAAAAATATTTACCCAGGATCTCCTATGCCAACAATCGTGAAGCAATCATTGATATCTGCCAGCTTGTGGATGGTATTCCCCTGGCAATTTTATTGGCTTCCACATGGGTGAGGGTGTTTGGCTGCTCTGAAATCGCCTCAGAGATTAAACGGAACATCGATTTCCTTTCGACGACCGCCTCCGATATTGATCCACGGCATCGTAGCCTGATTGCCGTGTTCGATAATTCCTGGGAATTGCTATCTATTGAGGAACGTCATTCCATTAGCCGCCTTTCTATTTTCCAGTCCGCTTTTACCAGTCAGGCAGCTCAGGAAGTCTGTGATGCTTCCCCTCAAGTTTTGTCCAGCTTTACTGATAAATCATTGCTAAACCATCGCTCTGATGGCCGATTCGAGATGCTTGGGACCTTCCACCAATACGCATCTGGCAAGCTGGCAGAAGATAAAGACCAGGCAACAGCCACCAGGCTCAGGTTTTGTGAATATTATGCGGAATTTTGTGCCAGAAATCAGTCCATTTTGTATTCCTCCAATCAGCGACAAGCCCTTGATGAAATTATTGCAGAGCTGGAAAATATCCGCATTGCCTGGACATGTATGATTGATCTTAACCGCTGGGATCTCATCGAAAAGATGAAGTTAGCTTTATACATCTATCATATCATCGTGGGAAATAACATCCAGGGTAGCGAGTTTTTCAACCTGGCATTACAGAAATTAAATGCGCTTAACCAGCCTGAATCAGAACTCACCAGGGCTTCCATGCAGCAATTTTATGCCTGGCTATTATTCAGGAGGGGCTTCATCAAGGAGGGAGTGGATGGATTATCAGCCTGCCTCGAGGTTTTTCGTTCGCAGAATGATATCTGGAATATCGCCCTCACATTATCACATCTGGCTGAAGCCCAACGGACTATGGGCAATCAAAAACAAGCCCGGTCCCTGGTTGAAGAAGCTCTTAATCTGATGACTTCAGAAATTATGCCCACTTCGATCTATGTTATTGCCTTCATTGCAGATTGCCAGTCTATCCTTGGTAGAGTATTAATGTCCACGGGTGATTTCGATCAGGCTGGCTATTACTTTCGTACCAGCCTGGCCACCCATGAGCGCCTGGGAACTTATTATGGCAGTATCCAACCCTTGGTCGGTCTTGCACAGCTAACCGGTTACCTCGGAGATTTTTTAGAGTCTAAAAACTACTACCTGAATGCTTTGGATATTGCCAGCAACATTTATGCTACTCGCGACATGATCATTATTCATAATAATATTGCTGCCGTTTATGAGCAGATTGTCAACATCCCCGAGGCTTACCACCATGTTGTTACGGCATTAAAGATGTGCCGCGAAACGGGTGACAACCGCCTCCTCGCCATGATATTGAATAATTTAGGATATATTCAGCTCAGGTTCCTCAAACAGCCCTCTGATGCTATTCGAACCTATCATGAGTGTATCGAAATTTTCTATACTTCCGGAGATTTGCGAGGTCTGGCCTACACGTACTACGATATCAGTAAAGCCTATACCAGGGTAAGATTATTCGATGAGGCCTGGACGTACTGTGTTAAATCGCTCAATACTGCCATGGTTTTGGATAACATTTCGCTAATCTTGCATTCGATACATGGGTTTGCACATTACTTCGCTCAAGTAAATGTTCCCGAGCGAGCGTTGGGTCTATGCTTTCTAGTGGAAAGTCATCCACAGGTAGAGCATGATACACAAAATAGAGCAATCGTTACCAGAGCCGAGCTTCAGGCGAGCCTGTCATCCGAAATTATCCAATCAGCTTACAGCTGGGCACAATCAGCCAATATCCAGGATGTGATCAATCGGTTGTTGACCGAGAAATTTCAGCCCATTATCGATTATTCACACTCAGCCCCATAATATTAACACCTGTTAACAAATCTGTAATTTCTGATTGCTATGCATTGACAGCGGATTGCTTGTGTTATAGAATCATACCGACCGGTCGGTATTAATAATTAATGAGAGGAAAATATCATGCAGCATCGCAGCGAAGAAACCCGCAACCGCATCCTTGACACCGCCACACAGCTGTTTTCGAAAACAGGTTATGATGCAACGGGTGTTGCCGAGATTTGCCAGGCTGCCGGGGTCAGCAAAGGCGCTTTTTATCACCATTTCCCCACCAAGCAGTCAGTCTTTATCGAGCTTCTCAATTCATATCTCAATAACATTGATAATGGCTTTTCCTCCATGCGCCAGGAGGGAAAGGCAGTGCCTGAGGTCATCTTGCAGATGGCTGCCTTAGCTGGCTCTCTTTTCCAGACCGCCAATATCCACTTACCGATCTTTCTAGAGTTCTGGACCCAGGCCAATCATGATCCGCAAATTTGGGAAACCGCCATCGCCCCCTATCGCCGTTACCAGTGTTATTTTGCCGAGATGATCCAGGAAGGCATTACACAGGGATCTCTCAAGCCGGTAGATGCACAATTGGCAGCACGGGTGATGGTTTCTTTGGCTGTCGGAATGCTCATGCAGTCCCTCTTTGATCCATCAATTCCCGATTGGCAAACCGAGGCAAGGCAGAGCATGGAATTGTTATTGAACGGTATGGTCATGAGGAATTAATGAAATTAGTCACTGGTGCCACCGGGCACATTGGTAATGTTCTTGTCCGCCTGCTGAATGAGCGTGGTGAAAAGGTTCGTGCCATGGTCATGCCTGGCGAGGATCCCTCGCCCTTAAATGGCTTGAATATCGAGCTAATCGAATCCGATGTCTTGGATTACCAATCCTTGATCAAAGCGTTCGATCACGTTGAGGTCGTGTACCATCTTGCGGGCATCATCTCAATATTGCCCGGTAAAGATAATATGCTCCAGGCGGTAAATGTCATCGGCACGCGTAACGTAATCCAGGCAGCCCGTAGCTCGGGGGTCAAGCGCCTGGTTTATACCAGCTCGATCCACGCGTTAAAACGCCTCCCCCATGGTGTGTTGATCGACGAAACCGTCCCCTTCGATGTTGAGCACGCCATCAGCAGTTATGATTCCTCTAAAGCCAGTGCCACATTAGATGTGCTGAATGCCTGTCAGCATGGTTTGGATGCTGTCATCGTATGCCCCACAGGCGTGATTGGGCCGTATGACTTCCGTCTATCTGAGATGGGCCAGCTGATCCTTGATTGTGTCGATCGAAAACCGATGCTTTACATCGATGGGGCTTATGACTTCGTGGATGTGCGCGATGTCGCCGAAGGACTGATTCTGGCTGGCGACAAAGGCAGGTGTGGCGAAAGCTATATCCTGTCTGGTGAGCGTATTTCGGTTGTAGACATCATTAAAATCGTCCAGGAAGTGTTGGGGACGCAGCTCTTCAGCCTCAAGATACCTTTCTCTCTGGCCCGGTTTACCTCTCAATTTACCCCGTTTTATTATCGGTTCACCCATGCCAGGCCTCGCTTCACCGCCTACTCGCTGGCCACGGTCACCTCAAATTCCTATATCAGTCATGCCAAGGCTTACCTCGAGCTGGGCTACCATCCTCGCCCACTAAAAGAAACCCTGGCAGATACAGCCCGCTGGTTCCTGAAAAATAAGCGCGCTTCTAAAAAACGAAAATAATGGGTTTAATCAAGTGGAAATGGTGGTTTACAGTGTCAAGATCTACATCCACAGCCTGGCAGAATAAGGTAGCCGTCATCACCGGTGCCTCCAGCGGCATCGGCGCGGCCACGGCGCGCAAACTCGCCGGGCAGGGATTGGTGGTTATCCTGGTGGCACGACGCCAGGATCGCTTGCAGGAGCTTGCTGCTGAGATCCTAAGATCAGGCGGCCATGCTGAGGTCATCATCGCCGACTTGTCGCAGGAATCCGATCGCCAGCGCGTCTACGCCCGGGTCGAGGCTGAATATGGCCAGGCGGATGTCTTGATCAATAATGCCGGGTTGGGTTGGTACGGCTATGGCATCGAGATGCCGTGGACCATTGCTTCTGAGATACTGCAAGTAAATGTGACGGCAGCTGTACACTTCACTCTCCTGTTTTTAAAGAAAATGCGCTCACTCGGTGCTGGTCATATTATCAACATCGGCTCGATCTCGGGCAGCCTGCCAAGCCAGGGTGTGGCGGTCTATGGCGCCACCAAGTCTTTCCTGGATAACTTTACCACTGCCCTATATCGCGAGCTGGCAGGCACCAAATTGCATGTCAGCGTGGTACGCGCCGGCCCGGTGTTCACCGAATTCGATGAGAATGTCGCCAATCTCAATGGTGGCATGCACCTGCCTACAGAGCGTATCGGGGTCAGTGCCGATGTGGTCGCCGAGCGCATTTGGAAGCTGCTCGAGCATCCCCGCCGGGTGATTTACATCCCAAACTGGCTTGCCATCACCCCATATATCGAGAACTCCTTCGGCTGGTTCATCGATCGACTGGGCCCCCTGCTTCTTCGCTTCCAATCTGAAGGGTTAACCCGGCGTTCTAAATAGTCATTTTCGTGTCTATTCTCCAATGGATTTCTTGTGATCAGTTAATCCCACACAATATGACGCTATCCGGCATATCTGTCATGGCGAAGGGGGTGATTTGGGATCACATTATCACCTGTACACTCAAAAACCCCCTGAAGCAATCTGCCTTTTTTAGGGATTTACCCTTAGGATTCTGATTTTGCTGGATCATATGATTAATAAAATAGTGAGCACTCATCGTTTTCTTTAGGCGTGGCAATCTGAAATTATTCATCATTTAGTCGCTTTCATAACACTCACCACTTTGAAGTTGATATTTAAGGGAATTTTGAAGGATTAATTATTACAGCAATGTATGATAATGACAGATTACTACTTCGAGCTGGCAAAAACCGCTAAAACGCTCTCCTCGTAATGTCGTAATGATGAATTTATCCGGACTTTCGTCCAAAGGTCAGCCTTGACAATCTAGAACATGTGTGCTAATATTATCCTGCTCTAGTAATCGGCCTCTTATCCCTGTTCATTTATTAGAAAGATTATTCGATCCTCTTCGTTTTTTCGCGATTCAACTAGCCTTCTCGATATTGCTTCTGCTATTAAGGTATACTCACCCTGGTACAAAAATTTTATTACCCGGATTCCACGTCACCAATTCAGTCAAATTGCGGAATTTAGATAATACTCCAACTTTACATATAAAAACAG
>Ga0172366_10000429_pt1 | contig 29998 bp, 24 predicted proteins | sample LakKivSesite69cm_FD_114533 | JGI IMG/M metagenome (GOLD analysis project Ga0172366, IMG submission 114533) | Sediment microbial communities from Lake Kivu, Rwanda - Sediment site 69cm | ecosystem: Environmental > Aquatic > Freshwater > Lake > Sediment | place: Rwanda: Western Province, Lake...
ACTTGTCCGACTCGTCTGACATATTTGATTACTCTCAATCTCCACGATATTAGTTGGACATTTATATAAACCTTCAGAACCCGTCAAATAATTTCCCTCAAAGGGGCAAAGGTTTTCGCTTCCTTTTTTCAAAGGACATGATTTCCGTGTAACCAATCTCTTTAAGAAGCTCCACCGCCCTGTCAAAATAACGTCCAACCTCAAAAGGACTGTGCGCATCAGAACCCAGCGTTACCGGCACGCCGTATTTCTTAAGCCGGCGGAGAAAGTCAGCACCCGGATAAAACTCCCTCACTGGCTTATCCATCCCGCTGGTGTTCAGCTCTACTACCATATTGCTTCCGCCCAGAACCCTTGCCACATCCTCCTGGATGTCATCCCACCCATTTTCAGGATAATAGCCAAATTTCTTTATAAGGTCGAGATGACCTACTATGTCAAACAATCCGCACTGGATGAGTTGTTTGACAAGACTGAAATAATGCTCATAGATTTCTCTGATTGACCTTCTTTCAAACTGTGCAATCTGCTCCACCTGGTCAAATCCCCATGTGCCAATATAATGCACCGAGCCAATGGTATAATCAAACTCATACTCCGCAAAGCACTCTACCACCTTAGCAATTCGCTCGGGGATGAAATCCATCTCCATTCCCAACTGAATCTGCATCTCTGGATTATTACCCGGAGAGTAATGCTCCTTCAGCGCATTGACTCGTGAGACATAGACTGGCACTTCATCATAGGAAAGCGCCATTTTGATATTATCCTGAAGCATCCATGGAGAATGGTCGGCAAATCCAAATATTTTTATCTCTTTTTCGATAGCGGCACGGACATACTCCTCCATATCACCTCTTGCATGACCACATAGTTCAGTGTGGTTATGTAAATCAACAAGCATAGGTATTGCTCCTTTCAATTTTGAGCCCGATCAGTCCCTGGATTTGCGTCTGAATTTCAATCGGATTGGCGTCCTTTTAAGACCGAACAACTCGGATAGTTGATTCTTCAAAAATCGCTCATAGGAGAAGTGAATCAGGTCGGGGCTATTGACAAACAGGGTGAATGTGGGGGGTGAAGTATCGGTCTGAGTAATATATTTAATTGTGAGCTCGCGCCCTTTCTGGATGGGAGGCTGATGACGTTTGAGGATATTCTGGAGTTCCCTGTTGAGAAGAGATGTATCAATACGGGTGCGATACTGTGGGATGATTTCGTCAATCGATTGAAAAAGCTTCATCACTCGCTGTCCTGTTCTGGCAGAGATGAATATAATCGGGGCATAGGAAAGAAAATTAAAATGCTCCATGACTTTTTTTGCGAATGCGCCAGCAGTGTCTGTATCCTTTTCGACCAAGTCCCATTTATTCACTGCAATAATGGCGGCGCGTGAGGCATCCTTGATGTAACCGCCGATGTGAGTGTCCTGGGCTGTGATTCCATCCACCGCATCGAGGAGTAATATCGCAACATCGCATCTCTGAATACTCATAATGGAGGACGTCACGCTGAGATATTCCGCTCCTTTTTCCACCCTGCCGCGGCGTCGTATGCCCGCAGTGTCTATAATGAGGTATTTTTTGTCACCAAGATTAAAGGGCGTATCAACCGCATCTCGTGTTGTTCCGGGTATCGGGCTGGCAATTACCCTCTCCTCTTTTAGAATGCAATTCACAAGGGTGGATTTCCCCACATTCTGCCTGCCAACAATCGCCACACGGATTATATCCTCCGCCTCTGCCTCCCCACCGGACTTTTGAAAAAGAGCCGTCACTCTATCAAGAAGGGTTCCTATTCCCAAGCCATGCGTGGAGCTGATTGGGTGAATATCCTCAGTCCCGAATTGATAAAATCGATTTGCTTCTAACTCTAAAGACTCATTATCACACTTATTGACAGTCAGGATGAATGGCTTTCCCGAGCGGTGAAGTATTTCGGAAATCTCCCTGTCAATCGCATTATCCGGCTCATTGACATCGGTAATAAAGATGATAGAATCCGCCTCATCGATTGCCAGGAGCACCTGTTCCCGGACGCGTGTGCTGATATCGTTCCCATCCATGGGGTCATAGCCGCCGGTATCCACAAGGAGAAAGTTCTTTCCGTTCCAATCCGTCATGGCATAATTGCGGTCGCGGGTAAGACCGGGTGTATCCAGCACATTTGCCTTTCGGCGACCTATAATGCGATTAAAGAGCGTGGATTTGCCTACATTGGGACGACCTATAATTGCAACGATTGGTTGTATGGAGTGTATCATAAAAAACACCGGCTTTCATTTAAAACTCATCCCTCCCGAATGTTCGCCACGTAGTCAACAATGCCATACTCTTTTGCCTCCTCGGCAGAAAGGAAGAAATCACGGTCGGTGTCGCGGCTGATGATTTCAAGCGGCTTGCCCGTCTCCTCCGAGAGGATTTCATTCAGTCTCTGACGAATGCGCAAAAGCTCATTGGCGTGAATCTCAATATCGCTGACAACGCCCTCCATTCCTCCCATGGGTTGATGTATCAAAATGCGGGCATTAGGAAGGGCGATGCGCTTTCCCTTTTTCCCCGCCGCAAGGATTATAGCACCCATCGATGCCGCCTGCCCGACGCAGATGGTCCGGATGTCACTGCGGACATATTTCATCACATCATACAATGCCAGACCTGCCGTAACATAACCGCCGGGACTGTTTATAAAAAAGTGGATATCCTTCGAAGAATCCTGGGTATCGAGGAAAAGTATCTGAGCCACAAGGAGATTTGCCTTTTCATCATCAATGTCACCGGTCAGAAAAACCATGCGGTTCGATAAAAACCGGGAATACACATCTAAGGAACGTTCACCACCCAAGACACCCTCAGAGATTCTGGAAATCTGGCGCATAAGCCATTACTCCTTCACGAAAATTTTAAAGAATCACGATTTGACACCCAACATTCAATGAATATGCGGGTAACATTAACACCCCGAAGAAAGATTGCAAGAAATTTGAAGGGAAAAATATGCGGAAAATCAGGTATCGAAACGACGTTCCAAGCAATGAATCTTCAGGGAATTTGGGTCAAGGATGAACACCCTCCCATCGGAACGGACATCAAAAAAGCCGAGAGTGACATCCGGGAAATCCGTCCCGGCACCAATATTTATCTGACCCAAAAACTGCCCCCCTGAATCATAGACACGGATACGTTGCGCAAAGAAATCGGCAAGAAAAAGTGTTCCGCCAGGTCCCGCCTGCATCATGGTGAAAAAAACCTTCTTCCTTCCGGCACCCTTACCAAGATTAAATATTCTCCCAACCTTCTCATTAAAAGCAAACTCTACCATCAGCCTGTGCACCGGGTCTATGACGAAATGGCGCCCATCTGGAAGTGCCGCCACACCTGTGGGCATCTCAATTAACGCTTCTTTTTTATCTCCCGCAATATCGACCTCACCCAGTTCCCTCCCATCGAGGCTGAATTTTCTCAATGCACCTTTGGCATAATCTGTAACAAAAAGGGCATTTGAATATTCCAACAAATCAAAATCCTGCACGGATAACAGGGGACTTGCCGTCATCATCCGCTCCTCAAAATTGATGTCACACACACCTTCAGGGGAGAATTTGTGAACTGTCTGCAGAAGCCCATCCAGAATGTAAAGACACCCCTTCTTATCCAGAATCATATTTATCGGATAACCCATGCAACAACGCTCACTTCCTTTTGGAACGGAGAATTTTCGGATAAGGAACTTTCCTTCAAAATGACAGAACCGGAAATGAGATTCTTCTGGCTCATCCACAATCCAGAATCGTTCTTCAGACCCAAAGCGGAAAAGTATGGGACGTTCAACGTCATACATTTGTTTCAGAGGTATTTCAGTTTTCTCATTGAGACTGAAAACCAGCACGCGGGATTCATGTTCTTCCTTTGTCTCGGCGGCGGCTTCATAAGTCTTTGTCTTTTCCTTATCTGCCTCTGTAAAGGAAGGGACAAGGTTGAACTTAACATCTTCAAATAATTCAGTCTCTTCTTTTACAAATACATTCTTCTCCTCATCTGACAAACGGAGGGAATTCACAAAATCCCTGACGGAAGTTAGAACCTGTTCAAAGTCCGAACATTTATCAAGTTCCGACATTTTCTCATCCTTCTCAGCCATATAAGGTTATCCTTTTAAAATTCTGTGTCCTTGTGCCTTGCAGTGAAATAGCCAGTTACTGCCTTCCCTATTTCTTTCCGGGACCTTCTTTCAGGATATCCGATGGCGCCTCCAGTGCAAAAATACTGGATACCCCTTCCTGAATCACCCTCAATCTACCCTTGTGCCACCCTTTATCTTCAATGACCGTCTTCGGCAATTTGATAAATACAAGCGGGTCGAGAAGCAATGTTGCTGAACCCTCGGGTGTGGAGATATTATATATAAGTGCCGGGCGTGGAGTTTGTTTCACACCCATAAATTCACGTATATTGAAGTCGACCTCAATAACCTTGTTCACTCGCGAAGGGCGTTGGGTTTGTGTTGCTCGGGGCGTGACTCTTGGTGTTGGTCGTGGGGTGGGTGCGTGTCCGGATGCCATTGCGATAATCTTTTTCATACTCAACCCACCGGTGGATTCTTTAACAAATCGTTTGAAAATGCCCGGTCCTTTGGGCACCACGGGGAAGGGCGTTATAGTCGGAGATGGTGTTTTTCTCAACGGAGCAGTTGAGACTGATTTAACGCCGGTTACACCTTTTTTTTCAGGTTTGGGCGCGGGTTTCAAAATATTTTTCAACGGGGAATAAATGATTATTGCAAGCAAGCCAAACCCTGCCACAATGGAGACGCGGGTGGCAAGTTTTATTATCCTTTTCTTACTCAACCTTCTTCGGCGAGGTCTGATTGCCTTCAGTCTTTCCTCCTTTCCGGGAGGAATCGGGAAACATGAAGTGTCATATTTTTCCCGGACGAGCGATGGCTGTGCATCTTCAAGGAGGGAGAGATGTTGCCGGGTCTCATCACTTGGATTCAAGAAATCAGCAATTGAAATGGCGATGTGGGCTGACTTGAAGGCATCCATTATGGCATCCCGGCTTGAGGCGCTTTTCGCCTGTTTTATCATCTCCAGACCATGACTCAAATACGCAGAAGCAAGCCCACGTTTCAGCTCATTCTCCACTGAGATGGGAAGAGGGGTTTTGGTATAAATTGGCTGGAGAAGGTTTATTGCCTCCTGCGGTTTCCCCTCCTCAATCAATCCATGAGCTTTAGATATTTCCGATGCAACCTGCTGAGCCCCAACGGTTCCTTCAACATGGGCAAGGTTAGTTTGAAATATCACATTATCCGGTTCTAAAGCGATTGCCTCTTTTAAAATGTCCCTTGCTTCAGTCTTGAGGAGTTGGTAATCTTTTTGAATTGCAAGGAGATTCAAAATTCTTGCAAGGAGCTTTTTAACGCACTCCTTTTCGGGTAAAAGTGTCAGGAATTCTTTAAGAATCTTGACAACTGCCTCATAATCCCCGTTCTCCAGATGTCTCAGCGCCTCATCAAGCCAACTCTCCATTCTGGCTCGTCTGGCGAGGTCAAGTTCGTTGGCATACCCCTCATGGATTGTGCAGGATTCGGAGAGATAGCGGTAAGCATCATCAAAATTTTGTGCATTAAATGCTTCATGTGCCCGTTTACGGAGGACCTTTGCCAGAAGTTCGACAGCGTCCTGGTCATCAGGATTTTCCTCCAGCATTTTATGGAGGATATCTGTGGCATCGGACAATCGATTCAGGGAGGCAAGCCGCAATGCCTGCCCAATGCCTGCGGTGGATGTTTGCATTAATTCGAGATTAATTTTTGCCTCTGCCAGTTCAGGGTCAAATGAGAGCGCCTCGTCAAGAAGTCTTGCCGCTTCATCAATCTTATCTCCACGTGAGAGAATATAAGCGCACTGATTATACATCCGCGCAATTGCGGTGCGGTGACCCGGTTCATCAATCTTCAGAAATTTCATGAACTGGAGATGACTCAGGGCTGCCTGTACCGAATGGCGAAGGGCATTTTTGCACCGCTCAAGGGCGTTCTCGACAAGGACGTTTATAAGATTTTTCTTAATAACCTCAAGGTCGTCATAACCAAACCGGGCGGATTTCTCTTTCGGGAAAATCCCATCGCGCTCCACGCCAAGCTTTATTTCCTCCCAGATAAATCCCTCGCGGATAATTCCATCCCAGCCAATATATCCCTTTTTCCAGTATGGTGCGGCTTGTTCAAAATCACCCTTTGATTCCTCAATATCCCATGCCTTCAAATAACAAAAAAGGGTGCTGTTTATAATCTGCTTATATGTCGTGCCGGAAAATTGCTTTTCAATATCCCGTCGCGTCTCAATCTCGTTATCACTCCCAAGTAGATATAAACTCCAGACCTGATTATCGAAGGTGAACAAATCAATAAATACGCGCCTCACGGGGTCAATCAGAAGGGCAAAAGCCTCGGAGACTTTATAGTTCAATTCGGGAACGGATGAAAGGGGAAAACTTGAAACCAGTCGCCTATAAGAAGTCCTGAGTTCCTCTATTGTGATGTCCTTCGGCACACCAAGGACGATGTATGGCTTCACGTCCGGGTCTGTGAGCTGGCTCCACGCTATACAAGCCTCCGCATAATCCTTGCTCTCAGTCTCCTTTTCATCTCCCTCCTTTTTGTGCCCGAAATATTTATTCTTTTTCTCCCAGAGCTCTATTATATTCGTCTCAGGATTGACGGCAAAAAGCCTGAAATAAGCGGGCGATATGTAAAATTGAAATGGTGACATCTCTACAACTTGATTTTATTATACCTCATTCTGAATGTAATAAATCCCAATGCACCCATGATAGGCTGAATTTTTAAAACCTCTCCTCGCCAAGATAATCCCCGGAAGCGGTGTAAAGAGTTCCCCTGATGGCAACACCATCCTTGAATATCCGCTCAGAGCTGTAAACCATCTCTCCCTTCTGATTATAAAGGCGCACCGTTTTTTCCTGTCCCTTCTCATCGTAAACTGGTTCAATGTGGAACTGTAAATTATCTTTAGCGTCATAAAATTGTGCCTGCGTGATAAGTCCGGATGGCTGATAATAAACTTTCCAGTTCGGGAGTCCTATCCTTTCCGACTTTCGAATCTCCTCCCGTCCCACACTCCTGGTTCCATCAAAATCAAGATACTTGAAATAGCGTACCGGCACAAATTCCTGACTGCCTGAAGGTGTGAGTAATGAGGCGTTCTTGGTGGCGAGGGTCTCCGCAGAAATACTGCTCTCACTTTTGATGACAGAAATGGTTGAGGAGATGGCTTCCTGCGTTTTCTTTGCCTTTTCAGGATGAAATAATGTTTCTATCTCGGACACGGATACCGCACACCGGAAACCGATATTGGGAAAGGCTGAATAAGCCTTTTGGGGGAAACGCACCACCGTTGTGACATATTCCGGGTCTGAGGTGTAATTTCCACCGCGTGTCAGCCGGTCGTCACTGGTTCCTGCAGGTCCCTGCGGGTTCTTCAAGGGGCTGTTTTTATAATAACCGCTATCATACGCATCAAAAACCCATTCAGAGACATTACCAGCCATATCAAGAAGACCGTAAGGGCTGGCGCCATTGGGAAAACTTCCCACCTTCAGGGGCGCCTTTACCTGAGACTTATATGAATTGCATAAGTTTTGTGAGAAGGTCTGTCCCCAGGGATAAATGCGACCATCTGTCCCTCTGGCTGACTTTTCCCACTCCGCCTCAGTGGGAAGCCTTTTCCCAGCCCAGCGGGCATAGGAGACAGCATCACCATAACTGATTCCCACGACAGGTTGTCTTGGATTGTTAAAAAGGGAGTCATCTGAAAACAGAGGTTTTTTGGCACTACTATCTGCCAGATATTTCTCATATTCTTCGTTCGTGACCTCACATTTATCCATATAGTAGGCATCAAGGTAAACGTTGTGTGCCGGTGTAGCGTCAGCAAGCTTTGCGGCGAGTGTGGAATCCGACGGAATCCCCATCCTGAACTCACCCGCTGGTATAAGAACCATCTCCTTATTATCCTTTGGGCTGATTATGGTTTTGGGAAGGGCGTCCCATTTTTTATTGTGGACAATCTCAAGAAGTTTTTCCTGCGACAAGGGCTCCTCGGAAAAAACAGATACGCAATTCAAAACAAAAAAAACTCCCACCACCATCATTAAAATATGCATTCTACAAAACATAAAACATCGCCACGCCCTAATATTATTAATATGTATAAATTGTATATGCACACACATATCAATTTTCAAAGACTTTTTTTAAAATTTTTTTGCACAATGCCGGACGTTCACACCTCATAAGAGTTCTATGATTTCTGCGAAATGAGCAGGTGGTGATACTTCAAAGTTCATGGGGTGTCCACTTTCGGGATGAATAAGCTGAAGGCGTGCGGCGTGAAGAAGCTGTGTTTTTACCTTCTTCAATTTTCCAAGCAGAAGACTTCGCAATGGTGAAACACCGGCAATTGCCATCCGTATATCCCAACCATAATCCGGATCGCCAATTATTGGATGTTTTATAAAATTCATATGTACACGTATCTGGTGTGTGCGTCCGGTTTCCAGTGTGATACCAAGTAGTGTAATACCTTCAGAACGTTTTATGATTTTATAGTGCGTTATTGCCTCTCTTCCATTCTTATAATTGACCATCATGTATTCCCTGTGCCTTTCACTGCGTCCTATCGGCGCATCCACAACTCCCTCATCATTGTCAAATTCACCCGCGACAAGGGCGAGATAATATCGCTTGAGAGTCCTGTTTGCCAGTTGCGCCGCAAGATTCCGATGGGCGGTGTCTGTCCTGGCAATCACAAGAAGCCCCGTCGTATTCTTATCTATGCGGTGAACAATGCCGGGTCTCTGCACGCCACCAATGCTGGAAAGTTCCTGATATTGGTGCAGAAGTGCATTGACAAGTGTTCCTGAGACGTTCCCCGCACCTGGATGGACAATCATGCCGGAGGGTTTGTTGACAACAATCAGATGCGCATCCTCATAAACGATGTCTAAGGGAATTGGTTCAGGCTCGGGGATGGCGGCTTTCTCCGGCGGAATCGTCAGATGAATAACGTCCTGCGGTTCAAGGAGATAACTTGGTTTTGGTAACTTTCCACCTACAAGCACCTTCTCGCCTTTTATCAGTTTCTGGATGAACGTCCTTGAATACTCAGGCAGGATATTTGCAAGGAAACGGTCGAGCCGAACATCCGAATCCTCCTCATTGACAATAAATTCAAATGTCTTTTCCAGTTCGCTCATTTCACTTTTTTGCGGGATGTGAAGTGTTGAAATGTCATGTCCTTAAAGAAAAGCGGGGCTCCCATCTCATCCAGAATCCTGACCCCTTTCCCTTTTTCCACCCATCCGATTTCATGAACGGGAATGAGGCTTCCCGCCCTGTGAAAAAGGTTTGTAATCCACGCCTTATCCAGAGAACTTGTGAAGAGAAGTTCATAATCTTCACCACCGAAGAGCACCATATCTCGCGGATTGATACTGAACTCTCTGGAGCATTTATCAAGTGCAGATGAGACTGGAAGTTGCATGTATGGTATATTCAGCCGGACATGGCTCATCCGGGAAATATGACGCAATTCATTCAGAACGCCATCGCTGACATCAATGACTGCGCCCGTATGCCCTGACCTCGCAAGCGCCAGACCTTCAACGATTCTCGCCTCCGGCAGGACGTGACGTTTTATGAGTGGCATCCATCTTTTTATTCTCCCATAATGAGGATATTTTCTCAGGAGCTTAAGCCCCATTCCACTCTCACCAGGCGAACCTGTAACATAAACCCGATGTCCGGGTTTTGCACCGGAACGTAAAAGCGGTCTTGCACCTTTCATATACCTGCCTGTCAGCATGACCGAGATAATAAGGCTTTCGGCACGCACTGTGTCTCCTCCGGCAATAACACACTTATGCCTTCTTGCGGCGTGTCGAAACCCCTTATAAAAATCCATAAGAAGGGCAAGCGGCGTATCAGGATGAACCCCGATAGAGAGAAAGGCAGCCACAGGCAACGCCCCCACAGCCGCCATGTCTGAGGCATTCACTTCATACGCCTTGACGCCCAGTTCAAAAGGGGTGCAAAGGGCAAGTGAAAAATGCGTGCCATCAACGAGCATGTCAGTCGTGACAGCCATCCGCCCGCCCGCCCCAACGCATTTCAAAATTGCGGCATCATCGCCAAATCCGGTCTCCACGAGAGGATGCACATCGGTGAAACGCCTGATTGCACTCAGAAATCCTGCCTCCCCTGCTTCAAAGAGTCTCATCACTGCTTCCCTTTGTTACAAAATGGCAAAAAGAAATTTGACATACACTTATGGATGAGCTCATCTGATATACAAACAAGAGAAACGTTGATACGCCCCGAAAATAAAGTCAATGCCCATTCAGTATGAAGTCTCCCGGAATTTTACTGGCGAATTTTCCTTGCAGAAAACTTTTTCTTTCCCACAAATATACACCAGTTAATAAACACAATAAGGAGAAGAAAGATGGCACAGCTTTTCGGAAAGGAATGGACAAAAAAGGATTTGTCCCGCCGAATGGGGAGATTATCACAGGTTGGCGGAGTCAGGGAGTTTGTATTCACTGACTGTGCGGCAAATGGTATGCGCGCCGCTGAAGTCAAAACTGGCAGTGGGCTCAACTTCACAATCCTCCTTGACCGCGCCATGGATATTGGCGCCGCCGATTTTGCGGGATATCCTCTTAACTGGGAATCAGGGGTGGGATATGTCCATCCTGCATATTTCCGGCATGGCGGGACACAATGGCTCCGCACCTTTGGCGGTGGACTCTTAACAACGTGCGGTCTTTCCAACGTTGGCGCCCCAAATGTGGATGAGGGGAAAGAATACGGTCTCCATGGGGTTATCACCGCCTTGCCGGCGGAGAATGTTCGAATCGAACAGTGCTGGAAAGGCGAGGACCTCGAAATGAGCGTTTCAGGCACAATGCGGGAGACCTCCGTTTTTGGACCTGACCTATGTATGGACCGCCTGATATGGACAAGACTGGGGGAAAAGAAAATTTTTATTGAAGACTGCATCACCAATAATGGTGAAAAAGACACACCACTCATGTTTCTCTATCATATCAACATCGGCTGGCCAATAGTTGATGAGGGCACCTTGTTTATCCTGCCGTCAAAAAAGATGACACCGCGTGACGCCGAATCCGAATCTGACAAGGAAAATTTCGATACATTCCAGTCGCCCCAGAAGGATTTCAAGGAAAAGGTATTTTTCCACGAGATGATTGCAGACTCGGCGGGCTATGTCCCGATAGCGGTGGTCAATCCCAATCTCCGGAACATGTGTTTTGGAATTTACATCAAATACACTCGCCAGGAGATGCCACGATTCACACAATGGAAGATGCTTGGGGAGGGGACGTATGTACTGGGACTGGAGCCGGGCAATTGCTCTGTTCTGGGGCGTGCGGAGGAACGGAAAAAAGGCACACTCCAGATAATTCAACCGGGGGAATCGAAAACATTTCATCTTGAAATCGGCATTATCAATACCCCGGAGGAACTGAACCAGATTTCCGACCTTATAAACAACCTCTAAAAAATATGGAATTCACCACGGAGACACAGAGGTCACAGAGAATATCATAAATATTATAATGTTCAAACTCTGTGCTCTCTGTGGCTCTGTGGTGAATATATTTTAGGGATTCTAATATAAAACAGCCGAAAGATACCCGACAACATAATCTGACCTGTATCCTGTTACGTCCTGAGAATTGGTGAGATGCAAGAGGGAGATTTTATGAGCGCCAAAGGCGCGGGAAAGGAGCGTTGTCGACATGATGGAGGCGGGACCGCACGCCATGATTTCGTCCCTTGCCATTTCATCCTCAAACCGCTCTTCATCAAATAAAATGAGCGTGTCAGCGAGGCGCGTGTCCATGCGGACACATTCCTTGTATGAGGAACCGTGATAAAGGTCAGTGCTTCCCACCACTAAAGTATCGCGTCTTGCATCGCCGGGAAGGACCTTCAGCAGGAGGTCAACAATTTTCTGACATGTGGAGAGGTCCTGGTCGCGGATAAGAACGGGGATGAGCAAAAAATCTTTAAGAACGCACTGTAAAAATGGCACCTGAACCTCGAGCGAGTGTTCCATCTGTTCAGCAAGGAGGTTATGTGTGATAAAGGGTGATGCCTCGTGCAATTTTTTTACGACCTCCGTATCAACAGGGACAACGCCCAGCGGCGTTTTAAATCCCTTTCCGGGGAAAACGGAGGCACCGCGAAAATCCGCCCTGTGACTCAGCGCAAAAACGATGACCCTCTTATACGTCTTTCCCTGAAGAAGTTTATAACCAAAAGCCGCAGTCCCACCGGAATACTGATAACCGGCGTGGGGTGAAATCAGCCCGATGACATGCTCCGGTGCAACAGGTGGTTTTGCCGCATCCAAATATCTCTGAATATCCTGACGGAGCACATCGGGTTCCGCCGGATAAAACGACCCTGCCACAACAGGCTCGCGAATATCATCAACTCTCATTTCCGCATCCCCCTTTCACTTCAACTATTGCTTTAAGATAAATTAGAAAAAGTGTGCAATGTCAAAGAAAAAAAGACCTGAGTAAATCCATGCATGAATTCATCAATTTTCCATCCTTATTGTAAGCGTTTGCCACGAATTACTGCAAAAATCACGCCCTCTCTACCGACAGTGTGAACAATCGGCGACTCTGGAAAATCATCCGCAAGTCCGTAACGGGTTGTGCCGATGTAATAGTCGCAATCCGAAGGAATCTCCCTGTATTTAACATGTCCCCACTTGAACCAGCCATTGACGTTGGGACCAAAGCGATTCAGCGCGCATGGGGCGGAATCTTTGTTAGCCGCCACCAGAACATTCAGGGGTTTTGATGACTTGCGTGCCTTGTTATTGATCCAATCGGCGGCTTCGTTGTAGCTCTCCAGCCAGTAGTCCGTCTCGAAACGCCCAGCCGCGCCTTTCAAGCCGCCCACCAACTCATTATAATACGTATATTCATAAGGATGCAGGCGAAGCATTGTTGGCAATGGCCAGAGGCAGGCAAGCAATATCAGCGCGACTCCAAAAGGCTTTACCTTCGGAGGTATTCGCGCAAGTATCGCCGTTGCGCCTAAGGCTGCAAGAAGAGCCAGCCCCGGCAGCATGAAAAGAAAATGCCGGATGCCATCATAAACGTTCGGATGAAGAACAAGAAAAAGCACCTGTGGAAGCAATGCCCATGAGAGAAGCACACACGAAAGCAGAGAAAAATCGTCCTGTAGAGCGTTATTTTTATCCGGACTCGCTAAATCCTGCTTGAAGAAATGGGCACCCTTGAACGTGGCTATTATGCCGATTCCCACTAAGAAAATCAGCGGTAACGGCGTGGTGATTAACGTGTAAACAATAAGGTAGTGCCAGGGGTGAAGGTTGCTCTCCCAAATTGCGCCCATGTATAGAAATTTGACGACCGTATGAAAGTGGGAGGCTTCAATCATTGCCCTCAGCGGATTCAGAAAAGGTGAAGCGTAAGCCCATGGCCAGAAGACAATCATAATCAGCCATGCGAGTGCAATAACATCCATACATCGAATCAATAACGGCTTCAAGATGGATTGTGAACGGCGTTGCCAGATAATCAAGACAATCGCCGGCACGCAAAATGCCACAAGCAAGGGAGCGCCTCCAGGGCGTATTGCAAGTGTAAGTCCAGCCGCAATGCCGAGCCCAAACGCCTTTCGCCAACCCGGCACCTTATCCGCCAGGAATCGCGCCAGTGCGAACAATGTCCAGGTCACGCCACAGGCGAATGGCATGTCCTTGGAGTTAAAGAACTCGTGTCCGTAGAATCTCGGCATAAGAAGTAAAAAAAGCGGCGCGAGAATGGAGACTGAAAGCATACCCAATGCGCGCCCGAATGCGATAACGCCGATGCCCGCTCCAAGTCCCGTCAGCGCAGTGAGAAAATGCCGAACCTCATAGTGGGGCATTGTTTTCCACGGAGCAACGATGGTCGTCAGCATCTCGAAAAGAGGACCATAGAAACGAATGTCACTCATATTGTAGGAACTCGTATCTTTGAAGCCCGAGGTGAAGAAATTCAACGAGAGCTTCCCGAAAATCGCCTGAAGTGTCTCGTCCCAGACGACACCATAGTGGCGAAAGGTTGCCGTAATAAGAAAGAGATGGAACAAGCCATAAACAATCGACCAGGATAAAAAAGGATGAGCCACAACGGCGTTCTTGATGCGAGAGAAAATAGACTTATGCAAAGGCAGGTTCACCATAAAAAGGTCTCCCTGAAATTGCTACTCCTCCCACCAGCGCTGTTTTTCTCGCAGTATTTCTTTCTCAAGCCAAACCTTATGATTGGTCGGATGACGTTCGCGCACCGCATTGAGGTCAATGGTAACCATCAACACACCAACATTTGCAACTTTGAGCCGAACGACATCCTTGAAAGAGGAAGCCTCACCAGGTTTTGGCGGAGCTTTAATTATGTCCCGCCCCGTTGCATCCCAGAATCCGTATTCGCCAGAGCGCGTGCTTGTAAGGATGTTAATACAGTTATCCAGCGAACGGGCATGCATCAATGCGCGGTCATAACCCAGATTCGGGAACAGAAGGATATCCGCGCCCTTCAATGCAACCAGCTCTGCAACATCCGTGAACGAGCTGTCATAACAGGTCATGAATCCAACTTTACCAAAATCCGTCTGGAACACTTGTGCGTGCTCACCGGGCGTCACGCCCAACTGATTTAATTCGGGTCCATAAAGGTGAATCTTGTCATAGCATCCAATCACTTCCCCGTCCCTGTTGAAAAGGAGGGCAGAGTTGTAAAGCCGATTTGTCACCGAATCATAGCGGCAGATTGTGCCCGCAACGAACATCCGATACTGTCGGGCTTTCTCGGACATCAAACGCACGGACGCCCCGGAAAGCGTTTCCGTGGTGCCCTCTCCGCTGAAATACTCGGGCAATAATATAAGGTCAACCTTGCCCTCCCCCGCCGTATCCAGAACCTTGCCAAATGCCTTCAGTCCATAGTCCTCAAGACCGGGTCCCTGAGTGCATGCCATCCTGACCCAGCGCGGCGGGACTGGCGTTGTCTCGGTCAGGGAAATATTCTCAACCCATGCCTTGCCCTTCGCACAAAGACGATAAATGATTTTAACCTCGGCACGGAGTTCCCCCTTGCCCGGAAAGCAAATCCGGGCTTCCCCTTCAACCCGGTCATTTCCAACACGACGGAATTTAGTAATCTCCTGAGATGTCGTGTCCGTGACAATCTGGAACTGCATGTGATGAAGGGGATTCAGTTCGCTCGATTTCTTAAAGCGCACATGAAAAAGGTATGTTTTGCCAAAATCAATTCTGACCCTTGTTGACACCCAACCGATGCAGTCAGGATTTGCGCCGCCAGTGATAAAGAGCATCTGTTTATCCCCTTCCCTTTCAAGAGCAAACTTCGGAGCAAGGCATGGACGGGGTGCTCCGGCAACCCAGCCTGCGGGAAGACCATTGACGGACTTAATTTGAAAGTCCCCGTTGGGAATCAGGTTCAGAATTGATTCCTGATTCGCAAAAGCGCAAAGGCATAGAAAGCCCGCGCAAAGTGCAATACCGATAATAAAAATTTTCCCGTTCATAAATACAAATCCAGACAGAGAAATCCTACCATTTGCAACAACTATAAAAAAGTGGAACAAGTCATGAGAAATGAGACCATATACCTCAAGAGGCACACAACGCAATTTTATATATTTTTATAGGGGTCTGACCCTCTTGATAGATTATTGTGTATTGCTCAACCGAATAGGAATAAATACGATTGGGACAGGCAGGCATGAGGCGCCAGGGGGCGAGTAAGTGATGTGGATGCTTCCAACCTCTCCAGCGGGCATCTCAGGATAAATCTGCACAAGCGCCGCCTCGGGAAGGTCCTGGATTATCCCCTGACCTGTGGGAACCTGAATGACCCCGCCGGGAAATTTCCCTTCATTGACAACAACCGCCGCCGTCATCCCTGTACAATATCGACTGCGGCTGAGCATGTTCCACATCACAACGGCAAGCCCGCGTCCGTCACTGCTCCGCCATTTCAGGTCTATATCATATATGACGCCATAATTTCCCCCCAGCTTGCAGGTTGAGGATGTGCTGGTGTCCCAGCCTTTAATCCAGAGGTCGCGCTTGCCATCCGCCACGATGAGCTGAACAGCACCCTTTGCGGTGTCAATCATTTCACCAGGCAAATTGGTCACCTTAAATCCACCAGTGTGATAGAGCCCCCGCCCCGCGCCCATTTTTTGCCGTGGCGGCTGCACATCCTTGATTCGCTCCGATGCCACAGTTCCGGGCGTCTCCGGATTCGTTTGCAGTACTGTGATGAGCGCAGGCTGGTCTATCTCGATGTCGTAGAATCCATGCACAAGCTCGTCAAAATTCACCTTCGCAACTTCCAGATTGTTGTCAATCGGGATACTCCCACCGACAGGTATCTCACTATAACCTTTTTGCGTTTGCGAATTGAAATACTGAAACAATCCCATCTTGCCGACCTGATTATAATTAACACTTGGTCCCTGAGAAGCGTATTTGAGAAACCGCATCCTGAGCGGTTTTTCGCCCAGATTCTTTATGACCGCCGTAATCTTGCGCGTGTTGTCGCGAATGGCATTGACGTGATAAAGATAAAGCCGGAAAATGCCGGGCTTCACTTTTTCCCGCACTGCCGCACATTCGGGAACTCTCAGATATTCGGGGTCATCGGAGAAAATATACTGCATCTCTGACGGCTCGGATTTCCAGTCAACGGTCGGGAGATTGCGCATATCAAAATTATCAATTTTGATAAGTTCACCCTGTTGAGCTGATAACAAGGTTTGCCCCACTTTTTCTGGAATGTCCATTGCCATTGCCCTTCCCATGATAAGAATAAAAATAAATGACAATATAATATAGTATTTCAGGTGCACATTAATCATCATAAAATCTTCCTTTTTTTATATGGGTTAAAAACACACTAAAATTAATTGGACAAGGTGAGCCATATCAAGGGAAAAAGACTTGCACATGGCGAGTTGGGGACAGTATTGAAGAGTCAGTGACTTAATGATGAATGCTTTGCAAAAAACTAAAGAAACTGGATTTGTCATAAGGAATCTGTCACTACGGACGCGAGTGTTGCCTGCGCCACTTTCCGGTTTCAGCGACAGGGTATTCCGCGACATTGCACGCGACTTCGGTTGTCATCTTGTTTTCACGGAAATGATTAGCGCAGAGGGGCTGGTGAGAAATAATCGCCAGACGTGGAGTCTGATTGATACTGAGGGCGAAGAATTTCCCGTCGGGATACAATTATTCGGGCAAAGAGAAGAGACTCTTGCCGAGGCGGCTCGTCTTCTTGTTGACCGTGGCGCCGCCCTGATTGACTTAAACCTTGGCTGTCCGGTGAGAAAGGTAGTTCGGAGCGGGGCGGGGTCAAGTCTCCTTGAGGAACCGATGAGAGTCATCAGCATCGTTCGCACATTGAGAAAGGCGGTCAACCTTCCCATTACAGTAAAGATGCGGAGCGGGACACAGGGAAACCCAATGGCGGCAATTGAGCTTGCGCCCATGCTTGAACAGGAGGGAGTGGATGCAATCTGTCTCCATCCCAGAACACAGGAGATGGCGTTCAGCGGTCTGGCGGACTGGAATCTCATCGGGGAACTCAAACAATGCGTTTCGATTCCCGTCATTGGCAATGGAGATATCTGGAGTGGTGACGATGCAAGGCGGATGATTGAGCAGACGGGTTGCGATGCCGTCATGATAGGTCGGGGGGCGATTGGGAATCCATGGCTATTCCGACAGGCGCGTGCGGCGCTTGGTGAAATGCCACATGAAGTTAATAATACGCCAACCCTTGACGAGCTTATCCAACTCACAATCTCACACGTTGAAAAAATGGTTGAGCGAAAAGGGGAAAGAAAAGGAATCAAGGAGTTCCGAAAACACGGCATGTCATACCTGAAAAGATGTCCCCTTGCGAGAAAAAACAGGGCAACATTCCTTGAACTGAATAATCTTGATGCCATAAAAGAATACTTGACATCTGTGACCAACAGTTGACTACTCAAATAGAAATTAAGATTAATAATCACCCATATTCGGGAAACAATTTACAACTTCTGGGGTTAAATAAAGACGGAAGAAACCTGTTGTCAACCAACCTGCGTGCGATAAAAGGAGTTCATAAGTCCTCATGCCAGCGGAAAAAAATCCATATGCCATATTAAATCTCCAAAAAGGCGCATCTGACCAGGAAATCAAAAAAGCGTATTTTGAGATGGTCAAGCGCTACGACCCCGAAAAACATACAGAACAATTCATGGTCATCCAGAATGCTTACAAGCGCCTCAAGGATACTGCCGGCAGGGCAAGGGAAGACATCTACATTTACAACCATGTAAAAGGTGAATTTGTCCTGACAACCGAGGAACGCGAAGGGCTTCCTATTGAGGAGCTCAAGAACGAGATCAAAAAACTGGAAGAGTCCTTGAAAACAAGTCCAGAGGATCTTGATGTCCGTTCAAAGTTAATCCTTCGTCTTATGCAAAGAAGTTCCCATTCAGTTAAAAAGAGGCTCTGGGCTGAGGCTATTGAAGACTGGCGGAAAGTCATGGACATTGACCCCACCCACATACGGGCAAAACATAATCTCATCTTCGCATATATAACACTTGGATATTCATACGCTCAGCATGGACTTCTCAATGAAGCTGTTGACCTGTGGGAAAAATCACTCCGGATGAACCCGGATAATCTCCCAGTCATCCATAACCTTGCCATAGCGGCAGAAAGACTTCCAAACCCCGTTATGGCGCAAAAATACTGGTCTGAAACACTGAAAAGATGGAATGCCATACTTGACCAGGAGCCCAGTAACGAGTATATAAGGAATTGCATCATTGAAGTGCGCAGACATCTCGGGGAAAAGGTGCTTCAGCAGGAAGAGGGAAAAGAGAAACAAAAAGCCTCCGCCATCGATGAATACCGCGAGATTCTGAGAATCAACCCGAATGATTTCAACGCCCAGTTCAAGATTGCTGAAACATTCATGGAGGAGCAGAAGTGGGAGGATGCCGTTCAGGAGCTCCAGAAGCTGCATCAGGGGCACTATCAGAATGTGGAAATTATGAACATGCTTGGTTGGGCACTTTTGAATTCAGGTCAGGTGGACAATGCCTTCACCATCTGGAAGCGCTCACTGGCAGTTGACCCGTCCAATACTGCCACAAAGGATAATCTTGTTCGCGCCCACCTCTCATTGGGCAAGAAGCTGAGAGAAAGCGGTCTATACACGCCGGCATTGGTTCACTTCAAAGCCCTCTTGAAATATCTCCCAAACAGTGCAGAGGTTCATTTTGAGATTGGGTCAACTTACTCCATGAAGGGGGATATTCCCTCTGCATATAGAGAATTCAGCATAACATTGAACATTGACCCTAAAAATCAGCTTGCCAAAAAGGCTATATCTGCATTAAAAATGCGTCGATAAAATATAGAAGTTAAATAAAGGGTGATTAATCTTGAAATCGATTATTGACCTCTTATTGAATAAATATTTTATAATCGATGCGCCCAAGCTGGAGATATTTAATATTCCACGGGGCAAAGCGGGAAATAAGGAAAACGAGTCACAGCAAGATGACCTTATCACGCTCATCAGCAACATTATGATGGAAAATGAACGGCTTCAAGACATCAGGAATGAGTTGGAGGCACGTGCATCATCACCCGAAATTCTTGAAAGTTTTGTCAAAAGATTGCTCACTATTCTGGACGGATTTGAGCGCATCCTCAATCTCGCCCGTCAGTATCACCAATCAGAAGAGATTGACAACTGGTTAAAAAGCGTGGAAACTGTTTATTATCGTTTATACGAAATTCTTGAAAAAATAGGATTAAAAAGACTTGACACAATCGGAAAGAAGGTTAATCTAAATTACCATGATGTGGTAGAATATAAGCAAACGAAGGATTATCCCAATGAGACTGTGATTATTGAAAGGCAGAAGGGATATTTCCTGAATGGAAAGCTTATTCGCGATGCAAAAGTTGTGGTTGCATATAATCCTTCCACACAATGAGAAGAAATGGGAAAGGAGTGGAGTTGAAGTATGGGACGGATATTAGGGATTGACTTGGGAACCACAAACTCGGTGATGGCAGTCATGGAAAAAAATGGAGCCGTGATTGTTCCTAACAGTCTTGGGGAACGCATCACCCCTTCTGTGGTGGGCTTTACCAAATCCGGTGAAATCCTCGTGGGGAAAAAGGCAAAACGTGCCGCTATCATGAATGTGGGGCGAACGGTATTCTCTATCAAACGCCACATGGGAACTAACTATCGCGTGAGAATCGAAGGAAAGGAATACACACCCCAGGAAATCTCCGCCATGATTCTTCAGAAATTAAAGCAGGATGCTGAGGATTATTATGGCGAAGAGGTCAATCAGGCAATCATCTGCTGTCCGGCATATTTTACAGATGCACAGAGACAGGCAACAAAGGATGCTGGGGAGATTGCAGGTCTGAAGGTTCGTCGCATAATTGACGAGCCCACTTCCAGCTCTCTTGCCTATGGCATGGACAAGGGTGAAGACCAGGTGATACTCGTTTATGACTTTGGTGGTGGCACGTTTGACGTCTCCATCATTGAGGTCGTTTCCGGTGTATTCCAGGTCCTGGCAATCCAGGGCAACACCCATCTTGGCGGTGACGACTTTGATAAACGCATTGTAGAATTTCTCGTGGATGAATTCAAAAAGGCTCATGGGATTGACCTCTCGGAAGACCCTATCGCCATGCAGAGACTTAAAGAGGCGGCAGAAGAAGCGAAGATTGAGCTCTCCGAGGTCAAGGAATCCCATATCCTCGTTGAGGCTATCACCATGACGGAAAAGGGACCTCTATCTCTTGATTACACAATGACAAGGCAGAAACTTGAGTCACTTATTATGGACTTAATCGAACAAACCAGGGCACCCGTCCATCAGTCTATTGAGGATGCGGCGCTGTCACTTGACAAGATTAACACCATTCTCTTAGTTGGAGGTTCCACCCGCATTCCTGCTGTCCAGCGCCTCGTCAAGGAAGTTACGAAAAAGGAACCACGGCGCGACATCTCGCCTGAGGAGGCAGTAGCACTTGGCGGAGCCATACAGTCGCTCGCCCTCGCACCCATTGAAGGGGACATTGAAGACACCCTTGCGGCGCGCTATGGGAGGGAGAAACCCGTTGTCATCCACATGACGCCGTTCTCCCTTGGTGTTGGACTGGAACACGACCAGTATAGCGTCATAATTGAGAGGAACTCAACATATCCCACCGAGGCGAAGGATATCTTCACCACAACGCGTGACTTTCAGGAGGCAATCTCTTTCCCAATATATGAGGGCGAGGAGCAAATTGCATCCGAGAATACGTTTCTCGACCTGCTGAGGATTGAGGGAATCACACCCGCACCGCGAGGCGTTCCACGGGTTGAGGTGACATTCAGGTTGAACCCCGACCGAATTCTCGAAGCCCGCGCGGAAGACCTGGCAACAGGTGTGGAGAAAAAAATCACAATAGCCACCACCGATGCCAGACTCTCTGAATCCGAAAAACAAAGAATGGTCAAGGAGGCTAAAGACAGGGTGTCACGCATGCTGCGCGATCGCATACAAGAAAACAGGGCTGAAGAGGCACAATCCATACTCACCCGCGCAGAAGGTGTCCTGACAACCCACACAGACCATCCCATGATCTCTTCACTCAAAACCAAAACCAACGAGCTGCGGATGCTGATGCAGAAGGGTGGTGATGAGAAAAAACTGGGAGAAACGCTGGATGAGGTGAATCGACTGGTTACCATCATGGAAACAGCCGCAGAATGAAATGGAAAAATCCCTTCCTATATTAACATGTGAATATCCTGGAAATGGCCTGATGCGTCAGGCCGTTTCAATTTGAAGAAAAAATGATATGCCCATACTGCAATACTGTCAATCGTGACGACCGCGAGGTCTGCTATTATTGTAATAAAGACCTCACCATGCTACGCCTTATTGTGAATAAGGCAAAACATCATTACAATCTTGCCGTGGAACATGCGGAGCGCAATCGCTTTTATGAGGCATTGACGGAACTCCAGAACAGTCTTGACCTTGATAAAACCAATGCAAATGCCCATCTCCTGATGGGTACCATCTATGCCAAGCAAAAGAAGTTTGATGAGGCAATCCGGCAATGGGAGGCAGCCCTTCAGATGGACCCGACCATCTACAAGGCTTACAACTATATCCCAAAGGCAAAAAAACTGGAAGGAGCCATACCCACCTTCAGACTCTTGAAAATCACACTTGCCATCCTTGCGGTCTGCATAATAATCATCGGCATCCTGACATTTAAAAACCTTCGCACGAATCCGGCAGAAGTCCTCTTTAATAAAGCGCTGAGTGATTATAAGAATAACCAATATGGCAAGGCACTTGAAAGGATTGAAGAATCCAATAAAAAATATCCTGCCTCCAGTTTTATCCCCCTTGTAAGACACCTTGCTGATACTATACAAAAGGAGGTCGCAGAGCGAAAAACGGAAGTCCTCAACCACATGTATGCAAGCGATTATTCGGGAGCCCTGGAGGCGGTAAGTTCCATGGAAAAGTTGAACCCTGACCCAGCAACAAACCAGTTTTTAAAACTCATCCGGGATGATGCAAAATTCGCACTGGGGAAATATATCGAGACCCAACTTACTGAATATGAGAAAAAAGGAACTGCGGTCGCCTCACTCAGGCAGGATATTGATAAATTTGCAAAATTCTTCCCCCATGACAGAGTAACCATCCAATTTCAAGAACGCCTTCGGGCAGTGCGGTCAAAGGAGGCAATGGTGGATGAATCTTTCCTGCAAAGGAAAATTGAAAATATCCTCTCCCTTGATGATATCACAAAATCTCTTACAGCCCTCGAGGACTTCAACGGACAATATCCCGAATTCTCCAGGAAATCCGGCGTTCCACTCAAAATCCGCTCCTTGAAACAAATCTTCATAACCGGCGCCCTGCTCGAGGCGGAACGCGCCCTTGAAAAAGATGACTATTCCCTCACCAGTTCAACCCTCGCACGAATTACTAAACAGGACCTATCCTCTTTTCCCCGCCTTTCCCAAGAATACAACAACTTGAAAAAAACCTTTGCCAGCCGGCAAAAGGACGAAGAGGGCAGGAAGGCAAGTGAATTTCTCGCTAAGGTTGAATCCGCCTTGAAACAAAACAACCTTGACGACCTGCATAGTCTCATTGCGCAAAAGGATTCTGTACATCTGACAGAAAAGGAGCAGGAACATCTGAATCGCATGGTTAAAACAGCCAGGGAGAAAACAGCCGTTACATCCTATGAGGACATCATGGCAATCGGGATACCAAAAACCCCAAATGACCTTTCGGAAGCAGATGCCAGAAAAACACTTTCCGCCCTCTCCGCCATACAATTATTTCTCCCACCTGATATTGCTCACCAGGCAAAGGATAAACTCCTGTATCTCGCCTGCGCCTCACACTTGAGACTTGGAGAAACGGAAAAGGCACGCGAGATCTTTAATAATCTCCTGCGTGAATTCCCTCATAGCCCCTACCTCCCCATGGCAGCACGAATACTTTATCACTGATTTTAATTGAATTGAGTCTCCAAAAAGCATCAACACCATAAAATCTTCGTAAATTTTTCTTGCAAAATGCTAAAACATTTTCTAAATTCAGTTTAAATATTTTTTAGAAAATAATTAAAATATATCGTATCCCTCAACGAGAAGTAACAAGGGAACTTCAATGGGTAAACATCGCATCCTTGCCATTGATGATGAGCGTGACATCCTTTCCCTGCTGGAAAATCTGCTGGGAGATGAGTATGAATTTGTTGCAATGAGCGACCCTGTCAAAGCCCTGGAACTTCTTGAGGAGATTGAACCCGACATCTTTATCATTGACATTATGATGCCAAAAATGAGCGGACATGAGGTTGTACGCCGCTTACGCAGAAACCCCCATTACAAGCTATCACCCATTATCTTTTTTTCCGTCATCACAGACCGCCAGGTCATTATTGAGTCCTATAAATGCGGCGTTGACTTATTTTTAACAAAGCCATTTACCCCTGACCGCCTGCTCGATTCTTTTTATGCCTTCTTAACCCGCCGAATCATCCCTGTAAGAGCCAAAAAAAATCATTTCGATGAGCTTAATGCAAAATTGTTCAAACCACCGGAACCTCAAACCCCTGCAGTTGAGAAGAAACCCATCTCTCGTGACATCACCGAAAAGAAGGCATTGGCGAAGCCACAGGTTGTTCCTGCACAACGCAAATCAACGGAGAAATTCCCATCGTCTCCACCCGTGCATGAAAGAAAACCGGCAGAGCCAACAATTACACCCACCTTGCAACCACCCCCACCTCCCATCACTCCATCGCCAACTCCCGAAAAAAAGCAGATTGTGCAGGAAAGAAAACCTGGTGTCCTTCCCCGTATCATAATAGCAGACAATGACCAGGAACTTCTTGATTCACTCACCCTGGCACTTGGCGACAAATATGAACTGTTTACCACCACCAATGGACATGAAGTAATCCGGCAGTCAGAGACGATTGAACCAGACATCTTTGTCCTTGATGCCACGTTACCCCGGCTGAGCGGCTATCAAGTCTGCCGGGTGCTTTTAAAATCGGAGCATTTCGCCACCACCAATATCATCATTATATCATCCAAGGCATCGCAAAAGGATATTAAATACTTCAAGAAACTCGGGGCTAAGGCATTCATCGCCAAACCCTTCAACTTCACGCAACTCGATAACGCCATCATAAAGATATTGCAGGACCCTTACTTTGAAATTCGTCCCAAACTTTATACACGTGAGGAACTCCTGAAGATGAAAGAAGTAGAGGCTTTATCAAAGGAGGAAAAGGAGAAGGAGCGGCTCCACCGTGAAACGAAAAATATCATGAAGGATTTCGTTCATCAAATCATCGTAGAAAAAACACCCCCTTCCGGACAATAAAAACCCTCCACTGTATTGACTGATTTTACCTCATCTGAAATTTTATCACTGATTATCGCGGCGTATATGGTATGTCATACGCCTTGTAGAAATCGCTATGACCATTACGCAGGTTCACACGCATATCACTCATAAGTGCATTTTCCATACAATCATGGTCCTCAGTCCCGTTAGGCAGGAACTCATCTCCGTGCGGATACTTATATCCCATCTGTGGATGAAAGCTCTTTTCCGCAGGCACCCAGATACAGCGAACAAGCCAGAAATCGCCACTGGAACGGTCAATATTATCTGCCCCGCCATCAGGACCGAACGTATCCCTTGCTGAAGAATTGTAGGCATACCTGAAATTTTGCTCAAGTGGGCGATATCTTTTTCTGAGTGCGGGACAGAAGAGGGCGGTGTCTGTGGAAAGGTAATGAAGTTTCACAAGTATTCGGGGTGCACCATCCCAGGAGCCGCCAGCCGCCGGACCGTTTCCTATCTCAGAGAGACCCTGACTCGGTTCCAGCCCGGCAATCCCGTCAGCAAGGGGGAAGTGATTGTAATCCACCCTGTAAGCGGCGAGGGCGCCGCCAAGTGTCTTCAGTTGTGATGCGCAGGCGGCTCGGTCTGCACGCTTAACAGCCATCTGAAAATTCGGCACTGCAACTGATGCCAGGATGGCAAGAATCGCCACAACTATCAATATCTCAATCAAAGTGAAGCCGGCAACTGCCTCTCTTCGCATGTCCTTCCTCTCACTCATACAGGCTCCAGACATGTCCCACTGCCGAAACCCTCGCGGGCGGCTTTGAATGAATCGCCGCAATGGCATCAAGGTCAAAACCATTTTCGAGCGTACTGGACGTGCCGGGAATTATATCCCCATCGCAATCTTTGTCAATGCGATGCCTCACATCCTGTATCTTGATGAACCGGATGTTTTGAAGGTCAACACCGTGTGATGCGGCGGTATCCTTGATGTCCGCAAGGTCAAAAGGGTCTCCCCCGCTGACCGCCGGGTTTAAGGGGTCAATGCCGTTTGATGGATTGGAAAAGACCGGTCTGATTCCCGCAAAATTGTGATAATGTTCAGGATTATCATCACCACCCGGTAGGGGCGGAACAGACGGGGTATAGTTCGCAGTAAAACTCGTGAAATGGTCGCCATCGGAACTCACATACACATATCCGGGCTCAAGATACACCTTTGTAAAGTCACCGCCGATATAAAAGGGATTTTCAAAAACCGTAAAATCCACGCCCCGTCCATCATAAATGACATTATCCGTGAATTCCACGGTGACCCATCCGCCAATCCCCAGATTGAGGACATCCGTCGAGCCGCCCAATCCCTGACTCCCATAGGCACACGGCGGACCCAGAACCTTTGAAACGTCTCCAAAGGCAGGGTCATGGTCTTCTCCAAAATGCACTTCTACAACGCGGTCAATATATGGGTCGCAAAACGCACTCCAACCATGTAAAGTCATCATCAGAACACACAAGGGTGTGAAAAAAAACATCTGTCTTAGTAGAGTTGCCAAAATTTTGCCTCCAAGGTCCTGCGCGGGCGGAGTGTGAGGAGATTTGTGGCGCTACTCATGCCACTGTATCCACCCACAAGCATCGTTGCGCCATTGGGCGCACCTGGACCAAAGTGACGCGACTTTGTATTGATAATTATGCTGGTAAGCCAGCTTGAATCCGTGTTTGCAAAGGGCATGGGCGTTGCCTTTGTATAAAGCGGGTCTGAGGGGATACGAAACGTCTGAACCTGAGAGCCACCCCATGGATTCGTAATGATAAAGGCATCATCCTCGGCATCAATAACAAAGTCAGAGATGCCGCCGGGAAGAGATGCGGATGTAACAATATCATTCCATTCACCTGCGTCAATATCCTCATCATGATTTGTGTTCACGAGGGCATAAACCTCTCCGGAGAAGAAGGAATCAGTCGTTCCCATGAAGATGTTCCCGTGTGAATCAAAATCAAAACCACCATTGTAGTCAAAACCGGTAAAATAGGCGTCATCGGCGGGACGATAGGCGGCAGTGGTGCTGGAGGTGGGATTTGTCACAACAAAAAGGTCGGCATGCCCGTTTCCATCGGCGTTCTGGAAAAGAAGCGAGCCGGTGGGAATCATGGAAGGGCTTCCTGCAGGGGCAATACGCGCCTGTGCGCCGGTAAAACTTCCGCCATCCACAAGGATAGGGGCAATGAGCTCCGCAATCTCACCAGCGTCATTAAAATCACCATCGATATTTATATCCGTCAAAAGGAGAACCGTATCGCCGGGGATGCTGTTGGATGTGCAGTCATCATTATCCACAACGATTAGCCGGTTGGAACCGGGGACTGCCATCCCGCCAATGGAACCGAAATATCCATCGGCAACTGTCATCACCAGCTTAGTTGCGAGGTCGATTCTCACAATAGAATTATGCTGCCAGTAACCGACCGAGGCATAGATGATATTATCATTAGTGGGGTCGGCAGCAAGTGCACCGGTGAAACCCTTTCCGAGGTCAATATTTCCCGCCTCATATCCATCGGGTATGCTCGTGAATGAAATTGTCTGTGCCGAAACGGCTGACATCAAAACAAATGCAAAAAAAATCTGAACTAACAATCTTCGAACCATAAGAACACCTCCAGAATTTATTTTAAGGAGGTGACAGGATGGAAACCGCCAGTTCACGAAGAGGAAAATAAAAAATCCCTCTTCGCATGAAGAGGGGGTTCCCGCCAACCTTCACCTTCTTACAACCGAAGAAGTTTCTGTGAAGATTTTCCGGCTCGGTCTTCTGGCTTGCGGCTCATTCTACTTGCCCCGCCTTCCCATTCGCCTGAGGCGAACAGTGGCATTCCGGGGCTTTCGTCCTCGCTCACAGCGACGGGTTCGCACCGGTCTCACACCGGTTTCCCGGCATCCGGAAAATATTTCCTCAAGTCCATCTCAATGAACAAAATTTTAATTGAAGTTGCCCGCAAGTGATGAAAATGTCAACATAATTTTAAAAAAAGGCGAGATGCAGAAAATATGGACTTCCTGCGCCCTTTTGACGATTCATTGCAGAAATATCTTTCCGATGAATCCAAATTGACAGGACGCGCAGACTGGCTCTCACTTCCCCGCACAGAAAACGAAATCCTTCAAACGCTCTCTTATACGAGCGGCAAATCCATTCCCGTGACCATCTCCGGCGGCAGGACAGGTCTCACCGGTGCCGCCGTCCCAGATGGCGGTCTTCTCCTCTCACTGGAAAATATGAACCGAATCCTTGAAATAGGGCATGATGCGGCGCAGGATGAATGGTTTGTCAGGGTGGAACCCGGCGTTACATTGTCCGAACTTTTTCCATGCCTTGAGAAACATACCCCGCCACTCTTTTACCCACCAGACCCGACGGAGCATTCTGCTTTCATCGGTGGGACGGTGGCAAGCAATGCCTCCGGAGCAAGGACGTTTGGATATGGCTCCGCGCGCCCTTATATTCGTCGGTTGAAGGTTGCGCTCATGAATGGCGAGGTGCTGGATATCACACGCGGACGAATAAGAGCCGATAACTGTAACATCCTGACTGTTCCATTATCGGGACACAATCTCTCACTCCGCATACCCTCTTATTCCCTACCAAACGTGAAGAACACTGCGGGATATTTCACATCGCCCTCCATGGACCTCATAGACCTCTTTATCGGCTCAGAGGGCACACTTGGTGTCTTCACAGAGATTGAATTGCGCCTCCTGCCGAAACCACCCTTCATCATCGGCATAATGCTTTACCTCACGTCTGAGGAGTCCGTCATGCAGTTTATGCAAAGCATCAAGACTGAACCAATTTTCAGACCGCAGGCGCTTGAATTTTTCGATTCACATGCGCTCGAGCTCCTTCGGGAAAAAAGGGAGGAAATCGGTCAGGGCGGCGTCATTCCTCCCATCCCTGATTCTGCCAGACATCTCATCTATTACGAGCGACTTTATGATGATGAGCAGATGACAGACAAGATACTCGGCTCGCTGGCAAAAATTCTCCCGGATTGCGGCATTTCTCTTGATGACTCGTGGGTTGAACTTGATGAAAAAGGCGTTGCACGGATGAAAGACCTTCGCCACGCCCTCCCTGAAACCGTCAATTCCATGATTGCCGGTGTAAAGGTCTCATTTCCAAATATCACCAAGCTGGGAACGGATTTCGCCGTGCCTGAAAGCCGACTGAACGAGATGCTGAGATTATACCATACGAGACTTGATGAAATTGGACTGCGTTACGTCATATTCGGTCACATTGGCGATAATCATTTGCATGTAAACATCATTCCGCGCAGTGATGAGGAATATGACCTTGGCAAAAGAATTTACGAGGAATTTGCGTCGGCGGCGGTGCGGATGGGAGGAACGGTCGCGGCGGAACATGGCATCGGAAAACTCAAAAAATCGCTCCTTCGCCTTATGCTTGGAAAACATGGCATCATGGAGATGGAACGCATCAAACATGCGTTCGACCCGACTGGACTTCTTAATCAGGGGAATATATTTTAAGACTTATCAGGAAAAACTTTTAACGTGGAAGACCGGTTACGTTTATATTTTTATTGACAGGGATAAGGATGCATCGGCTATAGAAAATTCAAAATATCAGCAGAATAATTCAAGCGGATTGTGACAGTTCATGTGATTGTAGTTACTATTTCCTATTCCGGGGGTGGTTGCAATGAAGCAGATCATCATAGCTGGGATTGGTGCGGTTCTTATCTTCACACTTATGGCATTTGGTGTCCGACCCATAACAGAACCCCTTCCAGAAATCAAGGTCGCCCTTTACACGGGCAAGGGCATTATTGAGAAATCCACGAATGGCGTCAAAAACGCACTGCAAAACTG
>Ga0172366_10000430_pt1 | contig 29995 bp, 27 predicted proteins | sample LakKivSesite69cm_FD_114533 | JGI IMG/M metagenome (GOLD analysis project Ga0172366, IMG submission 114533) | Sediment microbial communities from Lake Kivu, Rwanda - Sediment site 69cm | ecosystem: Environmental > Aquatic > Freshwater > Lake > Sediment | place: Rwanda: Western Province, Lake...
GGCTAAGGCTAAATACTCAATCTTACCGATAGTGAACCAGTACCGTGAGGGAAAGGTGAAAAGCAGGGAGGTGATCCCGGTGAAATAGAACCTGAAACCATCCAGCTTACAAAGAGTCGGAGCCGAGCACATAACTTGTTATGTGCTTCGGTGACGGCGTGCTTTTTGTAGAACGAGCCAACGAGTTCGAGCACATAGCTTGTCTAAGTCCTTATGGGACGGAGGCGTAGTGAAAGCAAGCGTTAATAGCGCATTTTTGCTGTGTGTTCGAGACCCGAAGCCAAGCGAGCTTGCCATGGCCAGGGTGAATCCTGGAGAAATCCGGGAGGAGGCCCGAACCCGTGAGCCGTTCAACACTCTGGGATGAGCTGTGGTAAGAAGTGAAAAGCTAAACGAGCTTGGTAATAGCTGGTTCTCCCCGAAATAGCTTTAGGGCTAGCGGTACCCCAATTTTTCTAGAGGTAGAGCACTGGAAGGAATACTGTGCCTTAGGGTAAGTACTCCTACCAAACTCCGAATGCTAGAAAAAATTAGTACCAGTCAGACTGTGGGGGCTAAGCTCCATGGTCAAAAGGGAAACAGCCCAAATCTTCATCTAAGGTCCCTAAACTAAGCTGAGTGTTTTTTAAGGAAGTGAGACACCTGAGATAGTTAGGAGGTTAGCTTAGAAGCAGCTATCCTTTAAAAAGTGCGTAATAGCTTACTAACTAAGGAGTTTTGCGCCGAAGATTTATCGGGGCTAAGCTTAGTACCGAAGATAAGGATGGATGCATAATTTATTATGCGTTCGTGGTAGGGGAGCGTTCTCTTCGCAGTGAAGTCAAACCGTGAGGTTTGATGGAGCGTTGAGAAGTGAGAATGTTGGCATGAGTAACCGCAATGCCGCTGAGATAGCGGCACACCGAAAACCCAAGGTTTCCTTGGCAATGACAATCAGCCAAGGGTTAGGCGGTCCTTAGTCCAAAACCGAAAGGTCAGGATGATGGACAGCCGGTTAATATTCCGGCCCCCGGGCAGATAATTCTGAGAGGGGACGTAGTTGAAGTTCTTGAGAAGATTATTGGATTTTGAGGTTGGAGCAATCCAGCCGTCTCAAGAATTAAATTACCCAGAAAAGCTTTTCAGAAGTTAATTATCTGCTTGGTCCGTACCGCAAAACCAACACAGGTGGGTTGGTGTCAATGCACCAAGGTGAACGGGTGAAACCTCGTTAAGGAACTCGGCAAAAAAGTGGTCGTAAGTTCGCAATAAGACCTGCCCTTCGCAAGAAGGGCTGCAACAAATGTACCCCTGGCGACTGTTTACCAAAAACACAGGTCCCTGCTTAATTCGTAAGAAGATGTATAGGGGCTGAGGCCTGACCAGTGCTGGAACGTTAATGTCGCCGGTCCGAAGCACATAACTTGTTATGTGCTCGGGCTGAGTGATTGAAGCGCCAGTGAACGTCGGCGGTAACTATAACCGTCTTAAAGTACCGTAATCCCTTGCCAGGTAAGTTCTGGCCCGCAGGAAAGGCTTAACGACTGGGGGACTGTCTCAACGAGGAGCCCGGTGAAAACGCAATACCGGTAAAGATGCCGGTTACCTACGGCTAGACGGAAAGACCCCGGGAGCTTTACTGTAGTTAGACATTGAATTTTGGTTTTGAATGCGTAGCGTAGCGGGTAGGCTTTGAAGTGTCGTTTTCGGACGGCAGGGAGCCGCCAATGAAACACCCGTCTTTTAAAACCTTTATTCTAACTTTGCTGAAAGCGGAAAACAGTGTTTAACGGGCAGTTTAAGTGGGGCGCTTGCCTCCTAAAAGGTAACGGAGGCGTTTATAAGGTCGGCTAGCTCCGGATGGAAATCGGAGTGGTTGTGTAAAGGCACAAGCCGGCTTGACTGCAAGAGGGATAACTCGCGCAGGCACGAAAGTGGAACTTAGTGAACCGACCGTGGTTAGTAGAACCGCGGAAGATCATCAGCTAAAAGCTACCCCGGGGATAACAGGCTAGTAGGGCCCGCAAGTTCACATTAACGGCCCTGTTCGGCACCTCGATGTCGGCTCATCACATCCTGGAGGTGAAGCAGCTTCCAAGGGTTTGGCTGTTCGCCAATTAAAGTGGTACGTGAGCTGGGTTCAAACCGTCGTGAGACAGGTTGGTCCCTATCTACCGTAGGCGTCGAGTCTTGAGGGGGGTTCTCACTAGTACGAGAGGATCGTGAGGAACTGACCTCTGGTCTACCAGCTGTTCCGCCAGGAGCATTGCTGGGTAGCTAAGTCGGGAACTGATAAGTGCTGAAAGCATCTAAGCGCGAAGCAGGCCCCAAGATTAGGACTCTTAGATTCCCTGAAGATGACAGGGTTGATAGGCTGCAGGTGTAAGTGCAGTAATGCATTCAGCCAAGCAGTACTAATAAATCATTGATTTTTTGTTGCCCGGTCAAACTGGGCTAGTAATTAATAACCGCAAAAGGCGCTGGGGTGGCGGCTATACTGGTATTGTCCCACCCGATCCCATTCCGAACTCGGAAGTGAAATATACCAAGGCCGATGATAGTGCAGATTTTGCGCGAAAGTAGGTAGCTGCCACCCCAGCGCCTTCTTGGCTATTTAAAAAATCACCCGTTTTTTGGGTGATTTTTTAAATTACAATTTATTCAATGTCTTCACTCCAATCATCTGTTTCTTCTTCTTCTTCCTCTTCCTCTGCCTCTTTTTCTTCACCTTCATCTGCTTCTAAATCATCTTCAAGTCCGAAAAGATCTTCTTCGATTTCCTGGCCAAGCGGGGCGACAAAAAGTTTATCTTTCGTCATAAAAGTTTTAAAAATAATCAAAACTTTCTAATATTTTGGCGACCTTTTTTTATTTCTAAGGTTAGTATATTTATGCAAAAAAGCTTGTCAAGCCCGTAAATTAAGATTTGGAAAGAAATAAAATTTATGATAAAATCAAGCCAATGAGGATAGGTCTGAATAAAAAAAATATAAATATTAAAAAATTTATTGCTCTTTCAATACTCTTAGCGATTTTTGTCGTTGTTTTAAACCTGACTGGTTTTTCAAAAAATATTAAGAATTTTTTCTTTTTGATATCTTCGCCCATTCAAAAATCATTCTGGCAGGCAGGGAAAAATGTTTCGGTTTTTTTTGCCGGAATCCTGGAAGTAAGAATCCTTAAAAAAGAATTAGACGACCTTCATCTTAAAAACCAGGAACTTCTCAGTCGGGTTGTCGCCACAATGGAATTGAAAAGAGAAAATGAAGTCTTGAGAAAGGCTCTGGGTCTTGGTTTGGAAAAAGAATTTCAATTGATGCTGGCCCGGATAATAAGCAAAGATATTTCCCAGGATTCCATTTTGATTAATCAAGGAAAAAAAGACGGGGTTTTAGAAACTTTACCCGTAATTACCGGACAAAAAGTCCTGCTGGGAAGAATCGGTCAAGTTTACGACAATTTTTCAGAAGTTATTTTGATTTCCAACAAGAAAAGTTCTTTTGATGCGAAAATTAGCGATAGCGAAATTTACGGCGTAGTCAGGGGAGAGGGAAATTTTAAGATTTATCTTGATTTAATTCCTAAAGATGAAGCGATTTTTGAACAAGGAGATGTAATTATTACCTCTGCTTTGGGCGGCGTCTATCCTCAGGCACTTTTGGTTGGAGAAATTAAAACGATAAGTAAATCGGATACCGATCCCTTTCAGAAGGCGGAAATAACACCTTTTTTTGATATTAAAGATTTGGATTATTTATTCATTATTACGGCATGGTAAAGAAAATTATATTTTTTATTTTTATTTTTTATATCCTTACTTTGATTCAGACCAGCTTTCTGGTTCATTTTAATATCTCGGGAATTACTCCCAACCTGGTGTTGATGGCCGTAATTTTTATTAATATTTTCAATTCTTCTCAATGGCAAAAAATATCTTCGGCTGTTATCGGCGGATTTTTCCTGGATATTTTTTCGCTGGCCAATGGCCTGGCAGGGTTTTTTGGATTTTATACTTTAATTTTGACGGGATTTTCCTTTTTCCTAAAAATTATTTTAGAAAGATATGTTAGATTTCCTGTCGTCCAAAAAATTTAAAGGGCGGAGAGTTCAGCTTGCTTTTAAGGAAGAGATTGAACCTCACGAGATTCTTTTGGATTCTCTGGCCGAAAAAAAAGAAAAAGAGTTGGACCTTTCGGAAAAGAAATTTGAAGTCCCTCTGCTTAAAAAAATTATCCGGAGTTTTTTTATTTTTTGTTTTTTTATAATATTGTTTCTTTTATTTAAAACCTTTCAACTTCAGGTGGTTGAAGGAAAAAATTTTATCCGGTTGGCCGAAAGAAACAAATTTATCATTCACCGGATTCAGGCAGAAAGGGGAGTGATTTATGATAAAAACTTGGAACAATTGGTTTTTAACCGGTCAACCTTTGATTTAATTTGCGAAAAAAGTAAGCTTCCTCAAGATGAAGCCGGCAAAGAAAGAATTCTACAACAGGTTTCAAAGTTTCTTGAAAAAGACGCCGGGGAACTAAAAGAAAAAATTGATGAATCTAAATCCAATCAAGTTTTGATTGCCGAAAACCTTTCTCATCAGGAATTAATCTTATTGGAAACAAGAATTGACGAGTTTTCGGGCTGCCAGATAAAAAACAATGCTATCAGAGAATATAAAGACAGTCAGGTTTTTAGTCACCTTATCGGCTATATGGGAAGAATAAAAAGCGAAGAGTTTGAGGTCGCCGCCGAATTTTATTCAATTGACGATTATGTTGGCCGAACTGGCATAGAAAATTTTTACGAAAGCTTTTTGAGAAAAAATCCGGGAAAATTAAGAATTGAGAGAGATGTTTTTGGCAACGTGGTTTCCCAAGAAGTTGTTTCTCTGTCAGAATCCGGCCAGAGTTTGGTTTTGTGGCTGGATGCCGATTTACAGAGAAAGACAAAAGAAGAACTGGAAAAAAAATATAAGGAAATTGGCGCCCGAGGGGCCGTGGCCATAGCCATGGATCCCAGAAGCGGCGGCATATTGTCTCTGGTTTCTCTGCCCAGTTTTGATAATAATTTATTCCAAAAGGGAGCTGACCAGAAGGAACTTAAAAAACTTTTAGACGACCCCAAAAAAGAGGAAGCCCTTTTCAATCGGGCAATCTCTGGCCGATACCTTGTTGGCTCAACCATAAAACCTTTGATTGCCTCAGCTGCCCTTGAAGAAGAAATCATCAGTCCCCAGAAACAAATTTACACTCAGGGTTTTATTGAAGTTCCTCATCAATATAATCCGGAAATTATCTACCAGTTTAAAGATTGGACGGTTCATGGCTGGGTGGATATGAAAAAAGCCATTGCTCAATCTTGTAATGTTTATTTTTATACTATTGGCGGCGGCTATGAAGGACAAAAAGGTCTGGGTCCGACAAAAATCAAGGAATATCTTGAATTATTCGGCTGGACAGCCAGAACCGGAATTGATTTGCCGGGTGAGGCAGCTGGTTTTGTTCCTGATATAGCCTGGAAAAGAGAAGTGCGTGGCGAGGGCTGGTGGGACGGCAACACCTATTATCTTTCAATCGGGCAGGAATTTTTACAGATTACCCCCCTGGAAGTGGTTGCTGCTTTTTCAGCAATTGCCAACGGCGGCATATTGTATCAACCGAAAATCGTCAAAGAAATAATTGACACTTCAATGGATTCTTTTCAGGTCATTAAGAGTTTTGAACCTGAAATTATCCGTCAGGATTTTATAGGTTCTCAGAACCTGCAAATTGTCAGAGAGGGAATGCGGCAAGCAGTAACCGGAGAAAATTCTCCCCAGGCCTCGGCCGTAATATTGAATTCTTTACCCGTAGCCGTTGCCGCCAAAACCGGCACAGCCGAACTGGGGCAGGACAGATATCATAACTGGGTGACTGTTTTTGCTCCTGACGAAAATCCGGAAATTGTTTTAACGGTGATGATTGAAAATGTTAAAGGCGTTCAGGCCGCCGCCCTGCCCGTAGCCAAAGAAATCTTAGAGTGGTACTTTTCTAAATAGGGAAAATCTGTATAATTAATGTATAATGGTAGACCAAATAAGAAAAACCCGAATAAAGAAGCTGGAGGCGATTAAAAAATCGCTTTTAAACCCATATCCCGAGAAAACCAAAAGAACTCATAAAATTGCCGAGGCGCTCCGGGATTTTGGCCGGTTATCTCGTTCAAAAAATGAGCTCATTTTAACAGGGAGAATAAAATCGCTCAGAGAGCACGGCGGCTCTACTTTTTTGGACCTGGAAGACGGCAGCGGGAAAATTCAAGCTTTTTTAAAGAAAAATAGAATAGGAGAGCAAGGATATAAATTTTTCTTGGACAGTTTTGATATCGGTGATTTTCTTGAGTTGAGAGGAATTTTATTTAAAACTAAAAAAGGAGAAAGAACAATAGAAGTTTCAGATTTTAAAATGCTGGCAAAAACTTTATTGCCCCTGCCGGAAAAATGGCACGGTTTAAAAGATATTGAAGAACGCTTTAGAAAGAGATATTTGGACTTGATTTTTAACCTTGAAGTTAAAAAAAAGTTTGAGATAAGGACTAAAATTATAAAAGAAATCAGAGAATTTTTAGACAAAGAAGGATTTTTAGAGGTAGAAACGCCAATCCTGCAGCCAATTTACGGGGGAGCTAAAGCCAGACCCTTTAAAACCCATTTAAATGCCCTGGCTATTGACGTCTATTTGAGAATTGCTCTGGAACTCTATTTGAAAAGATTGCTGGTCGGCGGTTTTGAGAAAGTTTATGAAATAGGCAAATGTTTCCGCAACGAGGGAGTAGACCGCTCCCACAATCCTGATTTTACCATGCTTGAGTTTTACTGGGCTTACGCCGACTATAAAGATTTGATGAAGTTAACCGAGAAAATGTTTGAAACTTTGCTCAAAAAGGTTTTTAACAAATTGGCAGTTCAATATGAAAATAAGAAGATTAATTTTGAAGCTCCCTGGCCAAGGATAGAATTTTCTCAAATTTTGAAAAAATATACCAAAATCAATTTGGAAGAAATTCATCCCGCCGCTTTAGAAAAAAAAGCTAAAGAGCTGGGGGTTCAATTTGGAAAGGGAGCGGGGAAGGCTGAAATTTTGGATGAGATATACAAAAAATTTTGCCGGCCGAGAATCTGGCAGCCAACTTTTGTAATTAATTTTCCCTTAGGATTTCAACCTTTAGCCAAAACCCTGGCAAAAGAGCCTAAAAAATTAGCCAATTTCCAATTGGTGGTAGCTGGTTGGGAATTAATTAATGCCTTTTCCGAATTAAATGACCCCATTGAACAGAGAAAAAGGTTTGAAGAACAGGAAAAACTTTTTAAAGAAGGTTTTAAAGAAGTTCAAAGAATGGATGAGGATTTCATCCAGGCCCTGGAATATGGCCTGCCGCCGGCTGCCGGTCTCGGCCTGGGCATAGACAGATTGGTGGCTTTATTAACGGATTCTCACAGTTTAAGAGAAGTAATATTATTCCCAACAATGAAACCAAAATAATATGCTCAATGAAAATTAAAAATTAATATGCTCAATGAAAATTAAAATTTTCATCTCTCATCTCGTAAATAATTAATTATTTATTTCGATGCTCAACATTAAATTTATTAGAGAAAATTCAAAAAAAGTCAAAGAAGGTTGCCAGAAAAAAGGCATCAAAGTTGACATTGATGAGCTTTTAGAGATTGACAAAAGGAGACGCTCCACCCTTCAGGCCCTGGAAGATATGAGGGCCCAGAAAAACAAGGCCAACAAGGAAATTCGCCGGGCCGAAAATCAGAGAGAGAAAGAAAAGATTATTTTGAAAATGCGAGAATTGGACAGAAATAACGACAGATTGGATAAGACCCTCAAAGAGTTGGAGACAAGTTTCAGTGATTTGATGCTTCAGGTTCCCAATTTGCCCCTGGCCGACGTGCCCACAGGAAAAGATGAAAAAGATAATCTTGTTTTAAGGAAGGTGGGGGAGAGGCCTGAATTTGACCGGCTGGGTTTTCAGCCGAAAGATTATCTGGAAATTGCCGAAAACCTTGACTTGATTGACGTTAAAAGAGCGGCCAAGGTTTCTGGAGCAAGGTTTGGCTATCTGAAAAACGAAGCTGTTTTATTAGAGTTTGCTTTAATAAATTTTGCTTTTGATATTCTGGGCAAAGAGGGCTTTAGTCCCGTTATTCCGCCGGTTATGCTCAAGCCGGCCATGGCCAGGGGAATGGGTTATTTGGAGCAAACGGACAAGGAGGAAGCTTATTTTCTTCCTCAGGATAATTTATATCTGGCAGGCACTTCGGAGCAATCAATTGGGGCAATGCATAGCGGAGAAATTTTTAAAGAAGAAGAGTTGCCGCGGCGATACCTTGGCTTTTCAACCTGTTTTCGGAGAGAAGCCGGCTCTTACGGAAAAGACACCAAAGGAATTTTTAGAGTTCATCAGTTTGACAAGGTGGAGATGTTTAGTTTCGTTAAGCCGGAAGATTCCATAAAAGAACACGAATTTTTCTTAGCCATGGAAGAAAAATTAATGCAAGCGCTGAAAATTCCTTATCGGGTGGTCAACATTTGTACCGGTGATTTGGGCCGGCCAGCAGCCAAAAAGTATGATATTGAGGCCTGGCTGCCTTCAGAAAATCGTTATCGGGAGACCCATTCAACTTCCAACTGTACTGATTTCCAGGCAAGGCGCTTGAATATCAGATATGGCGATGCCAAAACCAAAAAACCGGAATTTGTTCATACGGTAAACGGCACCGTTTTTTCTCAAAGGCCAATCCTGGCCATAATTGAGAACTATCAGCAAAAAGACGGCTCGGTCAAAATGCCCGATGTTCTGCAAAAATACCTTGGATTCAAAGAAATTAAGAGAAAATGAATATTTTAATTCTTCACGGCTGGGCATCTGGCGCCAAAAACTGGCAGCCGGTCAAGGAGCTATTAGAAAATAAAGGATGCCAAGTTTTTGTTCCTGATCTGCCGGGTTTTGGCCAGAACCCGCCGCTATCAAGACCCTGGACCATGGATGATTATCTGGCTTGGGTTAAGGAATATAGCGAAAAACAAAATCTTTCGCAGTTTTTTTTATTGGGTCATTCTTTCGGCGGGAGTTTGGCTGTCAAGTTTTCTGTAAAATACCCCCAAAAAATAAAAAAGATGTTTTTGGTAGCCACTGCCGGCATCAGGAAAAAAACAGTGAGGAAGAAAATTCTGGAGAAAATAGCTAAGTTTTTTAACATTTTTTCTTTTTTGCCATTTTATTCCTTGGCCAGAAAAGTTTTTTATAAATTTATCGTCAAAAAAAGCGATTATCCTTACCTGGCCGGGGCAATGAAAGAAACTTACTTAAATATAATAAATGAAGACCTCTCCGGCCTTTTATTTCAAGTGACCGTCCCCACCGTCATTATCTGGGGCGAAAAAGACGATCTGGTTTCGCTTAAGGAAGGTCAATTCATCAATCAGCATATTAAAAATTCAAAATTATTAATTATTCCCGGCGCTAATCATTATTTAGAACGAAAAGCGCCTGAAATTTTAGTTCAAGAAATCTTAAATTCCGTAAATTATCGAGTCCCATGATAGTGGGACGAAGGATGAAGGAGAGATTTATCTCCTTTGACCTCCCGAGCGAAAGCTGAGGGGGAAGAAGAAGATTTATCTTCTTTGACCTATGATTTATTTTATTTCAATTTTTTGGTTTTTAATCTTTATTAAACTTTTATTTTTTTGGCTTTGGCTTTGGCAACTGAAAGAATATCATCTCGGCCGTTTTCTGGCTCATTTTGAAACCCAGGCAGCCAGAAAAATTCTTGCCAGTTTTTGGCGATTAAAATATCCAAAATTTACCAGAAAAATTATAGTTATCTCATTTACGGGCGTTCTTTTGGCAGCTTTATCGTCGTTTTTTCTTTCTTTTCTTCTTTTCCTTTGCTTTATTGTTTCAGCTCCTTTGATTTTTTCTTTGATTGTTTTGATTTTTCAGATACCAACCGTTATTTGGCGAAAAAGATTATTGGCAAAAGCCAGGGAAAAACGGCAAAGCTTTAAAAATCTTTTGGTTATTGGTATTACTGGTTCTTATGGCAAAACCTCAACCAAGGAATTTTTAGCCACCATTCTGTCTGAAAAATACCACGTTTTGAAAACAAAAGAGCATCAGAATTCGGAAGTGGGAATTTCCCAATGTATTTTAAATGATTTGAAAGAAGAGCATGAAATTTTTGTCTGTGAAATGGGCGCTTACCATAGAGGGGGAATAAAGCTGTTGTCTGACATTGCCAGGCCCAAAATTGGCATCTTAACCGGCATAAATGAACAGCATATGTCAACCTTCGGCTCGCAAGAAAATATTATTAAGACAAAATATGAGTTAATTGAAAACTTACCAGAGGATGGTTTCGCCATATTTAATGGCGATAATGATTATTGTTATGAGCTTTTCAAAAAAACCATCAAGCCAAAAAGGATTTATAGTTCTCAGCCGACCATTGCTAATTTTCCTACGGACGTTTACACCAGCAGTCTGGCCGTCAACAGAGAGTTTTTGAGTTTTAAAGTTTTAGATAAAAGCGGGGAATCGGCGATTTTTAAAGTAAACCTGGCGGGAGGTCATAATGTTTCAAATATTTTAGCTGCGGTTTGTTGCGCCAAAGAATTGGCCATGACTCTTGAAGAAATTGCCTTGGCTTCGCAAAAAATCGAAAGCTGGCAGTCGGGATTCCAACTCAAAAAAGGGGTAAATGGTTTAAATATCGTTGATGCTACTTATTCAGCCAATCCTGACGGGGTTTTGTCGCATCTGGAGTATTTAAAAATTTGGCCCGGGAAAAAAGTAATTATTATGCCCTGTTTAATTGAATTAGGTCAGGCGGCAAAAGAAGTTCATCAAAGAATAGGGGAAAAGATCGGCGAAATTTGTGACCTGGCTATAATTACTACCCGGGAGCGATTTCAAGAAATAGGAGAGGGAGCGACAGAAAAAGGAATGAAAGGAGAAAACATTTTATTTACTGAAAACCCGAAAGAAATTTTGGAAAAAATTAAAGATTTTTGCCGGCCAGCCGACGTCATCCTTCTGGAAAGCAGAGTGCCGCCTCAGCTGATGAGGCAATTAGTTTCTTAGTTTTTAGGAAAATTATGTTAAAGCCGATTTCAATATCCTTATCCCCCAATACTGAAAAAGACGACGTTCTTTTGGCTTTTAAATTGCTTTTTCAGCCCTGGCGCTGGAAAAAACAAGGCCACCAGAACAGTTCTCCTTGTCTTGAATTGGCAGAGGAATTTAAAAAATATTTAGGCCTGAAATACGCCATTGCCTTTAACAGCGGCCGGTCAGCCGCTCTGGCCATTTTTAGTTCTTTAGGTCTGGCCAGGGGGAGCCAGGTATTACTTCAAGCTTTTACCTGCAATGCCGCCGCTAATCCGATTATTTGGTCTAATTTAAAACCGGTTTATGTGGATTGCGATGAAAGGACTTTCAACATTGACATTGAGGATTTAAAAAGAAAAATTAGGCCGCAGAGCAAAGCGGTGATGGTTCAGCACACTTTTGGCTTGCCGGCCAATCTGGCTGAAGTGGTGGATATTTGCCAACAGAATGACTTAATTTTAATTGAGGACTGCGCTCATTCGCTCGGCGCCGAATACCAGGGCAGGAAACTGGGGACTTTTGGCCGGGCCGCTTTTTTTAGCTTTTCAAGGGATAAAGTTATTTCTTCTGTTTACGGCGGCCTGGCTCTGACCAACGATGATGAATTAGCCAAAAAACTGCGAGAATATCAAAAAAGAGCCGGTTATCCTTCTTATTTCTGGATAAAGCAGCAGCTTTGGCATCCGATTTTAATGAATTGGTTGATTTTGCCGAGTTATAAGATTTTGGGAAAATACCTTCTGATTTTATTTCAATGGCTTCAGGTTTTGTCAAAAGCCGTTCACTGGAAGGAAAAAAGGGCAAGGAAACCGGGCTATTTCCCGAAGAGATTACCCAATGCTTTGGCGATTTTAGCCCTCAATCAATTTAAAAAATTAGAGAATTTCAATAATCATCGCCGAGAAATTGCCAATTTTTATTATAATGAATTAAAAGATACCACATTTGAGCTTCCACTAAATCTGGACGATAGAAAACAAACCTTTTTAAGATTTACAATAAAACATCCAAAAGCCCGTGAGATTATCAAAAAGGCCTGGCAGAAAAATCTCTTAATAGGGGATTGGTATACCAGCCCCATTGCTCCTGGCGATACGAAACTAAATAAGCTTCAATATCAGTTGGGCAGTTGTCCGAAAGCTGAAAAACTTTCCAGAGAAACCTTTAATCTGCCGACGCACATCAACATTTCTCAAAAAGAAGCCGAAAAAATTATTGATTTTTTGAAAACATGGAAGTAAAGGAAATCAAAGATAAAAAAATTTGGGAGGATTTTCTTTTAGAATGTCAGGAAAAAACATTTTTGCAGTCCTGGAATTGGGGAGAGTTTCAGAAAAAGATGGGAAACAAAATCTGGCGCCTGGGAGTTTTTGAAAATGACACATTGATTGAGCTAGTTTTAGCGGTAAAGATTGTTGCCAAAAGGGGGAAGTTCTTATTAGTCCAGCATTGGCTGGGAATGTCAGAAATTTTGTTAAATAAATTAAAAGAAATTGCCAAAAAAGAACGCTGTAGTTTTATTAGGGTGGCGTCGCTTTTGGAAAGGAATGAAGAGAATAAAAAGCTTTTCCGAAATTTAGGATTTCGAGAGGCGCCCATGCATGCTTCAGCTTACGAGGCAACCTGGAAACTTGATATTAGGCCGCCAGAAGAGGAGCTGTTAAAGAATATGAGAAAAACCACTCGTTATTTAATTCGCCAGGCCCAAAAAGATGTTAATATTGAAACCTTCCGGCGCTGGAGCCCCGGTGATGTTGATATTTTTTATCAAATTCAGCAAGAAGTGGCGAGGGTTCAAAGGTTTACTCCCTTTTCTTTAGAATATTTAAAAAAGGAATTTTCCGCCTTTCTACCCGATGACCAAGTTTCTCTTTTTTTCGGCAAATATAAAGGCGAAATCATTGCTGCCGCTTTGGTAATTTTTTGGTCCAATATCGGTTTTTATCACCAGGCGGCTTTGTTGCCAAAATACCATAAAATTCCCATCGCTTACCTTTTACAGTGGGAAGCGATAAAAGAAGCAAAAAAGCGAGAATGTATTTTATACGACTTTTGGGGCTACGTTAACCCCAAAGAGAATCCAAAGCATCCCTGGGCCGGCCCCACCTTATTTAAGATGGGTTTTGGCGGCCAGCCCTTTGAGTATGTTGAAACCCGAGATTTTCCTTTATCGCTGAAATACTGGCTGATTTTTATTTTTGAAAAATTAAGAAAAATTAAGCGCGGCCTCTAACCAGTCCATCGATGAAGAATAATATGGCGAAGAAATATAGAAAACCGCATCGATTTAAGAAAAAGAAACCGATTTACCGCCATCGTTTTTTCTGGCTGGGGTTATTGATTTTAATTTTTCTACTTTCTACTTTCTATTTTCTATTTTTCTCCAAAACTTTTCAGGTTAAAAAAATCAACCTTGTCGGCCGGGAGCAGGTTTCGGAAGAGGAGTTAAATTTATTGGTTAAAAGTAAACTGGAAGATAGAATTTTATTTTTTCCTGCCGGAAATATCTTTTTGCTGAATCTGAATAAAATAAAAGAAGATGTTTTACAAAAGTTTCACCGCCTGGCCGAGATTGAGATTTACCGCCATTTTCCGGATAGTTTGAATATTTTAATTAGAGAGAGAAAAGAATTGGCAGTTTTTTGTCAAGAAAAAAATTGTTTTGTTTTAGATAAGGAGGGTATTGTTTTTGAGGAAAAACCAATTGACCGGGCCATTCAGCCGTTGATAAAATCTTTAATTCTTAGCTCTGAAATAGGCCTGGGGGATAAAGTAATTGAAAAAGAGGACCTCATTTCACTTTTAGAAATAAATTCTCAGCTTAAGGAAGGTTTGAATATCCCGGTCAAAGAATTTATAATTTTCTCTGAAGAAAAATTAATAGCTGTGACCCAGGCTGGCTGGGAGCTTTATTTTAATCTTCAAACAGATGTAAAATGGCAATTGACAAAACTAAAAGCGCTTTTGGAAGAAAAAATACCTGAAGAAGAAAGGATAAATTTGGAATACATTGAATTAAGATTCGGCAACTTTGCCAACCCCAAATATAAGGATTAACCCCCGACCGCTTTTACTATCTTGGCTGTCAGCAAAAAAAGGTGTCAAAGTATAAAAGTATATTTGTGACACCTTTTTTAAATTTTTTTTACCACCAATCCCAATACTTTTTCCACAGAACCATGACTGATTCTGTTGGAGCATTAGCATTATCAGAAACGGCATGAAAATATATTTCTATTTCTCCCAGGTCGTTTTTCTCTTCGCCGAGCCAGTAAACCATGGAATAACAGCCGTCATGCTCATCGTAACCGCGATCACGCGGTGGCCCCAAAATTTCCTCAATTTCATTAAAACTCATACCAACTTGAACTCCTAGAACCTCTCCGCCCGGAAATAGCTTTAGGTTGTTAACTATCTCATCCTCGCCGGCAAAAATAAAAGAAATGTTTTTTTCGCCATAATACAGAAATTCGCCGCCAGGCCCACCGATCAAGCCACGAATATCCGGCTCGCCGTATAGTTCAATGATGTCTTCTTGGCTCCACCCTAGGTATTGTAACACCGGATCCTTATAGAAGGAATCTCCGGCGTAAAAATCGGTCTTTTCTTTTATATCGGGCGGCGGTGGCGGTACTGACCGGCAACCCGAAGAGGAACTCAGTAGCAAAAACACAAGTACAATTGCCAAACTCAAACTTAACTTCATTCTTCTTCACCTCTCCTTATATAATTTTAAAAAAACTATCTTTATAGAATAAGTTTAACAATATTTCTCTAAAAAGTCAAGTTTTTCCAGAATCTGTCTGAATATCTGTTAGGATAATTAATCAAGGTAATATATAAAAATTGAATAGCCGGCTCTGGCCACGGGCCTCTGTTCTTTAAGCCAATTGTAATAGCCTGTTTCCTGGTCAAAATCGGGCGCTGGCTTAGCCATACCTCCCATAAATTGATTTAAAGAAACTGCCAGCCATCCCTGAGGCAATTCTTCCTCTCTGGGGTTAAGTTTTAGATATTTTTCTCCGAGCCAGTATTGAGGATCTTCGCCGCCAAAATAATCAAGATAAATTTTATCTATTTTGTTCTTTTCTACAAAATCTAAAAGCCGGTAAAAATCCTGACCCCAGTCGTAATTGGAATCCACCGCTATTTTATATCCTTGTTTGGTTCCTCCGGCCAGTTCATTATAGTAGGGAATATAATGGGGAAAAGCCGATAAGGAAGAAGCAATATACCAGCCAAAAAGAATAAAAACAAGAACCAGCAGAGATTGTTTAAGTTTTGGCAATTTTATAAGAGAAATCAACCTATTTATCCCCAGAACTACCAGAAGATAGATAAAAGGAAAAACCGGCAGAAGATGGCGGACGCCAATATTAAGATTTCCCAGCAGAGCAGCCAGCCAGTAGACTAAAATCCAGACAAGAAAAGCCAGGACTATAAAATTATTTTTCAGCCGTTTTATGCCCCAAATTTTTATGCCCCAAATTGCTCCCATTAAAGCAATCAAGGTAAGTATATGAAAAGCCAGAGGAACTTTAAAAAGATAAAGAAGGGGAAAATAGTGCAGCCAGCTGCCAGCTGAAATTTCTCCCATAAAAACAGCCGTATTTCCCCAGACCGTTCGCTGGGAAGCCATTAAAAGCCCTCTTAAATATTGGCCAAGGCCGCGAAAGGGCTGCTGCTGGGTCAGCCAGAGATTAATGTCTTTCATTATAGGCAGAGGGTAGCCAGATATATCTGCCAGGGTGTCCCTCAGTTGCTGTTCCGGAGGATAATTAAGAACGTGGAATTGATAAATTGGCCAGATGACAAATATTACTCCGACTAAGGCAGCCAGAAGCGCTTTGCCGGCATAGCTGATAATTAGTTTTAAAGCCTTGTTTTTCTCTGAAAACAAGATGGCGTAAAGAGGGGTGATGATGACCAAGAACGGGATAAGAAGAACGAGCGAGAATTTCAAAACCATAGCCAGGCCAAAGCCAATTCCGGCCAGCCATATATTCTGCCAGTGGGGCAGTTTTAGAAATTTGAGCCAGAAAAAAATAGCGATTAAAGCTCCGAGAACAGCGCCAATGTCAGTATTGACAAGCCGTCCGTGGGCTAAGAAAGTTGGCGAGAAAGCAAAAAGAGCAAGCACGCCGAGGGCAACGGTATTTCCTCCTATTTGCCTGGCCCAGTAAAAAAGAAACCAGCCCAAAAGAATAAGCAGGCCAATCATGGCTGAGCGCGACCAAAGAATAATCTGCCGCGGGTTATTACCAGAGCCATAGAGAAATTCCCGGCCAAGGTCAAACTGGACCCACCAAGCAGGCGCTTCTGGCTGAAGCCAATTGGGGCTGCCATCTGGAAAATTAAGACCAAGAAAAAGCAGGGGTATGGCCGAAATGTCTTTTATCAACGGCGGGTGTTCCGGATTAACCCGGTAATCCTGTTTTATCAAATAAGAGTAACCAGCTGGAATATGGGCTAATTCGTCAAAAGTAAGAGAATCCTGCTTCAGGCTTAAAAAAGCAGTTGCGGCCATAACCGCCAGAAGAATTAAGGCCATTAAGTTTGTTTTGTTTACTTTCATCTTATTTTATTTCGTAAATTAAAATTCTTTCTTTTTCAATAAGGGTGCCGTCTGGGAAGCGGCTGATTAAGGGTTCAAGGGACCGGATTTCTTTGTTCATTATCAAGACAAAATCGCCGGCCGCAAAATCAAATGTGGCTACTTGTTCCGGCCGGAGATAAACGGCTTCATCCCGTCCGGCCGTTCTCTGGATGAATTTTGGCACTTCTGTCGGCAAGTCTCCCTCGTTTTTAATAACATATTTTCTCGTTGTCGGAGCCAGAGCGTTCAATTCTTTGCCAACATCAACAAATCTTTTTGTAAAAGCATTCTCTAATTCAGGCCGTTTTGCCCAGATAACAAAATAGGCAATAAAAGACGAGAAAACCATCACAACCAGAAGCAGCATAGAAATTATTTTTATTTTTCTCTCCGGCCATTTATTTTTTGCCCATTGATAAGTAAGACAGGCGCCCCAACCGGCAAAAAGATAAGCCATAGGGATAACTCCAATACTCCTTAAACTGTGAGGAATTCCCTCGGTGGTAAGGGCGGCGGGCAAGAGAAGCGAAAAGCACCAGACAAAAAGAAATAAAAAACCACCAATTTTTGCCAGTTGATTTGTTTGGTCTTTTTTGATTAGTCGAAGAAACTTTGTTTCTTCTCCGCCCTTTCGCTGGCGCTCGGGTAGTTGAATGAGCTGATGAATTATCCAGAAGGCAGCAATAAGAGAGAAAATTCCCGCCGCCAATGAAAGTTGGGGGAGACCGGCAAAATTATGCCGCCAATTTAAATCGCCCTGAAAATTGAACATGGCCAGATGCGAAAGAAAGCTTTTTAAAAAAGAGAGCAGGGGATTTTCCTGTTCAAAAACAGAGACCACCATGGCCCGAGAAACGAAATATTCCGGATTTTCCAGAAAATAAAGACCCAGGGGCAGGCCGACAAAGCCGGCCATTACCAGAAGCAAGAGTCCGGAGATGATATATCTTTTGGCCCATTTTTCTTTTAAGGCGATAAAAAACCAGAAAATAAGCGCAAAACCAAGCACCAGGACGGCCAGTCTGAAACTGATGTAGGTGTGGAAGCCGAGCCCGAAAATTACTCCCGACAAAAGGAAATCAAAAATATGTCTCTGACGTAATCCCCGGAAGAAAAAATAGAAAGAAAAAACAAGGACCAGAGGGACAAGAATGGCGCGAAATCCAATCCGGCTGAAGTTAATGTGCCAGAAAGAAATTGCCAGAAAAAAACTGGCCAGCAGAGCAGCCATTTGCCTCTTTTTCTCTTCTGAGGTAAAGAACCGGAAGAATTCCAGAGAAAAAAGATATTGGCCTATGATGGTTAAAATGCCAATCAGGGCTGGAACGAGTTTAAAAGACCACCAGCTGATGCCCAATACGGCGAAGGAAAAGGAGATAAAAAGAAAGAAAAGCCCTTCCCGGCCGTGATTTTCCGGATAGAAAACCTGAAAGTTTTTGCTATCCAGAATACGGACAGCCGTGTTGGCATTAATTGCTTCGTCGGGCCAGAGTCCGGCTGGCACGGCGTCAAGCTGCCAGAGTCTGAAAAAGCTGGCCAGAGCCATAATTATTAAAAGCAAGATAATATATTTTTGGTTTTTTATCATAATTATCGTTTAATTATTTTAACATATTCCAGAAGAAATATCCCGTAGAGTTTTGTTTTGTTATCACTCTTGACAGTTGACTGCTAATTTCTTAATATGGAAAACAGAGGCAAGAAACATGGCATTAACCGAAAGACAAAAAGAAGTATTGAACAGCATAGTTGAAATCTACATTAAGTCGGCCGAGCCCGTAAGTTCTGAATTTCTGGAAAAGAAATATAGCTTTGGAATTTGCCCGGCCACCATCAGAATTGAGATGCAAAAATTGACCGACCAAGACTTTATTCGTCAACCTCACACCTCGGCGGGAAGAGTGCCCACCGATAAGGGTTACCGATTTTTTGTTGATAATTTGTTAAAAAGCGAAATTCCAGAATTTGAAGATGTCTTTGAAATAGCAGACATTTTTCAGGAGGCCGGGAAAGACATCTTTAAGCTGGCAAGCCATTTAACAAAATTTTTAGCCGAGGAATCTTCAAACCTTACAATTTTAAATTTTTTGGAGAGAGATTCTTTTTGGAAAGAAGGCTGGGAAGAAATATTGCGAGAGCCTGAATTTGAAGAAAAAGATTTGATTTCTGATTTCGCCGAACTTTTAGAAAGCTTCGAAAAAAATATTGAAAATTTGAAAATAAATTCTGGAATTAAAATTTACATTGGTAAAGAAAATCCATTTTCAAAAACAAAAGATTTTAGTATAATATCTTCCAGATGTCATTTGCCCGAAGGTGAAAAAGGCATAATTTCGCTTCTGGGTCCCAAAAGAATGGCCTATGATAGAAATATTAGTTTAATGAATTCTTTAAGAAAATGGAGGAAAAAAAAGAATTAAATATTGAAAATTTAAAGAGAAAACTTCAAGAATACCAGAAGCAGAAAGACGAGTATTTGGCCGGCTGGCAGCGCTCTCGCGCCGATTTTCTAAATTACAAAAAAGAAGAAATGGAAAGGATAGAACGGCTTTTGAAATACGGGGAAGAAGAGTTTATTTTGAAAATTCTGCCGATTCTGGATAATTTTGAAATAGCTGAGAAAAAAATACCGGCAGATTTAAAAAACAACGATAACGTAAAAGGATTATTGCAGATTAAAACCCAGCTTTTAGATTTTTTAAGAAGCCAGGGGGTTGAAGAAATAAAAACAATAGGAGAAAAATTTGACCCGAATTTCCATGAGGCGGTAGAGCAGGTCGAAGAAAGCAAGCTTTCTTCTTCCACCGAGTCCCGCTTGCGGGACGAAGGTAGAAAAGAGCGCAAGGCGTTCTTTGATCCCTCAGCTTTCGCTCGGGAGGTTGAAGTAAAAGACAAGGACTCGGGGATTATTGTTGAAGAAGTTCAAAAAGGATACAAAATTAACGGCGGACTTTTAAGGCCCGCCAAGGTAAAGGTCGCAAAATAAATTCAAAATTTAAAAAAAAATATGCCAATAATTCCTTGGAAACCATTTTGGGATATGGATAAATGGTTTGAAGAAGAGGAACCAGAAGAATGGTTCGAAGAACATCCGTTCTTCTCACCCCGTCGCTTTGCTCGGGAGTTTGCAAGGCCGAGATGGGGACTGCTGAGAAGATTAGAAGAAATACCGATGGCGAGAACTCCGAGAATGGATGTTTATGAAGATAATGGTAATGTGGTGGTTGAAGTTGAATTGCCAAAGATTGACCCTAAAAATATTGACATTGAAGTAAAGGATAATATTCTAAAACTGGAAGCAAAGACCGAAGAAAAAAAAGAAGAGAAAAAGAAGGGATATTACAAGAAAGAAATAAGCTCCGGATTTTTTAAAAGAATATTACCCTTGCCCGTGGAGGTTGTCGGCGAAAAAGCTGAAGCTGACTACAAAGATGGAATTTTAAAGATTACCATTCCTAAAGCTAAACCAAAAAAAGAAGAGAAAAAAGGAGTGAAGATAAAGATTAAAGGAAAGTAGGGGAGATTTTGAGGCCTTGAAGATTGTCCCCTGACCAAAACCTGGTCGGGGATAAATTCAAGGTCACAATATAATTAACAATTAACTATTAATTATTAACATTATTATTTATGTCAAAAATCTTAGGTATTGATTTGGGAACCACTTTCTCGGCTATGGCGGCCGTAGAGAGCGGGGAACCAAAAATTATTGAAAATAAAGAAGGCGGAAGAATCACTCCTTCGGTTGTGGCTATTACCAAAAATGGAGAAAGGTTGGTTGGCATTTTAGCCAAAAGGCAGCAGATTACCAATCCCCAAAATAGCATTTTTTCCATTAAAAGATTAATGGGCCGGCGTTTTTCCGACCCCGAAGTTCAAAGAGATAAAAAGCTCTTAGCTTACGAAATTCGAGAAAAAAAGGACGGCGGCGTGGAAGTAAAAATGGCTGATAAATGGTTTAGTCCGCCTGAAATTTCAGCCATGATTTTACAGAAGTTAAAAATTGACGCCGAAGATAAATTAGGGGAAAAAATTACCGAAGCTATTATTACCTGTCCGGCCTATTTTGATGATACTCAAAGAAAAGCCACCAGGATAGCCGGAGAGATTGCCGGCTTTAAAGTCAGAAAGGTGATAAATGAGCCAACGGCTGCCGCTCTGGCTTATGGTTTGACTAAAAAGAAAGACCAGCAAATTTTAGTCTATGATTTCGGCGGCGGGACTTTTGATGTATCAATTCTGGATATTGGCGAAGATACGATTGATGTCAGGGCGGTTGGCGGCGATACTCATCTTGGCGGTGACGATTTTGACCAGAGAATTATGGATTGGATAGTCGGGGAATTTAAAAAAGACCAGGGCATTGATTTAGCCAAAGACTCCCTGGCCTTGCAGAGAATTAAAGAAGCGGCTGAAAAAGCCAAAATCGAGCTGTCAACTACTTTGGAAACGGAAATTAATCTGCCCTTTATTACTTCTGACGTTGCCGGGCCCAAACACCTTTATTACAAATTGACCAGAGCCAAATTAGAGGATTTAGTCAGAGATTATATTGATAAGTCCATTGAATTGCTAAAACAAACCATTAGAGAAGCCAAGGAGATAAGAGAGAAGAAACTTACCATCAAAGATATTGATGAAATAATCCTGGTTGGCGGTCAAACCAGAATGCCAAAGATTCAAGAAGAGATTAAAAAGTTATTTGGCAGAGAAGCCAATAAAGAAATTAATCCCGATGAAGTGGTGGCTGTGGGGGCGGCGGTGGAAGCAGGAATTTTACAGGGAGAAGTAAAAGAAGTTTTGCTCCTGGACAATACTCCTCTTTCTTTAGGCATTGAAACCCTGGGACGGGTTAATACGATTTTAATCCCTAAAAACACGACTTATCCTACTGCCAAGACCCAGACTTTTTCCACGGCTGATGACAATCAAAACACCGTTGAAATTCATGTTCTGCAGGGCGAGCGGCCGCTGGCTCCTGATAACAAAACTCTCGGCAGATTTATTTTAGACGGTATTCCGCCGGCTCCCAGGGGCATTCCCCAAATTGAAGTAACTTTTGACATTGATGCTGATGGAATTTTAAACGTTACGGCCAAGGACAAAGCCACCGGCAAATCACAGTCAATTAGAATTGAGGGCTCGACCGGCATTTCCAAAGAAGAAGTGGAAAAAATGAAGAAAGAAGCAGAATTACATGCGGCCGAAGATAAAAAGAAACAGGAACTGATTGAAGCTAAAAACTGGGCTGATAATTTGATTTACACTACTGAAAAAACCTTACGGGAAGCCGGCGACAAGGTTTCTGCTGATGCCAAAAAAGAAATTGAACAAACTCTTGAATCTTTGAAAAAAGTGAAAGATAGTGATAATATAGAGGAAATAAAGCAAAAAACTTCAGAGTTATCTCAGGCAATTCAGAAAGTCGGAGCAGAATTGTATAAGGCCGCTCAAGAGAAAAGGCCTGACCAGGGCGAAGAAAAAAAAGAAGAAAAGAAGCCTGACGAAGGTAAAGAACCAAAAGTCGAAGAAGGTGAAGATAAAAAGAAATAAAAGATGCCCAAAGACTATTATCAAATTTTAGGCGTTTCCCGGGAAGCTTCTCCAGATGAAATCCGGAAAGCTTATCATAAACTGGCTCACCAATACCACCCTGACAAAGGCGGTGATGAAAAGAAATTTAAGGAAATAAACGAGGCCTATCAAACTCTTTCCAACAAAGAGAAAAAAGCCCAGTATGATAAGTTTGGCAGAGTATTTGAAGGAGGGGCTGGTTTTGAGCCGGGATTTGACTTTGGTTCTGGCTGGGGGAGACAGGGCATGGATTTTGAATTTGATTTTGGGGATTTAAGCGATTTAATGGAAGATTTTTTCGGATTCGGAGCAGGTCAGCGAAAAAAAGATTTAAAACGGGGAAAAGATATTGAGATTGAAATGGAGCTTCCCCTGGAAGACGTTCTGGTGGCCGGAGAAAGACAAATTGTTTTACAAAAGTTCATTTCTTGTTCCCGATGTCAGGGAGTTGGCGCCGAGCCGGGAACCGGTATTAAAGAATGTTTTTCCTGCCGGGGGACGGGCTGGGTTCAGCAGATTAAAAGAACGCCCTTTGGTTCTTTCACCAAAAGCACGACTTGTCCTGAATGTGGCGGGGAGGGATTCAGGCCGGAAAAAATCTGTAATGTCTGCCAGGGAGAAGGAAGAATAAAAGGCAAAGAAGAGATTAAAATTTTTGTTCCGGCCGGAGTAGACACAAATCAAGTAATTAAAATTGAAGGCAAGGGAGAGGCCGGTCGGCGAGCGGGAAAACCCGGCAATTTATACATCAGAATTCTTGTCCAACCCCATCCGATTTTTCAAAGAAAAGGAGATGATTTATATGTTAAAACTCCAATTTCTATTACCCAGGCAGCTTTGGGCCAAGAGCTAGAAATGTCAACCTTAGACGGAACGAAAATTTTGGTTAATGTCCCGGCCGGTACAGATTCGGGAAAGATATTAAAAATTTCAGGAAAAGGCGTTCCTCGTTTTTCCGGCTACGGCCGGGGCAATATGTACGTTGAATTAATCGTCAAGACGCCAAAGAGATTGACCAAAGAGCAGAAAAAATTGTTAGAACAATTAAGAGAGGAAGGCCTTTAAACGGCGCACGCCCCCGTAGCTCAATTTGGTAGAGCAGCACCCTTTTAAGGTGATGGTTTCCCGTTCAAGTCGGGACGGGGGCACATTTTGGGAAATTGAAAATTTTAAAAAAAGCTAAAGTAAAAATATTTAAGCCATAAAGCAAAAACTGGCGGCCGTTAGTTGTGTTATAATAGAACTATGAAGTGTCCCAAGTGCAAAAAAGAATTATCGGAGAAAATCAAAATCAGTGATGTCAGCATTGATCGTTGCGCCAAATGCGGCGGACTTTGGTTTGAAAAAGATGAATTGCGTCTGGCCAAAGATAAAAAAGCACCGGCAGCCAGATGGCTGGATGTTGAAATCAAAGATAAAAGCATTAACTGGTTTCATTTTCAGCTCTGGAAAGATAAGGGAAAATTTAAAGCCAGAAAAGATATAAAATACTGTCCGGCTGACAAAATACCGCTTTACCGTCTTAATTACGGCGATACGCCGATTGAAATTGATGTTTGCGGCGTTTGTTACGGTGTCTGGCTTGATCAAGGCGAGTTCAAGAAAATTATTGATTACGTGAAAAATAAGGCCGAATATGAGCTGCTTGATAATTATGCCAGGAATCTGGCACGAGAAACAAAAGAAATTTTTGCCGGTCCAGATACTATTAAATCCGAAGTAGCGGACCTGCTGATGCTGACCAAGCTCCTGAAGTATAAATTAATGGTCCAGCGTCCGAACTTGGTCAAACTGTTCTCCAGTTTGCCCTTCACCAGGTAGCCAGAGAACCGGGAAGGGTTTTTTATTATGTTAGAGTGGTATAATGTTTAATAGATTAAAACAGAATTTTGTTTTAGTTTTTTTAATCCCGACTATTGTTATATTGGCTGTCTTTATTTTTGGCTTCTGGCTGGGCAAATCCCAGGTTGTTTGTCCGGTTTGTCCCCCGGCAGATGTGGATTTTTCACTTTTTTGGGAGGCCTGGAAAACTGTTGAAGAAAAATACGTAGATAAGGAAAAAATTAATATTCAGGAAATGATTTACGGAGCAATCTCGGGTATGATAAAATCTTTAAATGACCCTTATACCGTGTTTTTAAAACCGGAAGACGCCAAACGCTTTATAGAAGACGTTAAAGGAACGTTTGAGGGCGTGGGCATGGAAATTGATATTAGAGATGACCAGCTTCAAGTGATAGCTCCTCTGGAAGGAACGCCGGCCCAAAAAGCGGGATTGCGGCCCGGCGATATAATTCTCAAAATTGACGGAAAATCAACAATTGATATAACTATAGATGAGGCGGTCAATTTAATTCGCGGTCCCAAAGGAACAGAGGTTATTTTGACGATTTATCGCCAGGAATGGGAAGAGTCAAAAGATATTAAAATAATAAGAGGAGTAATTGATATTCCTTCCTTAATGTTAGAAATCAGGGATGACCAGATTGCTTATTTGAGACTTTATCAGTTTTCTGAAAAAGCGGCCTCTGATTTCAGGGAGGCGGCGATTAAAATTTTAAGCAGTGATGCCCAGAAAATAATTTTAGACCTGAGAAATAACCCCGGCGGTTATCTGGAAGTGGCTCAGGAAATCGCGGGTTGGTTTTTGGAAAAAGGGCAGCTGGTGGCTATTGAAGATTTCGGCGAAAGTAAAGAACAAAAGGATCATTTGGCTGAGGGGAACGCCAAATTGGTAAGCTATGCCATGGTTGTGTTAATTAACAAAGGGTCGGCTTCCGGTTCTGAGATTTTGGCCGGCGCCCTGAGAGATAACCGGGGAGTAAAAATAATCGGCGAAACCTCTTTTGGCAAAGGATCGGTTCAGGAATTAACTAAATTAAAAGGGAGTTCTTCCTTGAAAATAACTATTGCCAGATGGTTAACGCCCAATGGCGAGTTTATTGCCGATAAGGGATTGGAGCCGGACATAAAAGTAGAGATGACAGCAGAGGATTATGAAGCCGGGCTGGATCCCCAGCTGGATAAAGCGGTTGAAATAATAAAAGAGCTATAATAGAATAATATAATACATGAAAGTTATCTTGTTAAAAGACGTTGAAAAATTAGGCAAGAAATTTGAAATTAAAGAAGTTAAAAACGGCTATGCCAGAAATTTTTTGATTCCCAGGGGCCTGGCAAAATTAGCTACCAAAGAAGTTCTGGTCAGGCTTGAGATTCAAAAAGAAATTCAAGAAAAAAAAGCAGAAGAAGATCTTCAAAAAACCCAAGAACTTGCCTCAACCATTGATGGTTTAGAGGTGGCTATTTCGGTCAAGACCGGACAAGAGGGTCAACTTTTTGAGTCAATCAATGCCCAAAGAATTTCTGAAAAGTTAAAAGAAATGGGGTTTGAGATTAAAAAGACCCAGATTGAATTACCAGAACCGATTAAGGAAATTGGTGAATTCCCGATAAAAATTAAGCTGGAACATAATTTAGAGGTTGAAATCAGGGTAATAGTCAATAAAGAAGAAGAGAAATAACCAAGTATTTATGGCCCGTTATATTTTCGTTGCCGGTGGGGTGATGTCCGGCATTGGCAAGGGGGTGGCCACCGCTTCAGTTGGAAAAATTTTGCAGGGCAAAGGTTTTAAGGTAACGGCCATTAAGATTGACCCTTATATTAACGTTGATGCCGGCACCATGAACCCCATTGAACACGGCGAGGTTTTTGTGACCAGGGATGGCGTGGAGTGCGATCAGGACGTGGGAAATTATGAAAGGTTTTTAAACGAGGAATTAACCACGGAAAATTACATTACCACCGGCCGCGTTTATGAAACGGTAATTCATAAAGAAAGGAATTTAGAATACGGCGGCAGGTGCGTGGAAGTCGTTCCTCACATTCCCAATGAAGTCATCTCCAGAATTCAAAAAGCGGCCAGGAAAACCAGGGCCGACTTTGTTTTAGTGGAAATTGGCGGGACGGTCGGAGAATATCAAAACCTCTTATTTTTAGAAGCGGGCAGAATGATGAAGCTTCGGCAGCCAAAAGACGTTCTTTTTATTTTAGTAAGTTATTTGCCCGTTCCCAAAATAATCGGGGAGATGAAAACAAAGCCCACCCAATATGCTGTCAGAACTTTGAATTCGGCCGGCATTCAACCCGACATAATTATTGCTCGCTCTGAAATACCGCTGGACCAGCCGAGAAAAAAGAAAATATCCATTTTTTGCAACGTTCAAGAAGAAGACGTTATTTCAGCTCCTGATACCGAATCAATTTACGAAGTTCCAATCAATTTTGAAAAAGATAATTTAGGAAAACTGATTTTAAAGAAATTCGGCATCGGGAAAAAAAAGGAAAATCTGAGAGACTGGCAAAAATTGGTTAAAACTATTAAAAACGCCAAGAAAAAAGTAAAAATTGGCCTGGTCGGCAAATATTTCAAAACCGGCGATTTTACTTTAGTTGATTCTTATATTTCTGTCGTTGAAGCAGTTAAGCACGCGGCCTGGTTTTACCGGACAAAGCCGGAATTATTTTGGTTGTCAAGCAGTGCTTATGAGGAAGAGCCGGCGAGACTAAAGGAGTTAAAAAATTTTGACGCTATCATTGTACCGGGAGGGTTTGGCTCAAGAGGAATAGAGGGGAAGATAAAGGCGATTGAATATTGTCGCAAGAATAAAATTCCTTATTTGGGACTTTGTTTGGGTATGCAGTTAACAGTTGTTGAATTTGCCAGAAATGTCTGCCAGATGAAGGATGCTCACACAACCGAGTTTTCGCGAGAGGTTGTTAAATACTGTAAGTATCCGGTTATTACTACGCTTCCCGAACAAAAAAGATTAATTGAGGGAAAGAAATACGGGGGAACAATGAGATTAGGCGAGTATTCTTGCCTGATTAAAAAAGGCAGCCGGGCTCATCTGGCTTACTCGGCATCTCGTTGGGGGAAACGAAATAAAAAAGGCGATATCCTCGTCCAGGAACGACATCGCCACAGATATGAGCTGAATAACGAATTCAGAAAGAATTTAGAAGATAAGGGATTAATAATCTCAGGAATTAATCCGGCAAGAGATTTGGTAGAGATTGTTGAAATCTCCGGGCATCCCTTTTTTGTCGCCAGCCAATTTCATCCTGAATTTAAATCAAAACCATTAAATCCCCACCCCTTATTTAGAGAGTTTGTCAGAGCAGCTATTCTTCGGAGCAGATAGGGGATTATCTGCCCGGTTCAACATTAACAATTTTCACTTTTCTTTGGGAGTTATTAAAGCCCCTTTTTCTTTTGGTGGTAAAACGAACAACCCCTTCTTTTAAAACATAAAGAGTATCATCTTTGCCTCGTTTGACGTTTTTTCCGGGAAGAAACTTAGTGCCTCTTTGCCGAACAATAATGCTGCCAACTTTAGCCCGCTGGCCTTCAAAAAGTTTAATTCCCAGATATTGAGGACGCGAATCCCTGCCTAATTTAGTTGCTCCGGCTGCTTTTGTTTTCGCCATAGTGGTAATACCTGTTTAATTTATCAGTTTTACATGATTAAGAATAATAATATATTATCAAAAATAAAAAAATTTGTCAAAGAGCATCAAGTCGATATCATTTTGGTTATTGGCGTTGTTTTAATTTCTTTGCTTTCTTTTGCCCTGGGTTATATTGTAGCCAGAGAGCAAGAAAAAACGCCTTTAATTTTTGAAGAAATAACAGTCAATGAATTTAGAAATTCATTTTCATCTGCCCCATTTGATGGGTTGGATATATGAAAATAGCCATAATTGGAGCCGGAATCAACGGACTTTATCTGGCCTGGAAATTGGCTGAAAGGGGAGAGGAAGTAATTGTTTTTGAAAAGAGAGATAAAATCGGCAAAGAGGTCTGCTCGGGACTGTTTTCAGAAAGAATTTTAGAATTCGTCCCCCCAGGCCAAGAATTAATTCAAAACCAGATAAATTCCGTTTTAATTCACTTTCCCAGGCGTACTTTTAAGGTTAAATTTTCCCGAAGATTTTTAGTCATAAATCATTCTGAGCTGGATAATTTGGTGGCCAAATTGGCTAAAAGAGCAGGAGTAAAAATTATTTTGAATGAAAATGTAAAAAAGCAAGACCTGGTTACATCCTTTGATAAGGTGGTGGGATGTGATGGAGCTAATTCCGTTGTTAGAAAATGGCTGAATTTGCCGGAACCAAGATTTCGCTTAGGAATTCAAGGGTTCGTTTCCCGGGGCGATGCCAGTAATTACGTTGAAACTTGGCCTGTCAAAGACGGATTTATCTGGAAAATTCCGCGGGGGTTAAAAACAGAATATGGAATAATCGCCGGCGCGAGAGAGGCCAAGAAGGTATTTGAAAATTTTTTAGCCAAAAACAAAATTTTTCTAGAGAAAATATCTTCAGCACTGGTTCCCCAGGGGTTTTTAATACCAAAACATTCTTCAATTACTCTTGGCGGCGATGCTGCCGGTTTAACCAAGCCGTGGTCCGGCGGCGGAGTTATCTGGGGATTGATAGCTGCCGATTTACTCCTGAGAAATTTCCCAGATTTTTTAAAATATCAGAAAGAAACAAAAAAGTTTTTTTTGCCAAAAATTATTTTTTCCCGAGTTGCCGTGAAAACGGTTTATTTTTTCGGATTTAATATTCCTTGGCTGATGCCAAGAAACGTTAAAATAGAAAGTGATTTTTTAATATAATACCTTATGATAAACATTCCAAAACACATAGCTATTATTCCTGATGGCAACCGGCGTTGGGCGCGGAAAAAAGGTTTTCAATCCTGGTTTGGCCATCGAGCAGGAGTAAAAGCTTTTGAGAAGATTTTAGAAAAAAGCCGAGAATTAAAAATTCCTTATATTACCTTTTGGGGAGGGTCCTGGGATAATTTGACTAAAAGGTCAAAAACGGAACTTAGTTTTTTATTTAAGATATATACCGAACAATTCAAAAGAATAATAAAAGATAAGAGAATTCGTCAAAATAAAGTCAAGGTTAGTGTTTTGGGACGCTGGCAGGAAATTTTGCCAGAAACAACGAAAGTCGCAGTTAAAAAAGCCATTGAAATAACAAAAAATTATAACAATTATTTTTTAACTTTTCTTTTGGCTTATGATGGTACGGACGAGATGCTGGATTGCGTCCAAAAAATCGCAAAAATTGCCGAAAAGAAAAAAATAAAAATTAACAAAAACTTAATTAAAGAAAATCTTTGGACAAAGGATTTACCGCCAGTAGACCTGGTAGTCAGAACCGGCTGCCGGCAAGATCCTCACCTTTCAGCTGGCTTTATGATGTGGGATACAACCTATTCCCAGCTTTATTTTAGCGAAACTTTTTTTCCTGCTTTTAGCCCAAAAGAATTTGAAAAAATCATTGAAGATTATTCAAAAAGAGAAAGAAGAATGGGAGCTTAAGGTAAAGAAGAAACAAAGTTTCTTGGACTACCCAAGCGTTAGCGAAGGGGCGGAGAAGAAACAAAGTTTCTTCGACTAGGTAAAAATTTGTCTGCCGCAAAACACCCCCTCTCTTTATTGTGCGACAGATAGATGAGAAAAGGCTTTCGGCAGGTTAGGGAAGAGGAAAAATACCTCTTTGAGCGAGGAAATTGCTCAGCCGGGCTGTTAGGAGCTAAAAATAAGGCAAAAGAAAGGATTTATCCCAAAATTTCAGCTATGATTGATTCGGCTGCTGAAAGCCATTTTTGACCCTGA
>Ga0172366_10000434_pt1 | contig 29814 bp, 39 predicted proteins | sample LakKivSesite69cm_FD_114533 | JGI IMG/M metagenome (GOLD analysis project Ga0172366, IMG submission 114533) | Sediment microbial communities from Lake Kivu, Rwanda - Sediment site 69cm | ecosystem: Environmental > Aquatic > Freshwater > Lake > Sediment | place: Rwanda: Western Province, Lake...
CGTAGCGCACATCGTCTCTCATCATTAGCGAAGAGTTAGTGAGCACTGCCACCGGTAGTCTCAAGACAGACTTCACCAGCCTTATCGCCTCGCCAAGGTTGGAGGCTAGACTTGGCTCACCCATGCCGGAGAAGGTGGCATAGTCAGCAGCGACACCTTTCACTGCTGTCAATTCCTGAGCAAGTCTGTCCAAACTGACAAACTCCCTGCGTTCTACCTCGGGATTGACTGTCCTTCCCAGCTGGCAGTAGATACAATCAAAAGAGCATGTCTTCCCACTCGTAGATAAGAGGTCGATACCTAGTGACCTGCCCAGCCTCCAGGACGGAACTGGCCCGTAAATAATGGAACTAGCCACTGTCCTGCTCCTGTTGTCGTCGGCACTGCCACCCTCGCTTGCGCATGCAACCCCATGGCCGTTGGTGACCTCCGGTGAAAACGAAGCCCATGCCAGCTAGCCTCCGAAACAACTCTTGCATATCCGATTCGCTGCTGTCACCAAAAATGTCCTTCACTACCGGCTCTCCGCGTGGGTAACGCAGCAGGCCTACCATGCGGTCGTACTTCCACCTTTTCTGTTCATCCCCCAAGACTTCATAGGCTTCATTTATCTCCTTGAACTTATCCTCAGTCTCCTTTGGATTAGCGGGGTTTCGATCTGGATGATAGCGCATAGCCAGCTGGCGGAAGGCTTTCTTTATGTCTTCGCTACTGGCGTCTATGCTTATTCCAAGGGTCTGATAGTAATCTTTGAATCTCACGCTTATTCCCTCTTGAAGAAAATCTGGAGGCTTCTGATTTCCCCCACGCCCTTCAGGCAAGAGGCCATAGCCAGAAGCACATGGCCTATGATTTGCTTAGGAAAGGCAGTTAAGCTTATGGGAATATTATTAATGTAAAGAGAGATCCGCTCCGCTTGGGGCTTTATGAAGCCTTTTTCGAGAAGGTTGGCAATTTCATTAATACTGTCTGGCGAGAATTGCCTTGTCTTGGTTTCCAGAGGCTCATCAGTCACTACAGCTATGAGTTTCTTAATGTCTTCGAGAGGCGGTCCTGTACCCTTACGATGAACTTCTATCTTGGGAGCGCTTCCCTGCTTGAAGCCTTCTGCCAGGATGATGTCATAGTCTTCGCCTAGTAATCTCGCTATTTCATCAAGGGTGGCGCTCTGAGTAGCAGGCTTGACTAGCCACGTCTTATCCGGTGAAGCGAGAACCGTAGCCTCACTGCCGGCTTGAATATGGCGCCAGCTATCCTTACCCGGCTTATCGAAGTTGACCCCCTGAGGAATATGCTTGATGGTAGCCACTCGATAACCGCGCGCCTTCAGTTCCTGAATAAGCTTCTCAATAAGGGTTGTCTTACCAGATTTCGATTTACCTATGACTGAAACTATAGGTGGCATTGTCTATTTGTCTCCCTGATGTTTACGATACGCCTTTTTCCAAGGCTCTCTCTTCATTGTTAGATAGTCTCTTACGGCCTCTTTGAGCGTATTTGCTGCCAGCAGAGCGCAGTGCTTACTTTCATCGGGCAAACCACCTAAGGCATCCAGAACGTCCTGCTGGCTAATCTTCTGGGCCTCGGTAATGCTTTTCCCCTTGACCATCTCGGTAACCATGCTCCCTGAGGCAATGGTGGTGCCGCAACCATCTGTATAAAAAGTCGCCTGGGCGATAGTGCTATCTTTCACCTTGAGCCATATCTCCATGGTATCGCCACAGGAGCCAACTACCCGGGCAAAGCCATCAGCATCCTCCAGGTTCCCTACATTTCTCGGGTTCATGGAGTGGTCGATGGTCGTCTCAGAGTAAATCTTCCTCATCTCAGCTGTGATGAGTTCTTGGAACTGCTCCCATGATGAATTCATGTTTACCTCATGTATTACCTGGCTCTAGCTGGAATTGCTTTAGATAGAGACTCGGCCAGACTACTTACAATCTCACTGGTGTAGCGCTCGATATTCCCCTCATCACAGAGCCTGGCTAGCTCCGGGTCTATGGGCAACTGCGCTAGCAAGGGGGCATGGGCGGCACGGGACATTTCTTCGCCGCGGCTTCTGCCAAAAATCTCAATTCTTTTGTCTATCTCGGGGACATACAGATAAGCCATATTTTCTACCACACCAAGAACAGGTTTACTCATTTGCTGGGCCATTTTGATGGCTTTTCTGACTACCATCGCAGTTAAATCCTGAGGGGTAAAGACAATAATTACCCCCGAAACTGGAAAGGACTGCATCAGCGTGAGCGGTGCGTCTGCAGTGCCTGGAGGAAGGTCAACAATGAGATAGTCAAGCTTGCCCCAGAGTACCTCCTCCCCAAATTGGGTAATCGTTTTCCCAATCAGGGGTCCTCGCCAGATAACAGCGTCATCCTCACTGGGAAGAAGGAGGTTAATGGACATGACCTCAATACCCGATTTGGTGAGTACCGGCAGAAATCCGCTCTCGTTACCGCTCGGCATAACCTTGAGGCCAAACATCTTGGGTATACTAGGACCAGTAATATCAGCATCCAGAATGCCCACCTCATAACCCTGGCGCTTCAGCACAATGGCAACCAGGCTTGACACCAGCGACTTGCCCACTCCTCCCTTGCCGCTCATCACGGCAAGGATGTGGTCAATCTTGTTCAGGTCCTTCGCCTTGGCGTCACTATACTCCACCTTCACTTCACTGACTTCGGGCAGCTTCTCAATAGCTTCCTTCGCCTTGGCTTTGATCCAGTCCTGTGCCCCTGGTATCAGGCCAGTGGATGCCAGGGCAACATCTACTTTCCCATTGGAGATGGTTACATCACGCACCAGGTTCAGCCCGACTATGCTGCGTTTGGCGGCGGGCACCAATACGGCTTCTAGGCTTTCAATTACCTGCTCCTTTGTTGGCATAGTTTTTCCCTCCAGTTTCATCCCTTAGTGGTCACATATGTTATCCCCTGTCGCTAGTAGGCCGTTCAGGTAACTCAGAACCGCTTTCTCTGGGTCACTTTCCATGGCACCGATGATGACCCCGATGCGGTTTTGCTGGAAAAGGCTCTGAGCCCGGGATCCCATACCGCCGGCAATAACGAAGGCGACACCTCGCTCTGCCAGCCATTGGGGGAGAAGGCCAGGCTGGTGCCCCGGTGATGGAACAAGCTCTTTCCTCAGAATCTTCTTTGCTTGCTCATCCGCGTCAATCAGGGCAAATTGCTCACAATGACCAAAGTGTGGCGATACCATCCCGCCGCTTATCGGTACTGCATACTTCATAGATACCTCCGTCTACTAATTTATTTTAAGTTCGTATTTGGGATTACCATCTTCAAAAGATATCCTGACAGTCACCTGTTTCCCCTCAGCAAGATATCTTTCCGACTCATCACGCAGCTTCTGCGACTCAGGCGATTTCAAAAAAGACACCAACATCTCAAATCTCTGCGCCAGCGCCTTATCGTCTGACCCGGCTTTCATCAACTCAAGAAGGCACTTATCAAGCTCCTGCTCAGCCAGGCATTTGATACATTTCCCCGGCACATTACTGGTTGAATGCTGTGGGTTAAGGTCAATCGGCTCCATGTTACCTATCATCCTAACGCCGTCGGCAGGTGTCTCCGGTGGAACAGGGTGGCGTGTCACAGCGCTCCGCCCGGCCGCAGCAGGTAGTACCGGGAGCCTGGGTACTCGTCCTGACCGTATAGGATGAGGACATTTGCCTCTCCAGGTTATCGCTGCCGCAATCGGGGCAGCGAGGGGGTTGTTCGGCACCTCGGATAAGTACCTCTGACACCTTACCGCACTCTCGACACTTAAAATCGTAAATTGGCACCGCCTATCTTCCCTCCTTTCAAAACTTGCTTCATATGAGACAGACCGCCTCACGATCTGACGCTTCAGGTGGGGCTGCTCGGAGCACAATAGCCGCCAGAAGTCGTGGCAAAGGCTGAGAAGACGCGGCGAGGATTCTCTGTCCCACACCTGTGACATTTTACTTTCTGGTCACTATCGCTCATGCTCCGTCGTAGTTCGAAGCGTTCACCACATTTAAGGCACTCGTATTCATAGATTGGCATGGTATGTCACCCCTTACTACCGTTTCCTAACATTCCCGAAAGCATGCGCCACATTCTTTCTATCTCACGGGTGACTCTGCCACTGGAATATTCCACCACCGGTACCCCTCGGACAATTGATTCACTAACAACGTTATCAAAGGGGATTTCCCCGGCTACCTTTACCCCGTGGCTAAGACAGTGTCTCTCAATTTGACGACTGTTTTCTTCGTTTATATCATACTTATTGATACAGACCAGGGGTGGGACGCCAAAGTGCTGGCAGACGCCCAGGACTCTCTCCAGGTCATGTATCCCGGATAATGTCGGCTCAGTAACCAGGAGAGCCAGGTTGGCCCCGGAAAGTGATGAGATTACCGGGCAACCAATGCCCGGTGGCCCATCACTGATAATGAAATCTTTTCCCTCTTTCTCGGCAATCTGCCTGGCTTGTTGCCTGACCAGTGCTACCAGCTTACCTGAATTCTCTTGGGCAATGCCGAGTTTGGCATGAACCAACGGGCCGTATTTGGTATCGGAGATAAACCAGCGACCGGCGAGGTTTTCTTTCATAGTAATGGCTTCAACCGGGCAGATGTGAAAGCAGAAACCGCAACCCTCACAGGAAATCGGATCAACCTTGAAATCACTGATGGCGTGAAACCGGCACATGTCCTGACACAAGCCACACAGGGTACACTTGTTCTCATCAATGACTGCAACCTGCCCGCTCCAGAACTCGTTATTCTCCCTGACGGTAGGGCTGAGCAGAAGGTGCAGGTCGGCTGCATCTACATCACAATCAGCCAGCACTTTATTTTGAGCAAGGGCAGCCAGGGAACCGACGATGCTGGTCTTTCCGGTTCCTCCTTTACCACTTAATACGACTAACTCTCTCATTAGCTATCTCCCGAATTCCGTCAAATAGCGCGACGAAACGCTCTTTCCATTCTGGCATACCCTCCACCAAGGTAGTGCCCCGCGAGTACAAACGGGCAATCTCTGTATCCAGGGGAATGGTGAGCAGAACAGGAATATTCTCCTTTCGGCAGTATTCTTCTACTCCGGCGTCGCCGACTCCGGCGCGATTGAGCACAACTCCGCAGGGAATACCGAGCTCTCTCACTGTCTCTACTGCCAGGATAAGGTCGTTGAGCCCGAAAGGGGTCGGCTCGGTTACCAGAAGGCAGAAATCGCTACCCTTAATCGCTTCCACAACGGGACAGGATGTCCCTGGAGAAACGTCAATAATGACAGTCCCATCATGGTTAACCTTGTCTTTTACCTTTCTGATTACCGGCGGTGCTAGAGCTTCCCCAACGGTGAGTTTGCCGTGAATAAATGCCACCCCGTCCGATTGCCCCGTCTCTATGATGCCAATCTCTCTTCCTTCCTCGGAGATTGCCTTTTCCGGGCAGAGATAGCTACAGGCACCGCAGCCGTGACAGAGCTGATGAAAGGTCAATACATGTTCGCCAAGCACGGCGATAGCGTGGTAGGCGCAGACCTGAGCACATTTACCACAGTAGGTGCACCTGGATTCATCCACCTTCGGGACCGGTATCAGAACCGATTCGCTACCGGTAAATTCCGGCTTCATTAGAATATGGTCATTCGGCTCCTCAACATCACAGTCGAGAAGCTGCACCTTTTGTCTACCCTTCAGGGAAAGGGCAAGGCTGGTTGCCACCAATGTCTTGCCGGTTCCCCCTTTGCCGCTAGCAATAGATATAATCATCAGTACCTCAATTTGTATCTCAGCAATCTCTAGTCATGTTCTTTGAACATCTTGTCCTGTGTTGGGTCGTTTTTTCTCAGCCACTCAACGAGCATGGCGACATGCTCTTTCTCCTCATTCATGTTGTGTTCGAGGAGCTTCTTTAGTGAGGCGTCCTCGGTGGCATCTATCCTCTCCTGATAGAAATCTATGGCTTCTAGTTCCTCACGCAGGGATTTCCTGGCTCTCTCCAGGTCAACATGCTTTGGGTCAAGCTTCTCTAAAGGCTCGAAAAATGGCATTGTAGTAGTCCTCCTTATGGTTTAGTTCTTTCCCGATTTCGGCATTCCTAGCCACGCAACTCTAGAACTTTATGTTGCTGAAGAATTAGTATCAGGTGTATCTCCTATATCTTCCCGAAGAAATATCTCGGTACTCTCTTCATATAGTCTACATACTCTTGCCCGAATCTTTTAATGTTCAGCTTTTCTTCACTCAATACCCCAAAATGCGATAGGGCAGCATATAAAACAAAGTAGACCCATAGAATGAGATAGATTACTAAATCTGGATTCCATCCCATGCCAACTACACCAAGAAGGCAAATCATGCCGGCCAAAACATGAGAATGTCTACTGACCCTATAGATACCCCAATCAACAACAGCCTGCTTCCTTTCAGGGTGCTCTCGCATGGCAGCAAAGCCTAGAGAAAAGATTATTAATCCCAAAATAATAATACCAAGCCCAATCCAGAAAGCCATATTGATGCTGTATGGGATGAACCACGTTAATACCCACCCTACAATAAAACTTATCCAAAAAACCATCTGAAGTGACTTACTTGGCCCCGGGCCGCTCATCCTTTTTGCCTTTATGATTGCAAAAAGTAGCCAACTGCAAACAAACCACCCTACGTTTGGTATCAAAAGTCGAAAATACCAAGCCGTTTCCATTTTGCCTCCTCCTTACACAGGAATCAGGTTCTTTTTATCCTCTTACCAATCTGGTGCCACACTTGGGACAACTCACATTGTAACAAGGTATTCCCTGTTGGTGAGGCACCTTTTCCCCACAGCTGGGGCAGACACAGTTACCGCTAGGGCCTGCCCCAGCTCGATTCCCTCTCATTCGACCGCTTCTCTGCGCCGCACTGCGCGGAGGCCCGGTTCCATCTCCTCTTGGCATATCTTCACCTCCGAAGTGGTTTCTTTTTTCTGTGCCTCAATAGGCTTACATGCCCATCCTTCGACCCATACCGCGGCCACCGCCTCTACCAGAGCCACCTCCCCTTCCAGGGCCAGCGCCCATGCCAAAATGGCCGGGCACATTAGGCTGCTGGGCAGTAGCAAATTTACCCAATTTGTACTGCTCAGCAGCATCCTTTACCTTCCCTGAGACCCCAGTTATCACCTGAATTCCAGCAGCAGAGAGTGTCTGATAGGCATTAGGACCACAGTTACCCGTAAGAACAGCCCCTACGCCTTTACCGGCTATCATCTGTGCCGCCGAGATGCCTGCCCCACCGGAAGCCATGGCACTGGAATTATCCACTGCTTCAAATTTCTTCGTCTCCGGGTCGACAACAATGAAATACTGGCATCTCCCAAAGCGAGGGTCTACCTCAGCATCGAGGGTGGAGCCATTAGCTGAAATGGCAATTCTCATAGTACCTCCTTATTCCTTTGCCGTTGACAGTTGCCCAATCCTGTCTTCCAGTTTCTTAAGCTCCTGTCTCAGGGCATCTGCATCGGTCTTCAGGAATTCAAGCTCCTGCTCGCGGGTCATCCGCGGCGTAAACGGCCCGAAACCGTACGCTCCGTAGTAAGGAGAGGCGTATGCCCAGCGAGGAAAATCATACATAGGTCGAGCAACTCCTAGTCCCCACGGGCTGCAGAAGCCTCTGCCGCCTCCAGTCATTGGCCCCATTCCCCTGGGACCGGTACCATCAAATCCTGGCATGATGCACCTCCTTTGTCGTTTTCACTCCCTTGATTCTAGCTCTAACTTGTTTCAATTGTGCCTGTAACGCCTGAGCCTGACTTCTAAGAAAAACAAGCTCCTGCTCCGAGCTTGATATCGGAACGACGCAGTAACCTCTACCACAACCTGTCATCGGGCCCTTACCACGCGGCCCGGTGCCATCAAAGTTCGGCATAGTACCACCTCCAATACCACGAAGTGTCTGTGTATTACTCTTTACTCTCCAGATCACGCATTCTGGATTCGATCTCTTCCAGTTGACCCTTTATTGCCTCAGCCTCGTCCTTCAGGTAGTTGAGCTCCTCATCTCTGGTCATCCGGGAAGAGTAGGGTGTATACCCGCGCGCGGCTGTTGCCCCTGGGTAGAACGGGGACGCCTGATATAATGGCGGTACAGGTGCACCTACCCTGCTGAAGAAGTAGCCGCACCTTGATAAACCTCCTCTACCGAGGCCAACATATGGCCAGGGAGGGGAACTACCCCGGAAGCCGAAGCCCATGCTACCTCCGAAGCCCCGTCCGTAACCTCTTCCTTGTCCAAATCCATTAGGCATAATCTCACCTCCTTAGAAAGCCGATTTTACTTTTACCACCATGGATACCTGTACGGCCTAAACCAACGCCAGCCCAACCCACGACCTCTGCCACACCCCCAGCCTTTCCAACCATGCCACCATCCCCGAGTAATGTAGGGAAGACCAGCACAGGAATAGCCGTACACATAAGCCCAGCCGGCAGGTCCCATTCCGAATGGCATTTCCCTCACCTCCTTCACTGGATATTCATCTATTTTCGCTAGCACTAGCAGACAGGCGCTCCTGGCACTCCGGGCAATAGCCAGCAAGACGTACCTCGGCTTCCGTCACCCTGAACCCTTCCTCTTTACCTATTCTGGACTTAAGCCTCTCTGTTGAGGGGCACTTGAACTCAAACACCCGACCGCAGCCCAGGCATACCAAATGGTGATGCTTGGCTTGCGGAGCAGCTTCGTAACAATGGCGGCTGCCAAACCGGTGCTCCTCAATTAAGCCGAGTTCCTTGAACATCTGCAGATTACGGTACACTGTGGACAGACTGATGCCAGGCGACTTCAGGCGAACACGCTGGTAAATCTCATCGGCGTCAAGGTGCCCATCAGCATGTTGGAGGATATCCTGTATTAGCTGACGCTGCCCGGTATTGCGCCGGCTCAATTTTCTGTCTACTTCGTTTCCCACTTGCATCAGCCACTCTCCTCTCAAGCTAGCCCACTCTATCTATATTCCTTTAAGCTTTCATATTGTCCTAGGAATGTCAGGAATATTACGTGCCAAAGCCTCCGATTCCCACTTAGCTACTTGCTCCTGACTGGTTAGCGATACCAAAGCCTTGCACAGTTTCTCCTGTAACAACACCCGCAGGTTACCGGGATTAGCCGAAAGGATATTGCCCGAAGACACCGGGTTCCTCAGAAGCGCCTGATAAGCATCGACCAAGCTGCCCACTACAGACTCAGAGAACACGAGCAGTTCATTCCAGGATGAGTGCAGCCCTCTGGCTCGCATTTGCCTCGCCAACTGCTCCAAATCTGCGTGTGCTAGCATCTCACCCTCCTGTTCTTTACTATGGTAAGTTGGCGAATTCCTTTAATCTGCCGATAGGTGGCTCCCTCGCTCACACAGCGCAGGACTAGACCAGGATCAACGACCTTTGTGCCTGATATGGCATCAACACCATAATCAAAGAGAATGGGAGATAAGGGAGCGGTATCCCCAAGTACCACCACATAAGCTTTAGGATTGCATAACTCCAGCAGTTGCTCGATGGTATGGTTAGTAAAGGCGGTGCCGGTGATACCTACAACATCAGCCTCAGGGATGAAATCCACCGCTTTAGCTTCAGTGAAGTCTCCTTCCCTCGGGTTCTTCTCAATCACCCAGAGATCGCTCGCTAGTCCTCTGATTTCGGAAATGAACGGGAAATGGCCAACAATAGCTACCCTCTTATCCTTCCCCTTTTCGGCAATCAGCTTGCCAGCATTAAGCTCCAAGCATTCTTCATCATTGACCTCAAGTAGCGAGTTAATGGTTGCCATGCCGATAGCTGCTTCAAGAAGGCTTTCCGATTCGGCCATGCGGGAGAGTGTCCAAGCATCCTTTCCCGTCAGCAGACCGGCCTCCTTCACTGCGGTTCGACTATGGTGAGGGCCAGGGTCGTGAGGTGTTGATGCTAGGCCGCAATGGCGCGTCAGCACCGCTGTCTGAAAAGGCCCCTGACGTATATCTTTTACACTAGCCTCCTTATTTAATGTTGCAAGCAAATCATCAAGGATTTTCATCATGCTCTAAGACTCCTCTACCAGCCACGTGCTCCTCGGCGGCGCCTTCCCCAACCACCTCGACCCCAGCCCATTCCCGGTGGCATAAGAGGCATGATGCTCGGCGTGTCGCACTTAGGGCAAAGCTCAGGTGGGGCAGCGACTAGACTTTCAAAGGGCACATCCCACTCATGGCCACTTATACATCTGAAGCGGCGCACCGCCATCTCAAAATTGCCGCCCTCAATCCGTATTGCCTTACCGTTAAGTAGGGCATCGGCAATTTTCTGCCGGGCTGAATCCAATACGCGAGAGAAAGTGCTCCTTGAGATGTTCATCTTCTGAGCGCCTTCCTCCTGCTCTAGCCCCTCAAGGTCCTTAAGCCGAATTGCCTCTGCTTCTTCGACAAGAAGAGGTACTTCCTGCAGATTAACCAAAGGTATCCCAGCCGGCTTGAAATAGGTTATTGGGGGTACAAAGCTTACTCGCCGGCACAGTTGTGGTCTTCCCATAATCGATTCTCCCATTATGAGCTTTTGTGCATAATTTTGTTATATTGCACATATGCTCATAATCATAATATATCTTTGCACCCTCTTTGTCAAGCCCCCTTGGTAATTCTCTCTATATTTCTTTCTTCTTTATTCACCCAGTGCCAGTCTAACTGCAGCCTCAGCATGCAGCCGGGTCGTATCGAATAAGAGAACTCGTACATCAGCAGAGCGGATGAGTAAAGGCAGTTCGGTACAGCCCAGAATGATTCCTTCAGCGCCCTGTTCTTTCAGCCCTTCAATAATCTTAAGGCAAGCGTGGCGGGAGGCTTGTTTTATTTTCCCCAAGCAGAGCTCCTCATAGATTATCCGATGAACTATGTCTTGCTCTGCTTGCGCGGGCACAAGCACCTCAATGCCAAAGCGCTTTTGCAACCTGTCTCGATAGAACGACTCCTCCATGACGAACTTTGTCCCCAGCAACCCTACCCGGCGTAGACCATGCTCAGCAATGGCACTGCCAGCTACATTGGCAATATGAAGTATCGGCAACTCGCTTCTTTCAGCGACAACATCCGCAACTTTGTGCATGGTGTTGGTGCATATTACCAGGAAGTCGGCACCGGCCTGCTTTAATGCTGTAGCCGCCTTGACCAAGATATCGGCGGTATCATCCCAGCGTGATTCTCGCTGAGCGCGCTCTATTTCGGCAAAGTCCAGGCTATAGAGCACTATATTAGCGGAATGAAGACCACCGAGCCTGGCAGCAACCAGCTCATTGATTAGCCCATAGTACTCCACGGTGGAGTTCCAGCTCATGCCCCCAATCAGTCCAATCACTTTCATATTGCCCTGCCCAGTCCTTCCCCACTTTCAAACAGTGGAAACGTTATCTTTTTTCTTTGAGCAGCTTGTCTACCCTTCGTAGCAGTTCCGGGTTTTTCAACGTAGTCTTCAGCCTCAAGTTCCATACCCTGAGCTACAGAGACATCAGTCTCCCCCATCCTCTGTGAAAAGCTGGTGAGTATAATTATGGGGATTTTGCTCAGTTCTACTGCATTGGCGGTAGTCCACAGGTACCCGGGCTGCAGGTAGGGCAGCTTATTCCTGAAGGCTCAGATGCGCCTGAGGCTGGGCTGTAGAATGAGGAAAATAGGCGCCTCGGATTGTGAGCATTGCACTTAGGGCAATGTAACCTGGAACCGTCTTCTCCTACGGACTGGCGCACTTCAAACCTCTCTCCGCACTGGGTACACTTGTATTCATAAATTGGCATGGCTCTTTTACCCCTCCTTTCCACCTCCTAGATTCCGTGGTTCCGCTAGGCTTCTTTTTATGCCTTGCCTCCCAAGCTATTCCGTTCAGGCTGTCCATTTTTACACAGCTAGAAGGCGACCTCGACGCCACTCACGCTCAATTCTTGGTCAGTAACCGTTCTCAACGGTGGAAGCACAGTCACATCCATACCTGGCTCGTACTTGAAGATATTGCTCAGTTTTTTACTCAGCAAAAATATCAGACGGGAAAGCGGGAGTTCCATCGTACATACGTCTTGGCACTGTCCGCAATTGACACAGGAGTCCATGACATGGCTAATTCTCACCATAGGGAATATAATGTCCGGCGGGACTTGTCCCGGTGGTACAAATCCCCTGTCCGCCTCCAGAAAGCAGTCCTTACAGTAGCATATGGGACAGGCATCCCGGCAGCCGTAACACTTGATACAGCGGCTGAACCAGCCAAACCAATAGTTGAACCTCTCATCAACGGTCATCTGCTCAAGGTTGCTGAAATCGGTTTCCTGCCACTTGTAAGCCAGTTCTATCGCTTCCTCATCCCTCTTTCTTCTGCTCTCTATTGCCTCAGCGCTCGGCTCTTCTATGTTGATAGCTCCAGCCTGGCTTGCCGCCTCAATCAGGTCACTTCCCTTTTCAGAGCAGACTTCAATAAAGGTGGTATTTCTATCTTCGGCTCCCCATTTGCCACAGGCAATATCAGCCATCTTTGGGATGTTGGTCTCACACCTACGGCAGTTCTCTCGCCTGCCATATCCTTTCTGCTCCAACTCAGCTAAATCCCTCTCCTTTTCCGTCCCGTCTTTGAGCCTGATTATCAATCTATTGTCTTCAATGTCCTCAGCAACAACATCAGCCGGGTTTACTCCGAACTCGTCTTTAAGCATCTGCTTTGCTTTTGCCGAGGGAAGCGTGCCAGTACAGTTCAAACCGATGAGCAACAAGTTGTCGAGAGCAATCTGGTTTCTCTTGGCAAGTTCAATAATAGCCTTAGCATCGCATGGTTTGACGACTACAGCTATCCTCTGGTCAGAAGCGCCATTCAGGTATTCCTTGAGGAACCGTGCAATGTTGGGTGAAGTGCAATGCAGTGCTCCTGCTGTCTTCACTATCTCTTTCGCGTCATTGACAAGTACAGGTATGCCGTCATATCTGTTGCCATCCCTCGGCCTGACAGCAACAACGGCATCCACCCTGCCACTCTCTAGAGCATGTTTTAGTAGCGACGTGACCACCCCGCCATGCTCACCTTTTTCCAGTATTTCCTTATCTGAGGAACGAGCAATGTACATATCACCTTTCATCGCTTGACCTCCATCTTTGCCGAACACACTTTAGTTTCAGCGCACTTACAACTGGGATCCAGAGCCGAGTTGGTCAGCACGTTGGCGGGGGAATCAGGAAAGTGAAATGGAACAAACAGGAGCCCTGGCGGAACTTCATCAGTTACCTTAGCTCTGAGCTCGATGCTCCCGCGCCTGGTCGCCAGGATTACCCCATCCTTGTTCTTTATCCCTGTCTTAGTAGCATCCTCTGGGTTCACTTCAACAAAGGCCTGGATAACCTCGTCATTTAGCTTCGGTGTCCTGCGCGTCATCGTCCCGGTGTGGTAATGAAATATGCTTCTGCCTGTGGTTAATATATAAGGATACTCTTCCTCAGGCATCTCAGCCGGGGGCTTAAACTCCACTACCTGGAAGTGCCCCAGTCCATCCGCAGTGTTGAACTTTTGTAGAAACATGGTCGGAGTCCCTGGATGGTCTTCTGACGGACAAGGCCAGTGAATTCCCCCTGGCGTCTTCTTCAGCCGTTCGTAGGTTATCCCTTTATACTGAGGAACGCACCTTCTGACCTCTTCAAATATCTCCCCAGCCGAGGAAAAGTCAAACTTATCCTTGTGCCCCATCCTGTCGGCTAGCTGGCATATAATCCACCAGTCGGGCTTTGCCTTGCCAGGAGGGTCAATGACCTTGTCTATCTTCTGTACCCTCCGGTCAACGTAGGTGTGCGTGCCTTCCCTTTCCACCCAGGTAGCTGCTGGTAGAACCACATCAGCTAGCTTGCCTATCTCGGTAAGGAATATGTCCTGAACCACCAGGAAACTCGCTTTTTGTAAAGCCTTCTTCAGGTTGTTTACATCAGGCACGCACATCATCGGGTCTGTGCCAACAATGTAGAGGTAGGGACATTTGTACAGCATATCTATATAGGTAATGCCCGGCTTGGTGGGCAAGTTGCTCACTCCCCATGCCTCCTCAAAAAACTTCGCCGATTCCTCACCTACACGCTTGAATCCGGGATAAAAAACAGCAAGGCAGCCCATATCGCCGGTACCCTCGCCACTTATCTGTCCCCTCATTGAGTTGACCCCGGTTCCCGGTTTGCCAATGTTTCCCGTAAGGAGAGATAAGTCAGCGTGAACCCTAACATTGTCAGCACCGACAGTGTGCTGGCATATACCCTGGTCATATAGAATGCATGCCTTCTTAGCCTTAGCATAGGTAATTGCTGCCTCCTTGGCTTTTTCCTGAGGAACTCCTGTAATCTCTTCTGCCTCCTGTAAGTCCACCTTGGAGAGGAAATCGCGTAATTCATCAAACCCAGCGGTTTTTGAGGCAATAAAATCCTTATTCTCCAGCCCCTCATTGAGGATGATCCGCATCATGGCATTTATCAGAGCCACATCGGTGCCTGCCTTCAATTGCAGGTGTATGTCGGCTAAGTGCCTTGCCGTGGGCGTCTTTCTGGGATCGGTGTAAATAACTTTAGCTCCTTTGGCTCTCGCCCGGAATACCCTCCGAGCTATCATGGGGAAGGTTTCCATGAGATTGACTCCAGCAAGAAAAACACAGTCGGCAAGCTCGATCTCAGGTTGAGAGGTCTGCATCACTCCAGAACCAACCGCGGGCATCAGAGCGGCTACCGCTGAAGAGTGGCATAATCTGCCTACGTATTCAACAGTGTTGGTGCCCATGGCTATCCGCACAAACTTCTGTAGAATATAGCTCTCTTCATTCGAGGTCTTCCCTGAGCCGAGGGCACCAAATGTTTCTGGTGTCGCCTCCCTGAATTTAGAAACGACAAGGTCAAGAGCCTCATCCCAGGATGTTTCGGTAAGGTTGCCGTTTTTTCTGACCAGTGGCACCTGTAGCCTGTCCTTGCTATATAGATAATGATAAGCATTCTTACCCTTGGGGCAGTTTGCCCCTTCATTTATCGGGTGCTCTTTCCAGGGTTCCTCCCCAATGATTTTGCCGTCTCTGACAACTAGGTAGATACCACAACCGCAACTGCAATAAGGACATATTGTAGACACATACTCAATGCTCATTTTGCCTCCTATTCAGTGGACTTGGTCCGAGTTCCTTTATGGTCTTAGTGAAACTCTTAACTGTCTCAGCGACCTTCGGTCCCTCAGAAGCCGAGATCCATTCCAGTCTGAGTCTTTCACCACCGATTCCTATGGCCTCAAAAAAGGGCTTCAGCCCTGTCACCCTTCTTCTAGCATTCACGTTACCTTTTTGATAGTGACAGTCGCCGGGATGGCAGCCGCAAACAAGGATCCCGTCAGCGCCGGCAGTGAATGCCTTCGAAATCAGCCTTTCATCTATCCTGCCGGAGCACATTATCCTTACTATCCTGACATTAGGCGGCATTGTTGTTCGTGAAACTCAGGCTAGGTCAGCTCCGGCATAAGAGCACCAATTGCAAAAGAAGCCGACTATCTTTGGTTCAAACTCTTCCATGCGTTTTCCCTCCTTTCAGCATATTGGCCTGACATACGGTAGCGATTGGTGCTAAAATATGTTGACAGCCTGCTAGAAGATACTTTAACCAGACGGGATTATACCCTACGGGGTATGGTAATATCAAGAGCTAAATCTATGGAGGCTACAATGGCTAAGACAGAGGGAGATTTAGAGGTATCTCAGGAGGTGCTGCTGAAGCGCCTAAAAAGACTTGAGGGACAGATTCGCGGCATCGAGAAAATGATAACGGACGACCGTGATTGTGTTAGCATAGTGATGCAACTGGCAGCCGTTCGTTCCGGCGTTGAGGGCGTGGGGGCTCTGGTATTAAATAATTGTATGAAGCTTTGTTTTTATAAAGGTCCCGATGCTACAACAAACATTGATTCGCTATCAAAAGCGGTGGCAATCTGGGGGCGGGTGCGAGGTGGCGAGAGTAAGTAAGAGCCAGGTTTGTTAACGCTTTAACCACCTGAGTATTAAGCTCATTCCTTTCGGAAGCATAGAAAAGGTGCCCCGAGCAACAGCAATCGCTCGAACCAAAGCGGCGAATACAGGTAAGCTCTTCCTTCAGAGCCCTCGCCAGAGTGCATTCTAATCTTTCTTCCACAGGTACAAGAACGACTTCATAAATAATTGCCCACTCGAGAAGGTAATCAATGTGCCAGTGTCGCTTCCTGCTCTGCCGAAGATGCCGCGCCACTCTCGACTCAAGGCCGTTCAATGCCGAGCCCACGTAAGCATAGAAGCCCTTAAGAAAACGCCCAACCCCCAATCGCCCAACCGCAATATCCTGCGATTCGTTAAGCTCCAGAAGAAGTATGTAACTACCTTTCATTAATCGCCGCTTCCTCCATTAATTATATAACAACTCAACCCTGGCTTCCGGCTCAACAATATTACCTTGACATATTGTCTCTTGGGTAGCTATAATTAAGTATATTAAAAAATACTTATATAAATTAGTGATATGGCCGGATCTGTTGAAGAGAACACCGAGCAACAAGCGGCAATATTCAGTGCCCTTGGTGACCCCACGCGGCTCAACTTGGTGAAACTTCTCTGCCGCCAGTCGCTGCCGGATGCCTTATGTGTCAATGCACTGGCGAGCCGATTGGGCATAACCCAGTCAGCGGCATCTCAGCACCTGCGGGTCCTCAAAAGTATCGGGCTGGTAAAAGGCGAGAGGAGGGGCTATTACGTTCACTACCGTATTAACCATGAGGTGCTAGAGAGATGTCGCCAACTGATGGTAGCTATACTGACCATAAATTGATGGAGCGGTTGTACTAAATTTAAGGGAGTCTACTATGGAAATCGCATTGCTTGCTATACTCTTTGTCATTGGAATACTAGCTGGCGGGGTAGGTGGGCTTCTGGGAATCGGCGGCTGTGTCATTATGATGCCAGCTATTCGCTTTGGATTCGGTTTTTCCTCGACTCTGGCAGTAGGAACGACTTTAACCGCAGTAATCTTTACTGCGGCTGCGGGAGCAATCCAGCACTGGCGCCTGGGCAATGTGGACTGGAAGTCTGTCAAGTATATCGCTCCAGCGGGTGTAGCGGGTGTGCTGGCTGGTTCAGCCCTCTTCTATTATATCCATGGGTATGGCTCCCTCATTGACCTGATTGTTGGCCTAGCCTTCATCTGGGCTGCCTTAAGAATGGTCTATGAGGGAATGTTTAAGAGGCAAGCAACCGAGGTCGCCGGCAATGAGCTTTTAGGACGCGGGGGAGCCAAAGCAGGCATAGGTGGTGGTGTTGGGTTTTTGACCGGCATAATTGGTCTCGGTGGAGGATATGCCCTAGTGCCAAGTTTTATTTACCTGCTTAAGTCGCCAATGAGGGTCGCTATCGGTTCTTCTATGGCATCCTTTATCTGGTTTGCCTTGGTAGGGGGTGTTATCAAAGCAGTTCAAGGTTTCTGCGATGTGCCAGCCGCCATTGCCTTGGGTCTGGGAGCAGCGGGCGGAGCCGTCATTGGCGCCCGATTGGTTGGGCGGTTCAAACCGGCTACATTGAAGGCAATATTTGGTATTATATTCCTTTATGTTTCGCTCAAGTATATCCTGCTTTACTTCGGTATGACCATTTAGGAGGTAAATGCGTGGCAAAAGCAATACAGGTCTCCGGTTTAACCAAACACTATGATGGACTGGCCGCGGTAGAAAGCATCAACTTTGAGGTTGAAGAGGGCGAGATTTTTGGCTTTCTTGGTCCCAACGGTGCCGGCAAGACAACCACCATCCGTATGCTTACCGGCTTATCAAAGCCCACCTCAGGCAGTGCCTGGGTCCTCGGCTATGACATAAGCTCGGAGATAGTCAGGGCGAAGAAGGGCTTTGGTGTTGTCCCTGAGCTATCCAACATGTATGACGAGCTTACCGGGCTGGACAACCTGATTTTCATGGGACAGCTTTACGGTGTACCATCCCGCGAGCGCCAGACAAGGGCGGAAGAGCTGCTGAAGACCTTCGGGCTCTATGAAAGGAAGGAATCCCGTTTTGCCACTTACTCGCGTGGGATGAAGCGGGCGCTGACCATTGCTGCTGCTCTCGTTCATCGACCCCGTCTCCTTTTCCTCGATGAACCGACTGTTGGGCTGGATGTGGTCGCCGCCCGCAACCTGCGTACTCTCATTCAGCGACTACGGAATGAAGGAATAACCATTTTCCTTACTACTCACTATCTCGAAGAGGCGGATATGCTGTGTTCCCGAATTGCTCTGCTGGTCAAGGGGAAGATTGTTGCTTCGGATACGCCCAGCAAACTCAAGACTATGGCTGAAGAAAAGACGGCGGTGGAGATTGCCTTCAAGGCACCGTTACCCGAGGCGGCGGAACAGCTTGGACAGCAGTTCCCCGGCGCCGTGGTAATGAAAGTCAATGACAGAATAAGAGTCTACAGCGGTGATACCGCCGCAGTGCTTGAGGTGGTTCTCAAATACGCCAGAGAGATGGGTACAGAGGTAGCTTCAGTAAACAGCCTCAAGCCAACCCTGGAGGATGCCTTTGTTAAGCTCACTGGCCTAAGCCCCGTAGTGATGACGGCCGAGAAGGGGGGTAGATAGATGTGGTACGGAAGTCTGCACAGTATCTACTATATCGCCCTCAAGGACATGAAGACCTACTACTTTAAACCTCCGGCCATTAGCTGGGGTATTGTCTTCCCGGTGGCCTGGATACTGGCTTTTTACCTCAGAAATCCACACAACTTTGATGAGCTTATCCCCGGTCTCATTGCCATGACCGTCCTCTTCAGCACTACTGCCATGGAGGCAGTGGTCATCAATTTTGAGCTACGTCTTGGCTCGCTGGAGAGGCTGCTGCTGGCGCCGGTGACATTGACCAGCGTGCTCCTGGGCAAGATACTGGGCGGCACCCTTTTCGGGCTGATGATAACAGCGGTGGTAACCCTGGTCTCTGTCATCGCCCTGGGTCTTTACCACGTCAGCGTACTCTATCTTCTCCTGACTTTAGTGCCGTCGCTGGTGCTGTTCTCCGCCCTGGGTGCTCTGCTATGCGTTCTGGTCAGGGAGGTCTTTGAGGCGCAGACACTGGCTAACCTGCCCCGCTTCCTTATGGTGTTCCTGAGCGGCGTCTTCACCCCGGTCTCTTCCCTTCCCCCGATACTCCAGCAAATTGCCTATGTGCTACCGCTTACCTACACCGTTGATGGGATACGGCAGGCTTTTGGTGCTGCTGGGATGGTTAATATCGCTATTGATATCCTGGTGCTTATCGCTCTTATTCCGATTCTGATTTTGCCAGCGACAAGGTTGTTGGCGAGAAGATTTATTTAATCATGAGACGTAAGATGCTGCAGATTGAACTGGTTCCGGACCTCTCTCACTGTATTGAGACCGTAGCCAAAAGAGAATACGACGGCACTCTGAAGCGACTCCTTGCCAGAGGAGCAATGAATAAGGAACTGGAAGAAAAAGCGGAGATTTTAAGGCTTTTTCTACAGACTGCTGATTTCAAAAAGCTGAGGGCGGAGTCTGAGGAATTCTTGATAGAGGGTAAAGTGGTAAAGTTCGTGATTTACGCAGAGGGCGGGGCACCAAAGTAATGCAGGTGCTCTCTAATTCATAAGATTAGGTTCCAGCAGAAATCATTATCCCGGCTGACTTCAGCATATTCACTATCCCGAGCTCTCTCAGAAGGATGAAAAAGGTGGCAATGCAAAGTTGACGCTTCTAGGAGTTAGAGCGAGGCAAACTAAATGGGAGCAATCAGCAAAATGCCGAGGTGGAGTGTGGTGCCTTAACATTCCGCTGCGAACCGGGACGAGGTAACAAAAGTCAGGAATGTGCAGGCCGATAACCGAGATGCGAGCGTAACTAACCCAGCGAGGGGATTTGGCTGTTGAGGTTGCTATACCCTGTATCTTTCGCCTGTCTTCCAATATTTGACTGGCAACTGTTTGGTAGGGGCGCCAGGTTCGTCGCGAATGAGAACTTGATTAAGTGGGAATTCCTTTGTTCGTTGAATCATGTATCGCCTTTCATCCTCACTTAAGGTGGTGAAGGCAGCAAGAACTATCTCATCAATCTCAGCCTCTGCCTCACGGAGTTTAGCGGAGAGGGTGGGTTTTCTTTGTGCCCAGATGTCCATTCTTTCTAAGGCTAAAACACAGGTGTTCAGGTCTTTGGGCACAGGGAAGCTCTCCAAATCAGCTTTGGGAAGCTTCTCTTTCTTTTCCAATAAAGCCCGGCTCAAAATATACTGGAGAACGGCGGGATGCCCTTTGACCACCCCCAGCTTTTCATGCCTTAGCTCTCCCTGCTCAGATACCTGAGCCGTTGGCAGGTCAATGTCACCAAAGTAGCCTGATAGGTCGCTCTGGGGGAGATGAGCGAAAGGCACCAGGTCACTGCTGATAACGGAGTCAACTTCCTTGAGAAGGTTATTATCTCCATCCACCATCTCTTTGGCAATGCGGTGCGCTTGGTGTGAGAGGTCGTCCAGCTTCCCGCGGATACCTTCGTCCTTGAAAGTACCCTCCGGCACGGGCAGGTTGCCTATCACTCCCGAATAGAAGGTTGAGTAGCCCTTTTGAACTACCCCTGCCCGCAGCATGAGGAAGGCATAATAGCGGGTAGGCAGGCTGTTAATCAAAGCTGCCATGACGTAAGGGTAATCGTTCAGCTCTTTCAGCGGGGAGCGGACTACCATCACGGTATTTCTAGCCAGGAAAGAGGCACCGGTTCCTTCGTCTACCGCCGCCTGACTGGTAAGAGATATACGTCTAAGTGCAACTTTGGGAGCCTGAAAGAACTCCAGCGTCTTCGGGTCGGAGATAAGCTTGGGCTGATAGTCTATGAATCTCCCCTGCCACTCGATTGACCAGGCTTTGACCTCCCGGCCGTCCAGGAGAGGATAGGGCTTTGCCAGTTCCGAAGGGTCGTCTGAAACCAGTGTTCTTCCTCCGCTTATCGTCCTAAGAGCGAGTCCATATCCGCCGGTTAGTCGGGAAGGGAAGGCTTTCATCTTTTCCAGCACTGGCAGGTCTTTCTCTTTCACCTCCAGCCGCCAGGTGCCATCGGGGGCCAGGGCAAGCCACTTCTCCTGCGGGATGTGGGTTAGCTCACCCTTATCCTCATCCAAGTCCTTCAGCGTTCTTGTGCTGTGAACAAAAATTACTTTGTGGTCTGGCTCCGGATGAGCCTTTTTCACAAAGAGGAGCACAGGGTTTACATTGGCGGCAAAAACCTCGCACCATTCCAGCGGCACGACCCTTTCAATGGTGTATTGGGCGAGAAACTTCCTGAGTTTGTTGTTGGCAGCAGCTTCCGCCAGACCGTAAGAGACGATTATCCCAAGCCTACCAGAGCCATCTTTAAGCCAGTCTAGGTCTTTCTTGACGAAGTAGGTAAAAATATCGGCATTGCCGCTGACCACATCCTGGAAAAGAGAACGGTATCGGCTCCGGGGAGCCTCAGGTAGACGCTCATTGCGGACATAAGGCGGATTCATGACGAGATAGTCGTATTCGCCAACCCTGTCCCTGACTTTCACTGCTTCTTCCAGTTCTTCCACGGCTGCCAGCGGGACGAAGAGATTTCTGGTGGTTCCTCCCTGTAGCCCGGGTGCGGTGCCCAGAAGGGAGTCTAACGTGTACACGGGTAGTCGTTCCAGGCTGAATTCCTTGCCCTCCGCCTGCTGCTTAGCCATCAGGTATATGTCCAGAATCAGAAAGAGCAGGTTCATCTCGGCAATGTGTGTGGCGAAGGGGTTAATATCTAGCCCGACAACCTTGGGAAGTGCTTTCAGGCGGGCTTCCTCACTAATCCCTCGCTTTTCCATGTCCTGAAGAAGAACGTTAGCCGCTCTGACCAGAAAACCTCCCGAGCCACAGGCAGGGTCTAAAAGGACTCCTTCTCCTTTCCATCCAACATACCTGAGGATATAGTCTACTACCTCTCGGGGGGTGTAGAACTCCCCCAGTTCCTTGCGTTGTTTTGGTGGAAGATATTCCTGGTACAGGTCGCCAAGGGTGTCCCGGTCTACTTTCGAAAGGTCAAAAGAGTTGAGCAGGTGCAGGATTGTCTCTAAAGCTTCATTAAGCTGGGAATCTCCTTTTACGTACCAGTCAAAAATGCCGTATTCAAAAAAGTGTTCATAAAGGTGGCTGGCATCCCGGTATGCCAGTTGGACGAGGTCCTGATATTTGTCCTGCAAGAAGGTAACAAACTGCCGCCAGACACCTATACCCCCGTTACTGATTTTCCTCTTCAGTAAGCCTTTGTCCTCGGCAATTCTGATAAAGAGTAAGCGGTTTAGCGCCGCATAAGTCATATCGGCAAGGTAGATTCTTACCAGCTCTTTTTCAGCCACATCTCTGGAGTAAGGCTGTATTTGGCAAAAGGCTGGAAAAGCCTTCTCAAATATTTCAATGGGCACAGCATAACGTACTTTCAAGCGTTCCATTTCCTGGTCCAGAGCACGCATTCTCTCGTCCAGTTCCTCAGCACTTAAAGGAACCGACTCCAGTGATTTCCGCTTTCCGTGAAGACCGCTGAGCTTTTCTTCATATTCTCTGTAAATCTTATTCTGTTCCTGAAATGCTGTGTTGAGGAATCTCAGTAACAAATCTCCACATAAGCGGAGCGCATTAACAAATTTGTCAAAGCCATCCCGTGTATGGACGGGGATGTAGCAATAGTCGAGGGTACCTTGTCTAAAAGCATCCAGATGCTTTTTCTGTGTCAGATAGTCGTATGAGAGTTGCCAGAATGTGGCGTTGTCCTTGAGTTCCGATTCGGTTAGTAGGATATTGGAAATAAATGTGCCCTTGGGGGTAAAGACCTTGAGCCTGGAAGGAGAAGCCAGCACGAGAAAAGATTCGCCGCCCTGCAGATAGCTCTGAGCCTGCCTGAGGGTCGCTTCCTTATCTAAATCCGCGTCAGCTATTTTGGTCTCAATCACAATGTGCGAAATGCCCTCATTGCTGACGATGCGAATATCAGTGCGATTCTTTTCCTTACGGACTAGCCGGGAAGGATACCCAAACCCCTTATCAACAACGTACTTGCAGAAGCAATCAAACCGCCACTCTATCTCTCCCATGCCGGGCTTGTTCTTGCGTTCTTTATGGTAGGCATCAAGCCACTTCAGCGTGCTCATTTATTCCTTGCTATCTCCAAATCTGCTGGGCTATCCTACTGTGCACCTCTTAGCCTTATGAGAACATCGAATTGTGGCGGGTTACCTTTAGCAACATCGCCAGCAGCTCTCCAAGCTACTTGCCTAGCATCGACGGCTGAGCCGTCTCTTTTAACATAGAGTCGCCTTCGATTGATAGCGCTGGCGATATCTTCGATTGTCATTGGAACATTACCACCTTCTTGAATCACCTGCCTGATTGCTTCATGGAGGTACATAAACTTTTCCTCCTTTTATCACCGGTGGCGCCCTCAGCAGACTTGCAGACCGAGGTGCACTTTGGTGTCACACATTCTCTCATGCGCTATTATAACATGATAGCTCGGGATGCTGTTAGCCCCTGTGGTAACAATCCGTCATGTATTATCTTTAGGTAGGCTCCACGACTGGGTTACAATAAAGCCTGACGGGTTCTGGTGAGGTGCACAATCCGTTGGGGAGCTCAAGCTGCCCCGCCAATTTGATTGCCTGCCGGCCCTCAGGTGGCCCGATTTAGGAAATTGGGGTGCCCATAGTGGTAGCCCCGCATCAAGGGCATGAATGGGCAAAGGGTCTGGCCAAAATCCTACCGAGCCCGAATCTTTTGAGGAGGGAACAAACATGATTTACAGCGTAGGTATCGACTTACATCAGGGACGGCACAGAGCACGGTGTCTGGATGATAGAGCTCAATCCTGTGACGGCTTCAGTTTTGAGACTACACCAGAAGGACTAGCTCTTCTGGAAGAGCGTGTTTTCCGGGATGGCGCCAATCCCATCATAGTCCTCGAACCCGCGGGCTTGCCATGGAAGATGGTGGCTGTCTACCTGCGTTCTCATCATCCGGATTGCCGGTTGGTGAAAGCCAAAACGCAGAAAGTGGCTGCCTTACGGCGATATCTCCGAGGACCGGTTAAAAGCGACCGCCTCGATGCCCTTACCCTGGCTAAGATGCCTTTCATCGATCCAGAAAAGCTGGTTGATATTTATTTACCTCCGGCCGAAATCCATGCCCTACAACGCCTCACACGCCAACGGAAGCGCATAGAGTCGGCCATCAGCGGCCGCAAGATCAGGATTTCGGCAATCGTCGATGGATACCTGCCCGGTGTACGTCGTACGTTCAGTGATGCCTGGTCTCTTCCGGTCAGGGCTTTTCTGAGATCTCAGCTCAACCCCTATGCCGTAGTCCGAGAGGGAGAGGAAGCACTCCATGCCTATCTGAGCAAAGCCTGTCCACGGAGCAAATGGAGCAGAGCAGAGACCCACCTGGTTTTTCTGGCTTGTCACAGTGTAGCGGGAGTGTGTGAGTTATCACGGTCAGCCGGAACAGTCGATGAGGAATTCTTCACAGATCTCCAGGACGAGATAGCTCGCGAGTTAAGGCTAATGGAGTCTGAGGAAGCTGAGTCAGAATCACTGGCACACCGCATTGCCGAGCTATACCGAAAACTTCACCGCTCGGATAACCTTACCTCCATACCCGGCGTGGGTGAACATACGGCTCCGATCTTCTTATCGGCAGTAGGTGACCCAGCACGTTTTCCCAGTCAATCAGCCTTTGCCAACTGGGAAGGAGTGGTACCAGGAGCCAGACAATCATCAGATGTTGAGGTCAAGGGATTGAGAATGACCAAAGCCGGGCCGTCCATTATGAGGATGGGGCTCTATCAGGCAGGAGATATAAGCCGGCGGTGGGACCCTCAGCTTGCCGCTGTCTACTATCGCGAGATGGTCTATCACGGCAAAAATCACAGACAGGCTATGGGAGCAGTGATGAGCCACCTTGGAGCCCGAGTCTTTACTGTGCTTAGGGAGGACAGACCTTATGAGCTCAAAGACACTGATGGCAACACTATCAGCAAAGGCGACGCCAGGAGACTCATCCTGGACAAATACAAAGTGCCTGAGGAAATACGGCGTGAGAGACGCCGACGCAACCCTAAAGCCAGCAATACAGTTGGGGTACCCAGACAAGATAGGGAGATGGCGACCTACAGGATGCACGAGGCAGCCAAAGCTCCTCAACCTGTACAAGTCAAAGCCATCTCCCATCAATAACTCTAACCGAGAAGAATCAGGAGGTCAAGTATTGACTATTGACAACTATTAGGAAATCTGAAGGTTCAATAGTCAACATTTGCCTGCTAAAACAAAGTTTTGTAAAATAATGCTGCTGCAGGAGTCTTTTAGCCTGCAGCCTAACACGAACGCTCTCAGGGAGATTTTAATCCTGTAACGGAGTTTGTCTCACAAAGTTTCGTGGTGAGCGATATATGCCAACATGGTAACATGGTACGCAATAAGATGCCTGGGAGCCTCATTTATTGTGCAGATAGCTTTACACTAGGCTCACCCCTTCGGTTTATGAGACAGCCTCAACGGAGGAGACTATGGCTTGGCCGGGGATAATGCACAACAATCCTATTGTTCCTGTTGTCTGGGTGGCTGATGTTGGCTCAATAATGAAAAAACGTTTCGCCTGTTGGCGCGTAGATCTGGCAAAGCGTGATCATGATGAACGAGTTGAGCAAGATATCGCCGCCTTTGCCAAAGGTGTCATTGATGATCTTTCGAATGGCTCGAGTGTAGCACTCGGCTTTGAGTGTCCTTTGTTCGTCCCAGTGACAGAAGATCCTAAATACCTGACAAGCCCCCGGGATGATGTAGAAAAACAGCGGTCCTGGAGTGCAGGGGCCGGCTGTGCCGTTCTGGCTACTGGTCTTACTGAGTGTGCATGGGTATTTGATATGATACGTAAGGCACGAGTAGAGGTGCGACCTTCACTCTGTTGGGAGGATTTCGTAACAGGGAAAGCGAATCTCTTCATATGGGAAGCGTTCGTGACAGGTATAGCAAAAGGCTCATCTCATGAAGAAGACGCAAAAGCTGCGGCGCACTCTTTCTGCGAGGAATGGCCTAATATTTTGGAGGCCGATTCAATCAAAGTAGGCAAGCCGTGGTATTCACTCATAGGTGCGGCACTTCTACGTTCGGGCTTGACTAATGACATTTCGATCTTATCGCAGAAGTGCGTTGTGGTTAAGAGCTGATAACGGCGTGTTCAGGTGGGACGGTGCTGAATTACTGATGATGAGCTGAAGTCATTGATATACAGGCCACATTTAGCCAAAGTGTTACGGCGTCCCTCGATTCGCTAGAACCTTTTGGTACTTCTCCTGGAGCATTCTGGCAAAATCGTAAACAGCAGGACGCGCGTTGCCTATCAGCGGTGACCCGTGACCAAAGCAGATCGTGTCAAAGTCTAAACTAGCCACTACTTGTATCGACTGGATTTCCTGCGCAATATCAACAGTGTACCCTTTCGAGGGTAAGCTCAGTCGGAATGTGTTAGTCAGTACATCGCCAGCAATGACCAACCGTTCTTGTGGCAGAAAAAGGCAGATACTTCCCGGCGTATGGCCCGGAGAGTGTAACACCTTGATGCCACCAAGCATCGGCAACTCATCGCCATCATTAACCAGCACATCCACGATTACTGGGGTGGTAGTCCACAGACTGAATAGAGAGGCCAGGGTCTTTTTTAGCCACCTCGGTCCAATTGGCCCCGGCTGCGGCAACCGACCATCGATGTAGGGAATATCGGCAGGATGCGCTATAACCTTAGCACCGGTGAGACCTTTCAGAGAGGCTAAGTTACCGATATGGTCTGCGTGGTGATGTGTGATGATGATGTTACCTATATCGGAAGGAGAGTATCCCAGGCGCCTGGTCGCCTTAAGTATCTGCTTAGTCCTGCCTCTAAACCCGGTATCAACCAGAGTCAGGTTATCACCCGTCAACAGGAAAATATTGGCACCCCAAACGCCAGCACCCCATATGCCACTAAGTTGATATACGTGAGGGGTTATTTTCTTCATGCCATTTCCTTGAATTTCACTCTGTCAATGTACTACATGCGGTTTATTATTGGTCATCATTCTGATGTTTGTCAGGTGTTGATTTGCCATGAGGCAGTCTAACGGTCATGAGTTTGGTCTCTACCAGCAGCCATATCAATGCTAACACGATGATTGTCAGGCCATAGGCGCCATCTCCGTAACTTAATAACCATTTGGGTAGTATCTTAATCACTCCCAGTGTAGAGTAGATGAGGATCAGACATTTTGGAAATTTGCCTAACCAGAGAGCTGGTAAGAACTTTACCATCGGCATCCGGGCTACTCCAGCTATAATACCCCCGAGGTCAAATGGTATAATCGGTTGAAAGGCGAGGATCAATATACCCCAGAAGCCGTTTTTGTGGATCCAGCCTTCTAGTCTTTTATATCCGACCATGCTCTCAGGAATAGCCAACTTGCTCCCGAGCCGTCCGGCATAATATCCGGTCAACTCTCCAAGCGAACCACCGGTAGCGGCAATAAGCGCTATCACAACCGGGTTGAAGGTGTTAGCGGCAGAAACCATGACGACAACAGCGAACGGTACCGGTGCAATGATGGTCATATTGGTGACAAGCTGTGCTACGAATACAATTGTATAGGCTACCCACTGATATCTTTGAATTTCAATATCCAGCCGTGCTTCAACATAATTGAGGAGCATAGCAAGGCCATAGCTGGCGATAATCAGAACAATAAATACAATGATCAACTTTCCCCAGCGTATTTGACTTACCGTCCTGTTCCAAGTGTCTTTGGTATCTTTATATGTAGGCATATCTCATCTTTGCTACCCAAGCTGCTTAGTACATAATAACCGATTAAGGTTTTTATAAAGCTTACTTCTTGTTACCCTTCTCTTTATGATCCTTACACTCCAGGCAAAGCTTAGCTTGCGGAATAGCCTCCAGTCGTTTAGCCGAGATAGGCTTACCGCACGAATCACACAGACCATATGTCCCAGCCGCTAGCTTTTCCAGAGCACGCTCCACGCTGGCAAGTTGCTCTCTGGTATGCTGGACTACGTTGAGTTGCTTCTTCAATTCGATGTTCTCGTTCGCCATCTCTGCCTCTTTGCCAAAGGAAGTAGTTTCTCGCATACCTAATGCTTGATTGTCTAATCTCGACTCCAGATCATCGGTTAACCGCTTATGCTCGGCCCCCAACTGTTCTCATATCCTTTTAAAGTCAATCATCACCTTCTTTCCCATAGATTATTCCCTCCCGTTTCCGTAGAGCAGAGTGTTGTCAGGATTATAAGCCATACAAGGGATTGGAATGCAAGCTCGCGTTGCCGGACATAGTTTCTAAGAGAGACATTACCCTCCTTAAGGTTGAAGAAACCACCTGAAAGTTCAACGGTAGATTTGATAGGCATCCTCGTTAGAATTACGATTGACAATAGTAAGGAGCGATGAGCTGAGAGCCCAGAGCGAGATTGAAAATGGCTAATATTCTGATGGTGATTGCGCCATATTGGTACCAAGGCACCTGGGTATTTGACGATGAATCTGTGAGATCGAATAAGGAACCTTTCGCGGCAGGCATTCCGGATATGATCAATGAGCTAGTCAAAGACATACCAGACGCTCGCAGTGGTTTCAGGCTCCTTTACTCATCAGTGCCCTTTCCCGGTTATCAATTGGAGCTCACACGAGAAAAAGAGGAGTATGAAGGATACTGGTACCGGGTAAAGAATAAATCAAACGAAGGCTGGCTATGTCCCGCCCTCTTCAGATACTTTGAAACTGCACCCGAGACAATCTATGCCAAGGCGAAACGGTTATAATACCCGTAGACTTCGATGAGTCTTTCTGTACATGAATGACCGCATATAGTAGCCTAATGCATTTCAGTAATAATAACGCGCTTTCTTCTTAAAGAAGTAGCCAGCGATGAGACCGGCAACCAAACCGCCCAGATGAACCTGCCATGCTACGAATGGCAGAAAGGATAGTATTACGAAACCGCCGATGACAGCTATCCAAAGGGGCATAGGAGCGGGTATGGGGAAGATAATCACCCTCAGCTTAGGTGTCATGATGGCGAGTGCTCCACCCAGGGCAAAGATAGCTCCTGAGGCACCGACGGCTACGGATAACGGCTCTCCCAGAAGTATGTACAGAACATTACCCAATATACCCCCGGTGAAATAGACGATCAGGAACCTGGTATTCCCGACTAGTCTGTAGAATGAGCTGCCAAAGAAATACAATGTCAGCGTGTTGGCGATAAGGTGCCATAATCCGCCGTGTACAAAAATACTAGTCACTACAGTCCACGGTTGGTTCAAGAAAAATGCCGGTACTAACCCGAGGCGGTATATTAGGCTCGAAGATATAGTAGTAGCGACAAACACAAGTAAGTTTGCCACTATGATTATCAATATTGGGTTTAGGTTAAATTTGTGGTATCCCCTATATCTCACGTTCGTTTACCTTAGTTTTTACTAGAGAAATGTTTGCTCATAAAGCGGTACTGTAGTGGGTAGCATTACCCCTAATAATAGCCTGTAACCCGCGATTAATTCAAGGCTGTGCCCAGGTTTTGAACTTATAGGTAAGGAAAATCAGGCACACAAATCATCGGAATGTTACGCACGTTTTTCCTTACACCACGGTAGCCAGACAAAGGTAAGAATGACTCCTTTCTAGCTATGTCCTCTCACTGCTTCCAACTGATCCGAGAATAACATGCGTGATGAC
>Ga0172366_10000435_pt1 | contig 29802 bp, 24 predicted proteins | sample LakKivSesite69cm_FD_114533 | JGI IMG/M metagenome (GOLD analysis project Ga0172366, IMG submission 114533) | Sediment microbial communities from Lake Kivu, Rwanda - Sediment site 69cm | ecosystem: Environmental > Aquatic > Freshwater > Lake > Sediment | place: Rwanda: Western Province, Lake...
AGCCGGTGGGCATGTTCACGACAAGACATTCCACGCCTACGGCTATAAACTTGTCGGTGCCCAATGGCCTCGTATAAGCCCATCACAGCCCTTTTTAATGATCAAATCACTTAATCCTTACATTACTTTATCCGTAACTTAGCCTGGTCTTGCGCGACCAGGCTCGATGGCAGGCACGAGTGGGCTATCCATGGATTCCAACGTCTTGCACGAGATCAAGCATATATTCTCCAGCGGCCAGAAGGACTTCAAGCATGGGGATTTCGGTGCGGCTCTCGTGAAATTCAACGCAGCGTTTAGCAAATTCAGGGATGCCGGCGACTCGGAAGGTATGGCCGAGACGCTATACCAGATCGGCATGACGCAGCAGAAGCTCGGCCAGTTCAACGACGCCATCATTTCATTGAAGGAGGCCCTGGAGCTCTACCGGTTCTTGAAGAAGCAAGAGCGCGAAGTTATCGCGTTGCATGCCATCGGTATGATACAGGCCGAGGTCGGCGCTGACGAGATCGCGACGAAATATTTTGAAGATGCACTCGCCATTTACAAGGTCAAGGATTACAAACCAGGCATCGCTGCTATCCAGTTCGAGCTCGGTAACATCTGTTTCAAGAGCAGCGAACTCACGGAGGCACGGCGCCATTACGAGGAGTCAGCTGCGATCATCAAGCAGATCGAGGGCTTGCTAGGTATGGCCAAGATCAAATATATGCTCGCGCTCCTCGATTTTGTAGAAGGTGACATCGATGCTTGTATGGAGAAGCTGGACGAGGCGAGTGCCTTGTTCCAGAATGAAATGGACATCGAGGGACAAATCCACGTGCTTTCCATCGAGGGCCTCATCGCGTTAAGCAAGGGCATCACGAAGGAAGCGGAGGATTCTTTCAACGAGTGTGCGCGATTGGTTGCCGAGGGGTACCTGCGGGAGCCGGCGAAGACTGGCGTGTTGGACAAGCAGATGGAGGTCCAGCTCCTCATCTATATGGGCACCTTGTTATTCAATGACACCAAGTACAATCTCCCCGATCTCGGCACGACGCTGCACTTGCGGGCATACAAGTATTTCGAGGAAGCCGTTGCACTGGCAGAAAGAATCAAATACCAGATCGGCGTATGCCAAGGTATCTTCAATATGGGAATGATCCTGATCGACAGAGGAGACCAGATTAGCATCAAGTCGTCCATCGACAAGTTTTCAAGCGTGCTCGACATCGCGAAGGAGATCAAGAACAACGAGCTGATCGTGAAGAGTCTGCTTTTCCTGGGGATAGCCCACAGGTGCTTGGACAAGTATGACCAGGCGCTGATCTACCTGCAAGATTGCTTGATCATCTCCAAGCGGCTCAAGTATGCCATGTTAGAAGCCCGCGCGTTGATGGAGAAAACGCGTATAATGCTCGTGTTCGGGAGGCTCGATGACGGGTTCTCAGCGCTAGCACAAGCCCGTGCCATAGTCGCTGGGAACGCAGATCTCGCCATGCTTGGTTGGGAAATCCTTGTCCTTCAGAGCTCCATAAACCAGGGTACTGGAGCGCTGGACAAGGCCAGCGAGTCGCTAATCGAGGCGCGGGACGAATGTATCAAGCGGAACGACAAGAAGGGGCTCGTCGAGGTACTGCACGAGATAGTCAAGCTCGACGAGCGGCAAGGTTTCATCTCCCATGCCATCACTTGCATGACCGAGATCGAGTCCATCTACAAGGCTTCAAACAAGTTCACCGAAATGTCGCGGGTCAAGATCGACAAGGCTAGGCTTGTTTTCATTTCAGGTGATGTCGATCGTGCCATGGAAATGCTACGGGATGAGATCATTTTCATCCGCGACACTGGCATCACCGATGGTGATGCGCTTATCGCAAGTGCGAAATTCGTTCTCTTCAAGATTTTAAAATACAAGGACGAGATCATAGAATCGGAGGAAATATTCCGTGATTTACTTTCATATTTTAGCAAGACCAATAAAATGCTCCAAATGGTTGATATTTTTATCGAGGTCGCATACGATGCCATAGAAAACGGCAACATCATCTCGCTAAAGCGCGCGATGGATAAAATATGGAAGGTCATCAGCCAGTCCCGTGAAACGGTCGAAAAAAACGAGCAACTAGTCCATTTTCTTCATATCTACGGCTTGATGTACCAATACGAGGGAACTCCCACGGGTTTCGACTTGGCACGGAAGTACCTCACGGAATGTCTTTCCATCATCCAGAAGGCGAACATGGATGATATGAAGTCCGTGATCATAGCACAACTTGCAGACCTGGCCGTCGTCCAAGGGAAAGGAGAAGCTCTCTCCCTCTTCAATGAGGCACTCCGGCACTTCACGAACGAAGGAAAATTCCTGGATGCGGTTCGCGTCCACGAGCAAATTGCTTGGATTCTTTACACAAGCGGAAAACTCGACGAGGCACTCGACCACGCATTAAGCGGGGCCCGGCTGTTCGAGGACCACTTGATCACCCTTTCTCCACACGACATGACCTATGACATCAAGCGGAAGTTCCATTACTATACCAGGCGGTTCGATGTATATGCATTGCTTGCATGCTTGTATATCGAAAAGTTCATTCAAGAGAACGACGACATCGCACTGGAGCGGGCCTTGATCTCCGTTGAATTCCAAAAGATCCATGCATTCAACCAGCAATACTATGCGAAGCACATTTTTACGATGCTGTCTTGCCAGAAGCTAGAAAACTATATCGAGCAAGACGAGAAGCTTTCCAGAGAGGCCGTGATGAAGCAGAAAACGATCGATTTCCTTATGGACTGTAAAGCGTTCCACGAACGGATCCTGGTGCGTCCTGATGCCCATAAGGAGTTCACGAAGAGAACGATCGATTTCTTGAAAACAAAATTGATGGACGAGCGTGCAGCGCTGAATGGAATCGTGTCAAGGGTCAAGCTCAACCGTGCATACCTGATGGAATGCAAGGATCCAGGCTCTCTATTGCCTTTCATCGGATTCAACGTGGTGAAGCAAGCAAAAAAGCAGCTAACAAAGTACCCGGACATCGCGGTGCTCGATTATGCCATCCTTCCCGGGATTGCCAAGATTGCCACTTTTTTATTGCATAGTGAGACCATTGAAGTGTTCTCAAAAGAATTAACCCCCGATTTTTATACAATCATCGACCGATTACGCGAAGCTCGCTCGCTAGCAGATGCGGCCGAGATCCTCTTCTTGCATCGGCAGCTCACGGTCTGGCTCTTTCCCCCGCGGATTAAAGAACGCCTCGCCCAGCAAGGCGTGAAATACCTCTTCATCTCCCCGGATGGCAGGCTCGGCGACGTGCTATTCACGCTGCTAGGTGATGACAACGATTTAGCAAAAACCTTCATGCCCGTGTATATATCACACTTGATCGATTTCAAGATCGTGATGCAAGAGGGCCCGGGTGCCCGGGGATCGGGAGGCTTGAATTTCTACTTCTTGTTCCCGGATACGACCGATGAGATAACGTTCGACGAGAAGGCCAGCTTCGAGCAATTCTTCGCCAATCGTTCTAACAAGGCTCCGAATGCAAATCCCGATCAAATCATTATGGCTGATGGTGATGCTAGCTACCAGGGCTTGAAAGAGATCGCAAAGCTAAATCCGAACGTTATCCATTACTCCGGGACTTGTTTCTTGCCCGCATCGTTGCCGTTCAAAGGTCATTTGAACATGAACGATCGCTCTTACTTCCTCGAGGACTTCATGGAGCTCGACCTCGCCAACAAGCAAGGCTTGCTGTGCATCTCCTCGACCGACGAGCTCCCCCTTGACATAAATCAAGCTCTCATCTCTTGGAAGACGCTCGCACTGAGCAACATCCCCAATCTATTCTATATGTCGTCGCGGTTCGGTTCCTCTGGGAAGATCTTCACCTTCTTGTATGACCGGCTACTCAAGGGTGACACGATCGGGCAAGCCTACCACAACACCATTCTCTACCTTGCAAAAAAACAAGAGCTCTCGCCACTCGCGATTTTCAACCACGTGCTGATAGCCAATCCATTTTGGAGGCTCGCCAGCATAGAAACGACTGAAGATAAAAAGGAGATCTAGAATTGCAAGCCCTGTGTTGACGCTTGAATAGAGGCAAGGCGCTGGCGCAACTCCTGGCCCTCCTGGTTGAGGGCGATCATCTTTTCTGAGAACAGCTGGTGCGTCGAGAAGTAGACGCTCGCCGCGATCTTTCCTAGCTCGAACTTGGCTTCGAGGTTTCGCATCGTTTCCTTGATCGACACTATGCGCTGCTCGATCGCTTGCAGCTGGTTCACGAGTATGCGAACCTCCTGGGATTTCTGGATCCTGGCCTGCATGAGTTGTTGCTGATACGCGTCGACACCTTGTTGCATGATCCCGTTACCCGTCCCGATGCCCCAACCGTGAGGCATGACGTCCGTGCCCGGCGAAACATACACCGCCGGGGCCGGCCAAGGCGCAAAGGTGGGGACCTGGAAGCGCGTGTCGACCTGCGGGTTTGTCTGGGTCTGCAGCTGCTGAGCTTGCCCCTGGCCGTGCCCGCACATCGGTTTGTAGTACCGGCTGTCCCCGGTCGAGACCGATGGTCGTGTAAAGAAGCCCTGGCTCGCGACGTCCGGTTGGGAGTTATCGATCGGGAACATGTTCCCGTCAGCGTAGTGGTTCCCCAGATTGGCCTTATGGATCCATGGAGCGCCCGGCGTTGCACCCCTCGATCGCGTTCCCTGGTCGAAGATGTCGTCGCTAGCGATGTTTAGGATCTGATCAAGTTCCAAGTTTGAGGTCGCTGTCGCGCTCGATTGGCTCCCCGCGAGTTGGGCGTCCGGTGAATTGGCATACTGGCCCGGTGCACTTGAAGGGCTCGTGTCGCAAGGGTTGAGCAAAGAGTTGATGTTTTCCTCGATATAGGCCTTGATCTTGAAGATCGAATTTACATCAAACGCCTTGATACGTTGGATCTTGTCATAATCGAGCTTGTTCAGCGTGTCGAAATTAAACAGCTGCTCGAAGTACTTGGCGAGCAGCTGCATTTTCTCCTTCTCCATGTTGAACTTCAAGTTGATGCCTTGGAACTGCAAGGCCATACGCTTGAAGATCCTCCCGATGATGTCGGTCGACAACAGCTTGTTGACGGGAAACGAGAAGAGCAACGCATCCGTCTTCTTGATGTGCCCCTGGCACTTGATGAACTTGAACGACTTGGTCGTGAGGAGCACGTGGCCGTGGCCCTTGTGTTCCTCGTCGTCGGATTCCAGTTTCACGTCCTCCACGTGAATGACAGGGTATTCTGCCTTGTCGAGACTGATGACGCCCTTGTTCATGTACTTGATGAAGAATTCCTTGATCGTGAGCAAGAAATCGACCCGGTCTTTCAATGATTGTAGCATCTCAAGCGGCTGGTTGAAACTCTCGGAGACTTGAGCCGTGAATGACATGAAGTCCGATTGTAGCTGGCCGATGTAGGTCTCCAGAACCGCCACGTCCTGGTTCTGCCACGTCTTCCCGTCGAAAAAGTATGGCTTCTTCGATCGAAGGAAGAGGAAGAAATGCTGGATCCTGTTCATTATCCGGCGCTCGATGAGGGCTCCTTCGTCGAATAAGCCTAGCATTTCTTTTTCCAAGCCAGGCTCGTGTAGCATAACTGGCAGTTCCAGGCGCAGTTTCATGAGCTTCTGCTTGGCCGTGCTGAGCATACCCGTGAAATTGGAGAACTCTTCGAGCACGTTACGGCTGTCGATGACGATGTTCTTGAATTTTTCTTTCAAGCTGTTCTTCAACTCGTCGATCTCGGACGTGTTTGGCGAGCGGCATTTCGGGCATACTAGTTTGTTCCGCTGCACCGTGACGACCCGCGCGTTGTCTATACCATCATCCTTGCATTGCCTGCAGAAGAGCTCGCCGGTCTTTTCATCAGTGGCGAATAGATTCATGCCGCACTCGCTGCACACCTGAACATTCTCCTTTTCCTTCACCACGCACGACTCACAGAATATCACGTGGCAGTCATGGCAAAAGTGGTTGGCCGAGGCGATATTTCTCTGGCATACCTCGCATTCCATGAAATTGGGCAATACATGGCGGGACATGGCTGGTTGGCGCATCATGACGCATCGACTTCCGGGTATACTAATCTACGGCTAAACTGCGACCTGGCGTCTACTTATATGGTTATGTCATCCCGATCATCCACCGACGAAAGGTAGATAAGGGCCAAGAACGACGTAAAAACGAACGTCCATGAATGTCGATGAGGTCCTGGATCGCATCAAGAAGCTACAAGATCTACCGCCGATCCACGTGCCGGATCGCGTGCTCGCACAAGCAATGAAGCAATTCGATACCAAATTTGCCAAGTCCAAGAAATTACAAACCGAGTTGCTCCAGGCCATCCCCGGCGGCATCGAGCACACGAACGCCATCAAGGAACCTTTTCCCGTCGTCATGCAAAAGGCAAAAGATTGTTTCTTGTGGGACGTCGACGGTAACCGATTCATCGACTACCTCATGGCGTCCGGCCCGATCATCCTCGGCCACAACTACCCGGAGCTGCGCGACCACGTGATCAAGGTCATCCAGGAGCAGGGGCCTGCCACCGGCTTCATGGTCGAGGCCGAACTCGAAGCGGCAAAGAAGATCAAACAGCACATGAGGTCGATAGAGCAAGTCAGGTTCTTCCAGTCTGGCACCGAGGCCTCTATGGAAGCCATGCGGCTCGCCCGGGTCTTCACGGGGAAGCACAAGGTCATCAAGCTCGACGGGGCGTATCATGGCTGGCACGACCAGTTATTGATCGACTTGCACGTCCTCGGCACGAAGAACATCCTCTGCCACGGCATCCCCCTCGGCTGCTATGAAAACACGATATCGGTGAAGCACGACGACCCCGACCGGCTCGAGAAGGTCATCAAGCGAAACCAGGGCGAGGGGAAGGATGGCGTTGCCGCGGTTTTCATCGAGCCACCAGGCGGCGACGGCGGAACGCACCCGCTCCATCCAGAATATTACAAGGCAGCGCGGGAGATCTGCGACAAGCACGGCGTCCTGCTCGTCATGGACGAGGTCATCACGGGCTTCCGGCTCGCGCTGGGCGGGGCGCAAGAATACTTCGGTGTCAAGGCCGATCTCACGCTGCTTGGCAAGGTGGCGGTCGGGCACGGCTACCCGTCGGCGGGCGCCCTCGGGGGCCGGGCGGACATCATGCAATACCTTGCCGGCGGCGTAGGCAGCACGGACGAGAAGGGCGAGGCGATAAAGAAGAACGCGTACTCCAGCGGCACGCTCGCGGGGAACACGCTCACGTGCTCCGCGGCGGCGAAGGCCATCGAATGCATCGAGAAGACCGATGCCATAGGCGTGGCAGCGCGCATCGCCACGAGGCTGCGCGAGCAGCTCAACGATATCTTCGAGCGCCATGGCATGCCCTTCTTCTCGTATAACTTCCAGTCGATATTGCACGTGGTGACTGCGGATTTCTTCCACGTGAGCATGAACCGGGCAGACGCGCTAGAGCAGATAAGCACCCGCCGCAAACTAATGGCCGACTACGTGGCTCTCCTTGCCCTGGAAGGCATCACGTCCCTCCAAGGAGTGCGCCATTACACGTGTTTAAAGCACGATGACGCGACGGTCATCGACCAGACACTTGCAGCATTCGATGCATTCTGCAAAAAACTAAAAACGTAGAGGCTCGACGCACATGGAGCGAAAAATTAACCAGATCGGCATCCTGGTGAAGGATATTTCCAAGGCTATCGATTTTTACCAGCATACCTTGGGTATCTCTTTTCAAGTCATGGATCGGCCAAGAGAAACTTGCCAGTTACACGGGAAAGAGTCCAGCTTCCGCCTCAAGACTGCTCTCGGCAACTCCGCCGGAATGCAGATCGAGCTCATCCAGGTCCTCGAAGGTCGCACCGCCCACGTGGAGTTCATGGAAGCCCACGGCGAGGGAATACACCATTTTGGCCTATACGTCGAGGATCTTGAAGCCGAAATTGCCGCGTGTGCCAAGGACGGTATCGGGGTCATCTCCAGCGGCGAGTTTTTGGGAGTCAAGTGGGCGTACATGGATTCGACGGGGACAGCCGGTGCCATAATGGAGTTCATCGAGCTGCCCAAGCCCCGCGCGAGAAAGCCGAAGAAGGAGGCTGCTAGCGCTCCGAACGTCGGTTGAAAAACCGGCTCACGTCAAGTCACCGCAAGAACATCGTGTTTCGTCGACCAGGTCGAGCAAATCTCCGATTCCCGTGCTCGACTCCTTCGTGATGGATGTTTTGATCAAGTGCATGGCCGGGAGCAACCGGTCCACGGCCTGCACCGCACGGGATGCGAACTCAGTGAGCTGCCCCTTGGTCGCGTCCAGGATGCATTGCTTCAGCACCCGCCCGTTTTCAAGGTAAATGCCCGTGGCGGGAAGGAGGAGGTCGGCTTTCGACACGGCATGCAGCAAGGGGGTATGGATCGTCAGGTGCAAGCCCGTGAGGGTGAGGAGCACGAACGCGAAGCTGGACGGCGTGTTGATGATGTCTCCGGGTAGTAAGAAAACGGCGATCAAGTCGTCAAACCGCTCTTTCATCCGGTCGATCAGCCGGTTGCCAACTTCCGAGAAGATCAGCGGTTCGAGCTGCCCCGGAGCGTCGATAATAGTCAGGTCGGATCGCGAGTGTTCCAGGCAAGCAAACAGAGCGTCGACCCGGTCAGCGAGGATCTCATAGGCCTTCATGATGGCACCATTCGGCCCGAGGCCGTGCTCCTCCATGACTTGCTCGACCGTGAGCATCGACCGGACGTCGACATCCCACGGGAAACCGTCGCAAGAGCCGGGGTCGAGGTTGCAAGATCGGACGTCTTGATACTTGCCCGATTCTCGTGCATACTTGCAGATCGCTTTCACGAGCGTTGTTTTGCCCGACCCGGCGGGGCCGAGCACGAGTATCGTCGTCACTGTCGAGCCACATCCGTAGGGTACCGTGATGGGATCTCATCATTGCGCGACACGTCATGTCGATTTGAAACCGATCACGTATGTTTTAGACAAGCTTTAATAGCGTCCCAGGGCTTAAACTCCTATCCTATTCATTGCTTGAAGATCATGTCGGCGATAATTCAATCCAAAGGGGTAATCACGTCCTTCAAAAGGGGGCGTTCCCGCGTGCACGAATCGATCATCCTCTGCAAAATTGACGGGTTCGACGATCGCAAGGCAGCGGCTGCCTTGATCGGTCACTGGATCGAGTGGACGTCGGAGACCGGTGAGAATATCCGCGCCAAGATCACGCGCGTTCACGGGGTCAAGGGGGTCGTACGTGCGCGCTTGCCTGGAAAGGGGATTCCCGGCAAAGCGATCGGATCCCCCATAATCGTCGTGAAATAAACTCGTCGCTGCATACTTGATTCGGCCCGGTTCCGGGCGATTAATCATTTTCTCCGCGTTTTTGTCTTAAATCTCGTTTAATCTATGTTTCTCGGCCAAATCAAGGGATATAGCTATTCTTGACGAGATCGCTTAAAACGAGCCGGCTTTACGGTAGTCCTTTATCTTTTCCAAGAACTTGATGACGCGTTCCCTTTTGATGTCGTTCGGTTCGAGCTTTATGAGCACGCTCGAAAGGTGGTCGATATTGTAATTGTATATCTCCTCGTGGAGCGTGCGCAAGACCATTATGAAGAACGCGGTGCTCAAAGCCAGGGTCGTCACCTGGCTCAAGCTGATATAGCCGGTAGCTTGGCCTTCCACGCCGATGCCTGGCAAATAGACAATGATCACGTTCACCTGCAACTGGCTGACCATGTCGATGATGTTCAGCACGAGGAGGAAAATGTATAGCATGATGTTGATGATTGTGAACTGTTCGAACTTCTGCTGCATGGGGCACCAGAGCGTGTACTTCTTGCGGATCGGGAGGGGCATTATCATTGATACATCTTCGTCCTCGTCGACCGCGGGATCCATCGCGTTCTTTTCCTCCGTGAAAAAGTCGATCCTCGCTGTTAGCCATGCCTTATTTATAGCGACGTGGAAGCACGACGCGAAGGTGATCGTTATGAGGAATGTGAAGGTCTTGAACACGGATGCGAAGAAATTCGGGGCGAGCTTTGCCTCGTACCCCAGTACAACCATGAGCAGCAAGTCAACGATGTAGCCCACGAAGAACACGCCGTGCATATAGCCCTCGTCGCCGAACGGATGCTGGAACATGGCAACGCCCGCGATGTTGGTGTTGGGCTTGGAGATGGCCAGGATGTCGAAGAAAATGGCGAAAAAACCCAGGACCGCGGGAACCAAGAGAAATGATGCACCTATGCCCCACCCTTGGCTAAATATTACGAGACAACACACGAGCGTGATGATGATGGTTCCCAGGATCGAGTAGTTGAGCAGTAAATCCTTTGTACTAATATGCTCGGCGCGTTCCATTTCGATCCCCGTGAGATTGTTACATTATGGTCGGAAAAAACTCGTATTTCTAATATCTTCGAGGAAGATCAGAAATAAAAATCTCATACAAGGTATTATATCCCAAGATTATCACACGATGCATCACGATTCCGTGCAAGTTGAATTATCGATGATCGGCCTCGAGAAAATGTTTCCGTACGCGCGCTTCCGCGACGAGCAAGAGGTGTTCATCAAGAAGGCATACGAATCCTTGAACGCCGGAAACCATGTCATCGCTTCAGCACCGAACGGGTTCGGCAAGACCATTTCTGTGTTGTGCGCGACACTGCCCGTGGCGATTGAGAACGACTTGAAGATCGTGTATTGCTGTCGTACGCACATGCAGAACTCGCGCGTCATTACCGAACTTGACACAATCCACAAGCACTTGCTGAACAAGCAAGTTGTATCCGACGTCGGTGAAATTGCTGAAAATTATTCGGGCGTGAGTCTACGCGGGCGCAATGAGATGTGCTTCATGGACCAGATACGGGAGACCGATCTGAGCCCAAGCGATTCTTCCGCGGTGTGCGCCCAGCTCCGAAAGGACGGCCGGTGCAAGTATTTCAAGAATTTCCAGGTGTTTTCAGCAAGCGATCAGGGCAAGACCGCGCCGTTCTTGAAGAAATATGCCCTTGACTCAGACGACATCTTGTCCGCGTGCAGCATGAAGAAGGTATGCCCTTATTTCTTCAGCCGTGATTTCCTCAAGTCGGCACGGGTCTCCGTGGGGAATTACCAGTGGTTTTTCAATCCCTGGATACAAGACAAGTTCCTTGAATCCATCGGCGTGGGGATCGAGGACGTGCTCCTAGTGATCGACGAGGCGCACAATCTCCCGTCGCTTTCCGAGGAGATCCATTCGCTGCGGATGGGCAAGTTCACGATAACGTCCGCGAGGAAGGAACTGCGGGATTATTTCCCCGGTGACGCGGGACTGGAACCCGCCGAACAGTTGTTACGGGCGTCTGAAGCATTATTCGATTCTCATGAACGCAGTTTAAGGAACCAGGAGGAGATCGAGATCGATGCACGTGCGATCATCGAAAACTTGCAATCCTCGATCCATTCCAATTTATCGGGTGCAATCAAGCTGCTCGACGACCGGGGAGACGAGATCCAGAGGCAGAAGCTCGAGGCGGGGCGCAAGAGTCCCCGGTCTTTTTGCAAGGCAGTGGCGCAGTTCTGGTCGGAATGGCAATCGTCAACGATGGACAAGGCCGCTTACTACCATTGCTTCTCGATGGAGCGGGACCGCAAGTATTCCTCGAATTATTTGTTCGAAGCAGTGTGCCTCGACCCTGGATTTGTTGGTATCAAGAAAATAATGGATAATGTCTACGCATCCATCTCTTTATCCGGCACGATCATCCCCGAGGCTTATTCCGCTATTTGCAGGGTGCCGCGGCCCGACATATTGCGTATGAACTCGCCGTTCGATCCGAACCACGTGAAGACCATCATCCTCGACGACGTCTCGACGGCGAAGGACAAGCGCAGCGACGACATGTACCAAAAGTACCTCGGGAAGATCGTCGAGATGGCCCAGGCAACCCCGAAAAACTCTGCAGCGTTTTGCCCGTCTTACAGCGTCTTGCGGGGCATAATGACCGCGGGGTTCGAGGATGCCATCCGGCGCATCGGAAGGTTCCCCGTCGTGGAGAAGGAGGGCGCGAGCTCATCGGAAAACGACGACTTGATTGCCCAGTACAAGGAATACTCGCGCACTTCCGATGGGGCGGTTCTCCTGGGCGTTACCGGGGGCAGGAACTCGGAGGGCGAGGACTTCCCAGGCGACGAGATGAACGCGGTTATGGTCATCGGCGTCCCGTACGCAACGCCCACCCCCCGTGTCAAGAAAAAAATCGAATACTACGACATGGCATTTGAAGGGAACAAGGGCTGGTCACTGGCCTACGAAATCCCCGCCGTCCAGAAAGCCAACCAGGCATGTGGCCGGCCCATCCGCACGCTCGACGACCGCGCGGTGATCGTCCTCGCCGACGAGAGATTTGCCAAGCAAAAGATACTGAATTTGCTAGCACCCTGGCTCTTGAAAAACATCTGCTCTATAAAAGATATCCCGGGCCACCTGCGCGCTTCCGTCGAGAATTTCTTTACCGGCGCGTCCCGGAATGGCGGCACATGACAAGCTGGTTTCATGGCTATTACAAAAAGGGAAAAAGCGATTGACACTAACTCGATCTCCCGTGACGCCACGCGTCGAGAACTGCCCGTGGAGCGCGGTGCTAGCCTCACACGTGCCCAAAGAAATTGATCGGGGGTTCTGGAGGCGAAAAAAATTCAGAATGGTATCCGGCAGAAGGTGAAAAAACTTTCTTAGGTCATGCGCGGTATTTCTACACAATCAACCCGCGTTTGTTTCCAATTTGGGAATCATCCCGCCGAGTGATGTCCAACGGATCAACCCCTTATCAATAACCAGCAGAATGGCAAGCAGACTGGCAAGTGCTTCTGGGCGCCTTTCCTTCACTTTTACCAGCCTCCGACCCAAGACGTGCATGTCTTGAAGGATATCAACGAGACATGCTACGAGCCGTTGTTCAGAATGCTCCTTGACAACCCTGACTTCAAGTGCACGTTTAATATAAACACGGTCCTGCTTGACTTGCTGATGGATCACGGGCTGACCCGCACGATCGACCTCCTCAAGGAACTCGAAGCAAAAAAGCAGATCGAGATCGTGGGCTCGGGAAAATTCCACCCGATCCTTCCCTTGATACCAAAGCAAGAGGTATTGCACCAGATCGAGATGCAAGAGTATGACCTGAAGAAGACCTTCCCCGGATGGACCAAGGATGGTTTCTTCCCGCCCGAGATGGCGATATCCCCCGGCATCGCCTCGCTGGTCGCGGACGAGGGTTACAAGTGGGTGCTATCGAGCGGGATCGCGTGTCCTTCCGAATGGGCGTACGACAAGATCTACAAGAACTCGGACGGGAATTCATACCTGTTCTTCCGGGACGATGTTATATCCAATGAGATATCGTTCAAGAAGACATCGGTCGATTTTTTCATCGAAAAACTCAAAGTATTGTATAATACCCAACATTACATCATCACTGCACAAGATGGCGAGACTTTCGGGCATCACGTCAAGAATTACGAGAAGACTTTCCTGGAAAAGGCAATGCGCATGGCAATCGATGACAAGGATATCGAACTCGTCTTCATCTCGGATTTACCCGCGCATTTCAAGGCCGGCGGCAAGGTTCGTCCCGTGGCATCGAGCTGGAGCACGTCGCAAGCTGACCTGGACTACAACAACCCCTACCCGTTATGGAACCATCCTGACAATCCTGTTCACCGGATCCAGTTCAAGTTTCTCAAGAACATTTTCGAGCTGGTCTATATGCTCGAGGCTAATCCCGGGGCCAAACCTATTCAAGAGACCATTACTGCACGGTATTTCCTCGACCGGGGTCTCCACTCGTGCCAATTCTGGTGGGCAAGCGCGACACAAGGTCTATGGTCGCCAAATTTAATTCTACGCGGCTCAGAACTCTTGTTACGCGCTGCCTTCAACGCGCGCCTGGGCATCATCGATTCATTCCAAAACAAAAGCTTAATCGCGGAATCAGAAGAGAACTTCGATCAGGTGAGCCAGTACTATTCCTTGCTATTGCAAGAGATCATGAAGATGGAACAAGTCGTCGCGGGCAAGCGCGCGGCACAAGAAACGCTGTTCGAGAGCTTGTTCACGAGTGACAAGGATGCGACCCGTGGTGCTTCCAAGAAATGAAAGAAAAGAAGGTCATATTCGAGATCGCGGGTAAATGGGCAGCGGCTAAGCCGCTTTACGTCGAGGCGATCACGGCCGGATTCACGACCTTTATCGTGCGCGCGGCGTCGGACGCGAAGAGCCTCCGCAGCCTGGGCAAGGTAGATATCATATCCCCGTTGCCGGATGTCGAGCCCGAGTACCTCCTCCTCGATGCCGTGCCTTCGCTCCCGGCCAAGTCGCAGCTCGACGCGTTCTTGTCGAGCCCTTCGAAAAAATGCGTCCACCTCGCCCTGGGTTCTAAGGACGACGAAAAACGAATTATCGACATCGCGGGCAAGGGCGCGAGCATGGTCATCGTCGAGGCGACGGACTGGAAGGTCATCCCGCTCGAGAACCTCATCGCCGAGCTGCAGAAACGTAGCACGATGCTCGCGGGGCGCGTGGAGAGCATCGACGAGGCACGGCTGTTTTTCGAGACCCTCCAGGTCGGGGTCGATTGCGTGTTCCACGTCATCGATGCGGCAAGAGTCGAGGCAAGCGGTTTCGATTTCGGCCCGTGGAAGCGTCTCGTGGCGAGCACGGATTCAATCCCTATCACAACAGCCACGATAACACGCATCGAGGATGTGGGATCCGGGGATCGCGTGTGCGTCGACACGATATCCATGCTCGTGCAAGGCGAGGGAATGCTCGTCGGCAACCATGCTCGAGGATTCTTCCTCGTCCATGGCGAGGTGACCGACACGGAATTCGTCAACGCGCGCCCGTTCCGGGTGAACGCCGGAGCAGTCCACTCCTACACGCTGCGGGCCGGGAACAAGACGGCCTATCTCTCCGAGTTAAAGGCTGGCGAGCCGGTCATGGTCGTCGACTGGCAAGGGCACACGAGGGTGACCAGGGTCGGCCGCGCCAAGATCGAGACGCGCCCCATGCTGCTCGTCGAGGGCAAGGCCGGGAACGAGAACATCTCCGCGGTCTTGCAAAACGCGGAGACCATATGCCTCGTTGACGAGGCGGGAAACCAGCGATCGATCTCGAAGCTCAAGGTTGGCGATAAGGTGAAGGCGTTCGTGACCAGCGAGAAGGGACGCCACTTCGGAAAAAATATAGAGGAAAAGGTAATCGAAAAGTAAAAGCTTTTTATTTTCACTTCAGATAAGCGATTGGATGAGCCTCAAGTACTTGATGCATTCTTCCGCGTACTGGTCGGCTTCTGGCCTCTCCGACGTCTTCGACGCGTAGACGTCCGCGGCAGTTGGCGGGAGCGGCTCGCAGGCCAGGGAGCCGTTAAAATCGATGTCCTTGAGCGCCCTCATGATCGCGAACCAGTCGGTCATGCCCCGCCCCGTGCTCTTGCGGTTGGAATCCGCGACGTGGCAGTGGATCAAGTATTTGCCCGTGGTGCGGATGGCATCCGCGTTGTTGCTCTCTTCTATGTTGCAGTGGAAAAAATCGAGCATCATCTTTACTTGTGGATGGTTCAGCTTCTTGAGCAAAACGAGTGCTTGTTCGCCGCGTTGCAAGAACGAGTTCTCGTACCTGTTGATCGGTTCGATGGCGAATAGGATCTTGCCCGTTTTTTTCGCGTGATCGCCGATCTCTTTCAAAGCCTGGATGCATTTCTGCTGGTTCTCGTCGTTCCAGCCATCGGTCACGTTCGCGACGCCCGACGGCACGCTCAAGACGAGCTTGGCACCTAATTCTTCTCCAATGGTCATGCACCCCTTCAAGTAATCGAGGGTGTTCTTCACGACCTCGGGATCCTTATCGATGACGTTCCTGCGATGGTCCTTATCGGCCGCCCCTGTCATCATCGTGCAGATGGACGAGACGGGCATGCTGTACTTCTTCATATAAGTCTTGACCTGTGCCTTGTCGAGCTTCGCCGGGTCCTCGACCATGAGCTCGATGGCATCGTAGCCGAACTTTTGAAGCCGCTGGAACGCTTTTTCGAGCGGTTCGGTTCCATAGATCCAGTTGCTAATCGCATAGGTTATTTTCATGGCTCGCTCCTCGCTAGGCTTGGAAATTCATCGCTGGGTAGGGCGCAAGAACGGCACGTCGCATATCTGGCAGGAACCTTTCATCAAGAGGCAAACACGGAGGCAATTCTCGTGGTAAACGGTCTTGCAGCCCTTACACCGCCAGATATCGCCCTCGGCGTTGCCGTGATCGTCCAGGATCTCGCCGTCGCCAAATGCACACTTCTGGTCGCGCTTTTCCAAGTCATCAGGCGACACTTGTTCCAAGTTCAAGAGATCAATACGGGACAAGTCGATGCTCTGGATGTCGAACGGCTTCTGGTTTTGGGCCGGTTGCTGCGCGGCCGGTTCTTGACTCCCGCCTGGGTGTTGGAACGAAAGGGAATCGTCCGACGTGCCCCGGCCGAGCATGTGTTCCTCGAGGACGAGGACCTCGGGGGTAAAAAGGTCGTCATCCTTGTGGCGCTCGTTGATGAGCTGTACCAGGTATGCGTAGTCACGTTTTACCTTGTCGTTCGTTTCCTTGATGATACCATCCTCGATCTTGAGGAGATGCTCGCGGAGCTTGGCTTCCGTTTTTTTATCAACCTTTCCTTCCAATTTCTTTGCAAGCTCGTTGAATTCATTCGCAACCCTAATGACCCTCTTGTCCCACTTCGGATCTGGTGGTATTTGCTTGAAATTAACCATCTCGAACGCCCGTGAGCGAAATCGTACTATTCGTGCGTGATTATAAATTTTCTTTCAAGGATTTATACTAAAGCAATTCCCATTGAAGGCGATGCATCTATGAACAAGATCAATACCGGTTGCAACGCGACAGGATCCGCGGTTCCTGGACGTGGATTCGATTTGAAGAAAGGCCACCTATACGAGACTATTGTGGGGGTGCTGGATCAAGAAGGGAATCCGCATCTTGCGCCAATCGGTGTTCGAGTCTTGGAAATGCACGAGAATGGGCAGTGCGTGCTCGAAGCACGCGTTTTCTCTACCGCGACCATATATTCGTGCTTGAAGCGCAGTGGTGAATGCACAGTGCATTTTCCCAATCCCTCCCAGCTCGATCTGTTCTTTCTACCATTCCGGCATGTGTTGCCCGGCTTGCAAGGGAAAGTCGCCCCGCCAGAGATGCTCGGGTGCGGGCGCCGTGTTAGATCGCCTGTCCACTGCGGTATCGCGAATTATCTCGAGGCCGGGGTCTCGTGGGTGAAGGATGAGACCGTTAGCGACGCTATAGCAGCACAAGGTGGCGAGGGCAGCCGGCGAGGCGTTTTCCGTTTATCATCGCGTGGAGTCGTGATTAACGACCCGGCTTCGAGGCCCATCAATCGTTACGATGGTCTTATACTCGAGTTCCTGGTAAAAGCAAGCCGCTTCCGCCATTTCCCTCCAGGATCCGATGAGCAGCTGATATACATGTCTGAAATGGCCGAGATTCTCGAGAAAATGGAAAAAATTGCCCCAGGGGATGATAAGAACGCGTTTGCTCACGAGATTCTCGATTCCTTTCGGCGGGAGCCGGATGGCAAGTCGTGAAGACGTGCGTCATCAAGTAAATTAATCCCGAGATAGAACAAGGTATGAAGACATAACTTCATAATATGGCGGGTTCACGAGACGCTTGCAGAGAAACACACAAGATAAGATCAAGTCCTTTCTCGAGAAGAAAGACTTACGCTATGAGGTCGTTGACGACAGAACCATCATCGTGCCCTATGAAATCAAGAAGCGGCTATTCAAGCCCGTTGTTGCGATTAATGGCCCATGGATAACCGTTTCTTGCCTCATCATTGAGGGAAAGAACTTGCCATCGATAAAGGAACCATACTTGTTCCGGCTGTTCAAGAAGCTACTCGTCGCCATCCACGAGCTGCCAGAGATCAATTACGACATTGACGAAGCGAATAACATTTACACTAGTGTCGACATGCGCGCCGATATCACCGATTACAACAATTTCTTCAGCGAGTTCTTTGCAGTGCCGTATGGCGTGAAAAACTTTATTGATAAAATAGCACCTGCGATGGAACCAAAAATAGACGTCAAGGGTTGCGAGGAATAGCTTTCTGAAACAATTCATATTTAATATAATTCATTAAATTGAGGCAATTATTAAAATGGACAAAGTAAACTTCCCCGTCGTCATCCATTTCCACCAGCCTGTCGACAACTTCGATGGCGTGATCGAAGGTGTGTACAACCGCTGCTATGAACCGCTTATAGAGCGCATCTACAACTCCAAGGTCAAGTTCACTTTGCACTTCTCCGGCTCGATGCTGGACTGGTTCGAGAAGCGCCATCCCGACTACATCGACACCGTCAAGGACCTGTGTTATTCTAACCGGGTCGAGCTCATCAGCGGCGGATACTACGAGCCGATACTCCCTATCATTCCAGACGATGACAAGCTCGGCCAAATCAAGCTGCTCAACGATAAGATCAAGAAAGAGTTCGGTATACAGCCAAAAGGGATGTGGCTCGCCGAGCGCGTTTGGGAACCCTCCCTTCCCCGCATTATCGTAAAGGCAGGTTTGGAATACGTCATCCTCGACGACAACCATTTCAAGTCTTGCGGATTTGCGGAAGAGGACACTTTCCATTATTACACGACCGAGGAATCCGGCAGCATGATAAAGGTTTTTCCGATCAACGAGCCTGCCCGGTATCTTGCTCCCTGGCAGCCCGTCTGGCGTTTGCGGGATTACTTGAGCGGGGTCAAGAATGCCGCGGGGAACCGGATAGTGATTTACATGGCGGATGCCGAGAAGCTAGGGGAATGGGGCACCACGCACCAGCTATGCTATGTCCGGGGGCACGACGGCGAATCCCCGTTTGTCGAGGCGCTTTTCAGGTTCATCGACGCCACTGAGTGGATCAACTCGCTCACGCTCTCCGAGTGCTTGAAAAAGTTCCAACCGAAAGGATTATTGTATTTACCCAATTCCAGTTACGATAAAATGGAGGAATGGTGTCTTCCGACCGAATCCAGGCGCAAGATCGAGATCATCAAGGAAAAAATCAAGCACAACGAGGTCAACATCACACGGGATCTCGACTTGAACCGATTCATGAGAGGCGGGTTCTGGCGCTCCTTCTTATTCAAATATCCCGAAGTCAACAATATGCACAAGAAGACATTGCACGTCCACGACATGATCGCTAAGTATGAGATCGAGACCGGGGACAAGCTCGGCGTGGCGGACGCGTGGCGCGAGCTGTACATGGCCGAGGCGAACGATTCCTACTGGCACGGCCAGTTCGGCGGCGTTTATTTCAGCTTCCTACGCCACTCGGTCTACAAGCACGCGATCGAGGCCGAGAAAAAAGTGCAAGAGGTATATCGCGCGGTCAAGCGGCGCGCTATGACCCCTAAGATCCACAATATATCTTTCTTGATGGATGGCTTGAAACAAGTACTCCTTGAGACATCGAAAGTCAACGCGTACGTGAATCCCGAGGATGGGGGTACGCTGTTCGAGCTCGATTACAAGGATCTCTCCTATAACTTGATGAACACGCTCGCGAGGTGGAAAGAGGCCTACCATTTCAGCGGGAACAACCAAGATCTCTATTTCGATCTCTATAGAAAAGTTGCTTTGCGTGATCATTTCACACGGCACGGCGTTAACCTTGAGAGCTTCAAGCAGAACGCGTTCGAAAGCCTCGGCGGGTTCTCGACGGGGGCCTATATCGTCCGCACGACCGATTCGGACGGGTTCCGAATTCAGGTAAACCTAGAGTGTGAAGGGAATATTGACGGGACAAACGTGCTCGTTGACAAACGCATCTTGCTCAAGGAAGATAATGCCGAAATACAAGCAAAATACCGAATCCAAGGCGTTCCAGCTGACTTTCTTGACAAGTACGATTTTATGATCGAGTTCCCCGTCTATTTCAATGGCGAGCCGAAGGAGTTCCTAATTCACCACGGAAGTGGAGATGGGAACCCGCTTCAAGGGATGACGTTCGATGCGTCGCGTTTTACGTTGGAGGATAGAAGCTACAAGCTCCTCCTGGAATTCGAATTGTCTTGCCGATTCAAGGTCTGGGCTTATTCTCACAACACATATTCTCGTATGAACACCGACGATTACCAGTCTCGATACCAAGCAATTGGCGTGGTCCTGCTCCCCACTGAAAAAGAATTTAAGATTTCAGTAAAGATGAGAACAAGCAACTAAACCGGGGGATCCTCCGCCGAGAGAATCCTTGCGCCTCAATGAATTGGGGTTGATAGAGAAGGGATGACGTCGGTACCAAAAGAATACCTCATTAACGAGGATTTTACGAGTGCATCGCTCGGTCGTCTGTCATGGGTGGCACCGTTTTTAACAGACACGTTGCACATCTTCCGGTGGTCAGGATTGTCCGGGATGGCTCTGGATCACGGTGCCGTGTCGATTATAGGATTCGTGCCTGCATTTCACTCGAGCGGGAACGATACTTCTGGCTTTGCGATCGCTACTGTGCGAAAGGGGGATCCCAACTCTCCTTCCTTGTTTGCAATTCCTATGGGCATCAAAGCAGAACCAAGCGCGGAACCAGAACCAAGTGGCGCTGTTGCTATGGGGGCCAATTTTCAGTTCAAGAACGGCATCCTTGCAAGTGCGAGGATCTTGATCAACGAGGTGGCATTCTGGAAGAAACTCGGGAGGGTTTTATTAGGCCAATCCGTCCATCAGAAAGACCTTCTTATCGATATGCTCGATCCAGGCTTTGCCAGCGGGATAAAATCCATCGGTGCATTGAGGGACGATGGCATCGATCTGGCATTCCTGGGTGGCGGCGATACCACGAACATCGTCATAAAATTCAGGATACCATCGAGTCCGGGCCTCGATTTCGTTCTCAAGTTTTATCCAAGGATCGCTTTCAACACCGCACGATTCCTGAACGACATGCTCGCGAGTGCCAAGTTCCATAAATTCGCCCGCTTGGTTGCTGCGTGCGATTACACAATGGAAACAGTTCAACGGTTCTTTCACGACTCGATGTCGGGAGCATATTTCGATCAAGTCGCACTATCATGCGCTGCGTTGAACCTTTTGGTTAATCATTTTTTTCCGTTCATTCATTTTATTCAATTCATTCCTGGAAATGGTGATGGCGGAATGCCTTTCTGGAATTCTGCTATAAACCGGGTTCAGAACGGGGCAAAGCCCCCTGGAAACGATATCACTGATATCGCTTCAAAATTGGGAAATACGGTCGCGGAATTTCACCACGCCCTTCAAGAAAAAGCAGTTCGCTTTTCGGAGAACGGGGTATCACAGTATCAAATGTTGATCAAGAAGATGATGAGCCAGTTCAACACCATCAGAGCCCACCTAATCGAATACCAGAAAGCCCTCCCAAATGATTATTCCGAGATGATTTCGAGGTTTATACAGATGCTCGAATCCCAAGAAATCGTTAAGAAAAAAAACCTTGATGAGATCGAATATCAAAAAGTAGATCGCCAATACATCCATCAAGATCTCCACATGGGCCAGCTCATGTTCATCGACGCGCTGAAAGAATTCTACATCCTCGATCTCGAGGGAGATCCCCAGCTCCCATGGAACGAGCGGCTCGAGAGCTCCCCCGTGGAAAGAGACATCGCTTCGCTCCTCCGATCCCTTTCTTACATCAAGATCGCAGCATTGCGGAATCGTATCGAAGACGAGTTCAAAGATGTCGCAAAGAACATTCCCCGGTTCACCGAGGTCTATCCTCTCCTTTTCTTGACACCCTCGGGCCTCGTCGATAGACTATATTCCCGGCTTGATGCATCTATGAGGGATGCCATCGGGAAGCTTGTCAAGGCTTTGAACACTTGGGAAAGATATCTTCAACGGATCATAACCGATGCGTACACCAAGGAGCGGCCGATCAGCCAGAAGATTCTTCTATTTTTCACGCTGCATAGGATCTTGAACGAGATTTCGTATGAGATCAAATTTCGGCCCATGAATTTTTTTATACCCTGTGTTAGCTTGCTCGAGCTGGTAGAAAAATGATCGCTCTTTCTTGATCTCTTTCAAATGCCAGAAAGGCATCAATTATAAATAGTACATCGATGCCCGTGCTAATTAATTAGGCATGAGGGATATGCATATCTTTAGGTGTCACACATGGATGAATGGACCGGTGTCATTCTTGCAGGCGGATTGGGCTCGCGGTTGTTTCCTTTGACACAGGACATTCCTAAACCGCTCGTCAAAGTATGTGGAAAGGCGATGCTTGATTATGCAATAGATCATCTCCGGTATGCCGGCATCAGGAAAATCATTATCGTACTAAAGCACATGGGCGAAAAGATACGCGAGCACATGGAAAAATACTGGTTCAACAATGCTACTCGCCTCGGGGACCTGGAAATCAAAATCCCCCATGTAGATTCCAAGGACACGGCAGATGCGCTCCGCAGCGTAGACAGCCTCATAAATACCGAGAACATCCTCGTGTCCATGGGTGACATCGTCACTAACCTCCCGTTAAAAAGGTTTCTGGATTTTCATTTGTCGAAAAAAGGGTTCGCGACGATAAGTATGAAACCGATTGACGAACCCACGCAATACGGCGTCGTCATCCTGGACGCCGAAAAAAAGATCCACACGTTTCTCGAAAAACCGGACAGCCAGGAACTCTACGTGAGTTCCATGATCCAGCGAACGGGCATGTTCCAGCACACGAACCTCGTCAATACCGGCATCTATGCATTTAACAAGGAGATCCTCCCGATATTGCGAAAAGAACATCAATTAATGGATTTCGGGAAGCACGTGTTCCGGTTTTTGCTCGAAAACAAGTATTCCATCTACGGCTTCGCTGAAAACTACTATTGGATGGATGTCGGCCAGCCGAAACCATACCTCTGGGCAAATTGGGACATCCTACGAAAATATGGTTGGCCAATTACCCCTCCCGGTGTTGAACACGATGACGGTCTCTGGTACGAAAACTTCCCTGTCCATGGCGACGACATCAAGTTGCACAAGCCATCGTTTATTGGAAATAACGTTCGCCTTGGGAGCCAGATTAATATTCTTCCTTTGAGTATTATCGGTGATGATGTGGATATAGGTAATCAAACCACGATTGACAAGAGTGTCGTGTGGGAAAACGTCCAAATTGGTTCAAAATGCACCATACACGAAACTATCATCTGCACCGGCGCGAAGATTGGGGATGACGTGAATTTAAACGAGTGCGTGGTCGGCCCCAGAAGTGAAATACCTCCTAACTCGGTCAGGCGATCGGAAAAGATCGTGCGAAATTCGCATGGATAAACCACGAGCAAAGAGTGTCTTCGCTTGACTCATCTCTTTTTTTCTCGTGAGGTCATCTGGTTCCTCCGCGTGCAGCATACGAGCGAGTATTGTCTTCAAGGAATAATGACGCAATCTATTGAAAAACGCGCTATATATCTGCTCGCAGTAGATTCAATACAGTCAAAAAAAATAGTAGGAAAAAAGCGAAGGTACCCGTTTTTACGGTCAGATCTCCTCTGGGCCGAACGCTGCACGACTTATCAAACCACCAAGGAGCCCCCCGAGAATCGAGAACCCGACAGGGGTGATGATCGCGCCACCTATGAAGGTTAAGGCACTACCGTCTATCAAAATTACCTCGCCAATGCTCTTGCCAGCAATTACTTTCATCAGCATGTAAAGGAGCACTTCCACGATGATGAAAACAGTCGCCGATAGAACGCCCTTCTTTATCGATTGGCTGAAAAGGGCAGAGAGCAAGCCACAGACAAGCCAAGAAAGCATGGCGGGATAGTAGAACAAGAAGGTGTTAGTCGGAGGAAGCGTGAACAAGCCGATAATGTTCGGATTGTATCCGAACATTCCGGCGCCCGGAATAGGCTCCGGAAATCCGGCACTAAAAAGTCCGGCCAAACCTGCTGGCTGATTACTCGTAATCATACTGATCGAAAGAGCGAACGTTTTGAAACCTTCATTATTAAGGGCTGCAAACACGTGGGGGAGGAAGATCGAACCTACGATGCCGACGAGCAATCCTAGTCCTATGGCTCCTTTCATTTTTATGCACCTTCATATCTTGCCGCGAATAGATGTAGTATTAACCATATGCGACAAATTAAATGACTTCTCGTATCAGAACTATTTAAAAGTTTGTTGAAGCCCTTGCAAGACGATAGGCAATAAAACGATGTTTTTCCATTATGATAAATCAGCGTGGCTAATAGGTGCTCGTCATTCAAGCACGACCTCCAGACCTTGGTTTGTTTATATATATCTGGCGACGTTGCGCAGAACGAGGTACTGCCGACAAACTACTTGTCGGGAGGTCTTGGTGATTGTCATACACGAATCATAGTCTTGGATTCGCATAGCAATATATGCAACCATGCTTGCAGACCATGTCATACGAGCCAATATCCTTGCTTTTCGTACACCCGCAAGTTTCACGTTGTCCCGTGTCGTGTTCGATTGATGCTTGCTCGGAAAAAAGCCGCGTGAGAAGGGTTCCATCGATACAAGAAGACTTTTCAACCAATCCTGGAATCAAGATGTCTTCGTTGCAACAAGCGTACACGGTGATGCCTAGATTTTTGGCGATGCGTGCGATCCTTCTCGCAGTAGATTTCCGCAACCCGGGCGATGGCTCCACAAAGCCGAAACCGCGACGTGATGCCCTTCGCACGCATTTACCGTACCACTGCGCGAAGCTGATCGTGTTCCTCTTAATGCCCGCGGCTGCCATCGCAAATGCTATCATCTCGTAATCTTGCGTGTTGTCCTTGAGAGTTTCGCCATCCCTCCAAAACACGATCGGGTCGAATCGCCAGTTGATGGTTTCTGGACCATAAAATGCAGCAATTTTTTTGGCTTGGACGAGCCTTTCTTGCAAAGGCGTTGTTATTCCTGATTCCAGGAACTTGTATCTCTCATCGCAATACCCGTTGACCGTGAACTGGAATGTTTGGTTATAATGCGAAAAAAAATCGCGTTTGATGAGGAATTGGGAAAAATCCTTAGACCACCATACGATCGAGTGCACATCTTCCGGCTTTAAAGAGACCGTGTAGGGCTGCTGATTAAAGGGGTTCTTGACGATGGCATACCCCCTTTTAAACCATTCGATGACGTCGTCGAGGAACCAGCGAGGGAGATCGGTTCTACGCGAGGCGGAAATTACGTTTTTCATTTGTCGGGTCACGGAGTAACCAAAAAGATATATAACATGGCGTGTCTCCAGCACTTCATGAGCTCCCCGTACTCGGCTTTAAAGTATACTACAGCATGGATGCGGAAATGTAACATCTCCAGGGCTGCGCTGAACGACGTTTCTTTCTTGAAGGCGCAATTCTTGCTGGCATTGGAGGCGTGCAAGACGCACGTGATCAAGATCGATAGCCACCAGTTTCAACCAGAGGGGATCACTTTGACCGCAGTTCTCGCCGATTCACATGCCGTGCTCCACACATGGCCCGAGGAGGCCTTCGTGTTCGCTGAAATATTCACTTGTGGTCATCGGGCAGATCCAAGGGTCGGTATTAAGTTTCTCGTAGACTTGTTCCAGCCCCGTAATCACGAGATACAAGACACCCTCTCTAATGTCTAAGTTCCCCGTTGCCGGTTTCCACGATTCCTGGAATGTCCGCGTGGATGACGTTTTAATTCCACGGTATCTTCCCGCGCCTTGTTTCCCGATCCAGACGAAATGATGCGGGGTACATGCGAAAGGATGCTCGCCGAGATTCCCATGCAGATCTACCTCTTAGCGTTTGGTTTCATATACGTGGTCATCTCGATCCGCATCCGCTCCTTGCCCGGCAAGTCGGGCCGTGATTTCGCCAACGAGCTCATCAATGCCGGCATGTGGTTCGTTGGAGCTTTGATCTATCCATTCTCCTACTCGCCCAGCATCGACGCGAACATCAAGAATTACTTCTTCCTGTTCTCGGACGTCGCCATGGTTTGCATTTTTCTGGTCGTCCTAGTCATCGTGGGCCGCCAGAAAATCTTGATGTCAAAGGATCCCGACTTCATCAAGCGAAAGGATTTCGGGACATTCACGGTTAAATTCACTGCCGAGTACAACTTGCGCCAAGATATCGATCGTAAGGCGTTCCACTTGCTGATCCCCGCGTTCGTTCTTGCAATGTACGTGATCGGGCTGACGATGGTATCGTGGCTGGGAATCGACTTCGTTTCCGGCCACGATCTCGGCATATTCCTCATCATCAACTGCGGTTTCGGCGGGCTGTTCCTATTCGCCGCTGCTGACGTGCTGCGCCTCTCCTACTTCTTCAAGGACAAGGGATTCTCGATATTCCATCTACTTCCGACGACCGTGCTTAACATCCTGACCAAGCGCATGCACAAGCGAGAGCTCTATACCTTCATACCGACCGTCTTGATCTTGCAGTCTTTCATCCCGTTCCTACCGGCGCCCTTTGCAATTTTCGCCACAGTGACGTTGATCGCCTCCATATCCGACGCTGCAGCAAGCATCATAGGAAAAGCTTCCAGCCAGGCATACCGTGACAAATTTATTTTCCCATCGCCTCGATACAAGTATTTCAAAAACAAGACAGTCCCTGGTTACATCGCCGGCTTTCTCGCGACGATGTTCATTACATGGATAATGCTCGTCATTTTTCCCGTTCCTGGCACGAGCATTGCATCGATCATCATCGCATCCGTTCTCACCTCATCAGTTTTCATCATCCTGGACATCTTGAGCTTGCCTGTGAATGATAATATCCTCAATCCCGTCTTGTGCGGCCTGGCGATGCTCGCTTGCTTGCTGTTCGTATAGTCGATTCTTTATGCACATAGTAGGAACCTTTAAATAACTGATAAAGCAACCCTTTTAACAGCGCGTATGGTCGATGCTGGAACGGATGTCTCGTGGAGAAGCAAAACGTCTCGGGGGCACCAGTTAATCCCTTGTACAAGGAACGGGTCCACGTGGCCTTCCTTGGCTGGGAGATAGACCGCATCGTCCGGCCGGTTCTCGAGATGCGTGGGAACCGGCTTATACTCATTTGCTTTCCGAAGGACAAGGAGAAAGCCTGGCCATACCTCGAGGAAATCAAGCGTCAACTCAATGACGAGAAGATCCCGGTTGAAATCATCCAGGAGTCATTGTACAAGCTAGTTGAACTGCTCTCTGTCTTGAACAAGGTGTTCCAGGTCGAGCGCCTCAAGGGTAACGAGATCTTCATCAACGTCAGCGCGGGCACGAAGATTTCTGCATGCGCGTCGACGATCGCGGCGATGGCAGCCAAGGACGTGACCGCCTATTACGTCCATATGGACACCTATTATCCAAGGGACAACCCGGCCTTCAAGAAAGATAACCGGCTGCAGACGCTCACCACGGGCTTCAAGGACACGTCGATGCTGCCCGAATGCCAGATCATGGTGCCCGATCAAAAGTATATCAAGACCTTGCACGCCATAAAGAAGATGAGCGAGAAGGGAGATGGCCATGCCAGGGTTTATATCAAGGATTTGATAGATTTCTTGAAGGCCCAGCGTGTCATCAACGTGAAACCGAACAAGGAGCCACGAAAGGAGACGAGCTCGGAGTATATGGCGATCAAGGCCATCATGTTGAAGCTGGTTCAATGGAACTACTTGACAATCTCCCCGAAAAAGCGCTACCGGTATGTCGAGCTCACCAGCAAGGGCAGGAACGCGATCGACATGTACCTCGATTTCAATCTCGACGATAAGGACCTAAGGGCGAATAAAGATGCATCGATCGTGGCATGGATCGATTTATTGAAGGAACGCGATTAACGTACAACCGCGAGTTCACGTTCTCTCGTGCAATTCGTTCAAGATGTCCTCGTCCGTCTTTTTTCCATCCGGTTGTTGCAATGGCGGGTGCAACAACAAGGTGATGCCGTCGAGTCGCGTCGCCGTGCCGCCGGACTCGATGCCCGGGATGCTGGGCGGGAGGACGACGCGTGCTACGTCCGTGGTCGGCGTCCGCTTGAAGTCGACCGCGATCAACGGGACGCCGTCTTTACTCGAGGCGGCGCTTCCCGCGCACCGGGATACGATATCGAAACCGAACGCGAGGATAGCGTCACCATTCCCGATACGTGAGGGCAAATCTTCGATGTCGAAGCAATCGATCTTCTCGCCCGTGCACGCGAGCTCGTGCATGAGGCCAGCGGCGTTCCACGAATAGAACAGCGGGAGCACCGCCACGCGCCGCTTGTCGTTTATTGAGCGGACAAGCCGCAAAAAGTTATCGAGGAAGGCCGGGTGGCCTCGAAGGAACTGCTTATTCAAGATGCCCTCGCCGACGAAGAACGTGCAGTACTCGCAATTCTCGAGGGCATTCGTGAGGTCGCTCGTGGCCGGCTCGCTCGCATTTTGACCGGATAGCGTGGAAAAGAGCGATTCGAGAATGCCCGCATAATCTTGGTCATCCACGAGGATCTTGATGTCAGCGCGCTCCATTGTTGGCGAGGGAAAATCGTCGATGACGACGAGTTTCTTGACTTCCTTGCCCGACTGTCGATAGCGCCCCCTGGAGAACGCGGCCCGACCGAGGAGTTTCGGGGCGAGGTCGACCGGGTTCGCACCCCAGAACACGACCAAGTCTGCATTATTTATGACTTCGCCAAGCGTGAAAAAATCGATGCCATTTTTCTTGACCGCACCAGTCAGCCGTGCGTGGATGTCGAACTCTGGGATTGCAAGCTTGGCACCGAGTTTGACGGCGAGTTTTATGAGCGCTCTAATGGCATCGTTGGTAGCGTGCGTGCCGCCCGCGATCACGATCCTCTTCGCGCTCTTGAGGATCCGCGCGGCCTCCGCGAGTGCGTCATCGAAGGATGTCCCCCTACCCCCGATGAGCGGGGCCTTCACGAGCTGGCTATTACTTGTCAAGAGGAATTTCTTGCTGCCCCTGAGGCACGCGTTGTAGACGGCCTGGACGGTGCCTAATTGCACGCCGACGGCAATGTCGTCGCAGAGCATGGAGCACCCGGTGCACGTGACGCGGTTCTTGTTCTCGAGCGGCATGGCATTTCACGTCTTGATCTCGATCGCGTACCTCGGGCAGTAAATCTCGCAGATCCGGCAGTTGGTTTTAGGAGGTGTGTATCGCCGGCACTCCTCGATGCCCTTGATCTTGCATTTACCATTCTCCAGGGCGTAGATGATGCCCTTCGGGAGCGGCAGGTCGGGCCCCTTACCGCTCAAGCACTCCTGGCTGAACCGGGAATTCACGGGGCACGCGATCACGCAGATGCTGCAACCGTCGCACAATTCCTCGTTTAACACGATGCCGGTCTCGGTCGCTTGCTTCAAAGGCTCGGTGATGGCGCGTATCTTCTCTAAATTCTGCATGTTTTTCGGTTCCAGGAGGGGCGGACAATCATCCGGCTGCTTCGTGCCTTTAAGGAGCTCCACGGCGAACGGCATACATAACATGCCGCATTTCTTGCAGTTCGTTTTCGGCAAGAGCTTGTAAATGTCCAGCGCGTTGATCCCGCCCGTAACGGATCACCAAGGGTACGATATTATGAGATGAAGAAGGCGTCCAAACTTCTTAACCAAATCCCTTTAATAGAAAAACGACCTTTTTCTGATTACCATGATTCGACGAAAATATATAAATCCGACGATCAAGCCTATTTCCTATAAAATCAAGCCTTAAATCATTGTATTTTCATTATTTC
>Ga0172366_10000438_pt1 | contig 29756 bp, 22 predicted proteins | sample LakKivSesite69cm_FD_114533 | JGI IMG/M metagenome (GOLD analysis project Ga0172366, IMG submission 114533) | Sediment microbial communities from Lake Kivu, Rwanda - Sediment site 69cm | ecosystem: Environmental > Aquatic > Freshwater > Lake > Sediment | place: Rwanda: Western Province, Lake...
CCCGCCCGCCCGCGCGGACGCGGGCGCGGAGCCGGCGGTGCGCGCCCCCGGTAGGGCGTGGGGAGTGTGGCGGGGGGGTGGTGTGGGGGGGGGGGGGGGGGGGGGGGGGGGGTAATATCAGGTCGTAACTGAAGGGCATCGTGATTGACGCGATCAACCGACGTCAGACCGAGTCAAGTACGAGGGGGATAACTGCGCCCTTTGAGGCGCAACCCAAGTCCGAATATGCAAAACCTGGAGCACAAGATGAAACGAAGTGCGGTATGGCTAGCTGCGGCTGTGTTGGCGGCCGCTGCATACGCCGCGCCTGAGTACGTCTGGACATACAGATACGGGCCAGCGGTGGGCGGAACGTACCAACCACTAGCCTCATTCGTTGACGACACGGGGAACGTCCTTGTCGTTGGGTGGCAGGCGGTTGACACAACTGCGTTAGCAGTGTTCGTAATCAAGATCGACTCCTTGGGCCAACTCGTATGGCAGGAGACTTACGCCAACATGACGGCTGCGGGGGCGGTGAGGGATACAAGTGGGAATATCTACGTTGCGGGCGTCACGAGGGGAACCAGCACCAACCGCCAGATCTGCGTCCTGAGGTACAAACCCAACGGCGACAGGGATTGGGTGAAGACTTACAGCGAGTCGGGGAAGAACTTCTCCGCTCTGGGATCCATCGCGCTCGATGATAGCCAGAATGTCTACGCCTGCGGCGCCGCTGAGTCATCGTCTTGTTTCGCGGTGCGGGTTTTGAGGTGTCGACCAAACGGCACCCGAGTCGACACTATTCGCTATGTGCCACTAGGTTACGGTCAACTCTGCGACGGCGAGTTTCACGTCGCTCACAACGGAGAAGTATACCTGGCTCTTAGCGTCGAACACCCAACCAGATGGCAGGACTGCTTGGCGGTCAAGCTGTCTCGGCAGGGCGTGCTCCAATGGGAGAGACTCTGGAGGAACAGCGACAGCACCTGGGAGCAACCTCGCTGGAGTCAGTTGGACGAACTTGGGAATACTTACATCACCGGGATTTCGGCCAGACGTACCTCCCAGGCGCAGTCCTCGTTCTTCACTCTGAAGATCGATTCGCTTGGGGATACCGCATGGTCGAGGGAATACAATGGTCCCGAGAACCTGCGTGACGAACCCCGCTTTCTCTTGTTTGACAGGGGGTGCGTCTACGTGGCTGGCTGGAGCATGTACAAGGAGGCAGGCGAGGACCTAGCAATAGCCTTGGTGAAGTACGACTCATTGGGTAACGAGCTATGGGCCAGCAGATACGGAGGCGCGGACACTACCACCGACTTGGGCTATGAGTATACCAGCGACGACTGGCCACGCTTCTGTTCAATGAAGGTAGACCAGTTTGGAAACGTCTACCTCGCGGGGCACTCGTGGCATTTCGATACCGGTGTGATCGGAGTCCTGCTGCAGTATACCCCGCAGGGAGACCTTCTCCAGGTGCGGAAGCTCGGCACCCCCGGAGAACGGTGGTTTTGTGCAATAGCCGACGTCGACAATGCGGGAGCCTTCTACGCTATCGGACAAGTCCGAGGTGGGGGGCGGACCGACGTCTTCGTCGTGAAGTATCGGGGGATGTAGAGATGACATCAAGGTCAATTCTGTTTGCCTGCGTCTGCTGTGTTTCACTTGTCTCGGCCCTGCCTTATGACGGAGACGGGGCAGCCAACTACGCGCGCAAGTGGCAGAATTGGAGTAGGTACGGACATGACGGGTTCACTAATTGGTTCGCTTCAGGTGGAAACTGCTGCAAGTTCATGTCACGTGCGATGTCCAGCGATTCCGGAGGGAAAATCAAGTTCTGGGGAGTGAAAGAAACGATGAGGAAGGTGGGCCAGTGCAGTACACTGCACACCGTTGAATTTGACAGCAACTACTATAAGGTTCACCCGCGGCCTGGCAAGCTTGACGCGGAAGGTCACTTCATGTCCATCGCTGAGCTGAAGGTCTGTCTCGGCGACTATGGTCTGCTCGTCGACACGTATTCCCTTGCGGACCTTAGATTGGGCATTCCACCTGGCACGAAGAGAGGCGACCTCATCTTTGTGGACCCCAATCCCAAGAACGGCAATGACCGTCATGTGATGATTGTAGATAGCCTGGATACTCAACACGGTCGCATCTACTACACAGATCACCACGGTGCGAAGTGGGTCGATGACAGCGGGAAGATGCACGACACCAGGGGATTCTCGTGCAAACAGGAACTCGTCAATTACATCGACAACCACAACTTGAATAACGGCACGGACCCGGACTGGCCCGGTTGTCGTATGGTCCACATGCCGACATCAATCAAGGGATGCAGGGATATCAAGCAGATTGAGACGTGGGACAGCACGCTCAACGATAGAGGGGTGAGGATACAGGTCTATAGGTGCTGCTGGAAGGAGAGACTCGGCGGAGAGTGGCCTTGGACCGATAACCCGACACCTTATGCCAGTCTATATTGGGAGAGGCACAGTGGGCAAAGTTACGACACGCTTATCGTACCGCGCATGAACCTTGCCGGGTGTTCGGCCGCGGTCGTGCAGTGGGCCAGCCTCTCGAACCTCAGGCACCGACACTACCGCGGTTTCGCCAAGGTCCTGGGCTCGACCGATGACGGCGCGAGCTGGGATAGCCTTGGCAATGATTCGACATCGGAAGTAAGCCTGCCGCCTGAGTACTGGAACAACCGGAATGTCAGGCTGGCGTTCGCATTCCACGGCGACGTCGACAGTTGTATAAGTTACTGGTGCATTGACTTCATAAGATTGCTCGCGAAGCCGACGCGCGACAAGGACGTCTGCGTCTCGGAAATCCACGAGCCGTTCAGCATGGCGGGCAGAATCCCGTCTCTCGGCCCCGGCCAGACGATAAAGCCGACCGCCTTTGTATGGAATTCCGGTAGGCAAGATGAGAGCCTGCCGTTCACATTCCGGATAGACTACGGTGATACGTGCCTGTACACCGACACCCGATGGATGAACCTGTGTCCGTACTTCGACACGTGCGTGCAGTTTTCACCGTGGGTCGTGCCTCAGATTCCGGGGCGTTTGACGGCCCTATGCTACTCGGACCTTCCGGGTGACGAATGCCCGGCCAACGACACAGTGACAATGGACTTCGAGGTCGCCTCCGATACCTGGATCAAGATGAGAGACGTCTTCGGTTCGAGGGGGATGTCCAAGGGCGCCTGTCTGGGTGCGTTCAACAACGACAGCATCTACATGGGTGTCCGAAAGAAGCTATTCGCGAAGTATGGTGTATCGAGCAACATCTGGGGCGAGAGAGGAGGGGACGCCCCTAGGAACTTCGGAAATGGGGCCGCACTGGCATATCCGGGTTCCGGGGACTACATCTACGCCATTTTCGGAGCGAGCAAGCTCTTCTGTCGATACAGCGTGTCCGGGAAATGTTGGTCAAACAGGCTGTGCAACACTCCGAAGAGGATCGACAAGGGCGGGGACTTGGCCTGGGGCGGAAACTACCTGTACGCCCTACAGGGCAGTAACAAGAGGAAGTTCTTCCGGTGTGACACGGCGTTCGGCAGCTCATGGCAGTATATGGATTCCACCCCACGCAAGATCAACGAAGGCGGCAGTCTGGTTTGGGATGACGGCATCTACCTGTACGCGCTTGAGGGCAGTGGTGCACGGGGGTTCTTCCGGTACAACATCGTATCGAACAACTGGGACACGCTTCCCTCGGTCCCGACGCCGGTAGGCGATGGCGGCGCGCTGGCCTGTGACACGGTCGCCGACGTGATATACGCCTTCACGGGAAAGAAGACCTGCGAGTTCTGGTTGTATAATCCCCAATTGATGCTCTGGATGCCGGGCGGCAAGCAAGCGCCCAGACCGATCATGAAGGGCGGCTGTCTTGCGCACTGCAATCACTCGGTATACGCGGGAATAGGACAGAACGGCAGATACAACACTGATAACTTCTGGCGCTACCTACCGCCCGCTGGAGGCGGAGGGGAGTTGCTCAGCTTCGAGGCCGGGCAGGCCGGGCAAACCGACCTACCGCTGGCCACGCCCAGTATTATGCCGGGCTTCTCTCTGGACCCGGGCGAACTGCTCACCTTCGACCCGACCGACAAGCACACCCCTCGGTACTCATCCAACGGCTGGATCGCATACACAGCCGAGGACTCTGCCAGCGAGGGCACAGGTCTCTATCGGATACCCGCAGTTGGCGGCCCGGCCGAGGCTCTGGGGCCGGACAGCATGATGTTTGAGGACCCGGTTTGGTCGGGCGACGGCACTTGGCTCGTGGCGGCTGCTTACGACGGCATCTACAGGCTCATGAGCGGAACTGCTCCCTTCCGATTGGCCGAGGGCGTCGTTGGACTGCCGCAGATTACCGCCAACGATAGCTGGATAATGTACGAGAAGTGGGACACGGTCGGCTGCAGCCATGACGTGTATAAGGTACGTCCCAATGGCACCTGGGAAACGTGTCTGACGCTGGGGCCGGCCGGATACGTTGAGCCGCAGCCGATCTCCGACTCTGAGTTCGCCTGCGTGCAGTTCAGAGATGAGGTGCATCAGGTGCGTAAGGTAGCGCCCGGCCAGGAAGTGTGGCTGACTTCAGACTACATGGAGAACTCGGGACTACGCATTTCTCCGGACCGGCAGTGGTTGACGTACGAGAAGGTCGACGAGTCCGGCTTCTGTCAGATATACAAGATGCGTATAGACGGAACTGAGGAGTCAAGAGTCACTGACGGCACCTGCAACTGCGAGACGCCGGTGTTCTCGCCCAACGGGCTCTACATAGCTTACACCAAGTGGCCGATTGACACGACGAGTCTATCAGACTTCAGCCAGGTGTGCTACATAGGTGTGGGCATCGGCAGTATCGAGGTTGCTCTCAATGAGCCGGACGCCGAACGGGAAAACCCCTGTTGGTCGCCTGACTGCCAGTACATAATCTACGAGAAGACCGTCGAGTCGAACCTGCCGATTCTGGGGAAGAAGGAGAAGCACAAGCAGATAGGCCGCGCACGCACGCGCATACGGGGCTTCGACGGCGTGCAAGCGCTCGACGATATACCTAAGGCCTTCGCGCTGTACCAGAATCGCCCCAACCCGTTCGGCAGGACGACAACCGTACGGTACGCGCTTCCCGTTCCCTCGCTCACCGAGCTCAACATCTACGACGTCTCGGGCAGGACGGTCGCAAGGCTGGTCCAGTCCGAGCAGAAGCCGGGCTACTACTCAGTCGTGTGGAAGGGTACGGACATGCGCGGCCGCAGCGTCCCGGCCGGCACCTACTTCTACGTGCTGAAGTCGAACGGGAAGATAGCGCAGAAGCGGATGTTGCTGGTAAGGTAGTCGCCTCTAGACCGGCCAATACGGCTTACCCGACGAGGCTGTCCGCATCTCTGCGGGCGGCCTCCGCTTAGCGGGCGCGGATGAGGGCCGTGCCGGCGGCGAGGTAGAGGAAGTAGAGGCCGGCGATGACCGCTGACCAACTGGCCGCGGCTTCGCCATGTTACCGGGTTGCGGGTCGGAGGGATGACAGTAACTTGAGCTAGGAGCGAGGACGATCGGCGGCGGCCGGAGCCTTGCAGCCCTCGGGAGCGTGAGCCACGCCGAGCAGTCCGTCGATGGACAGATCCTCGTCGATGTCCGGCCAGTGGATACCGTACCCGGACGGGGAGATCTCGAAAGCTCCCCGCTGCTGCGGCGTAGCCCGGGCCAGCCTGTTCGACAACTGCGCTGCATCGAATCGGTACCGCCTGCCGTCCACGACCATCTCAAGCGTAGCTCCTGACCACTTCACTTCGCGGATGTCATGTGCCTTAGTCATTCTTCAGGTCCTGGAATCGGTTCCACTCCGACACGATGTAGTCGAAGTGCTGGAAGATGATGCTCCTGACCGTTCTGCGGTCTGCCGGGCTCATGCCGTAGGCATAGGCTTCAGCGAGTTCGTACTCCTCAACATCGAGCCAGTACTTCGCTTCAGCGTCGCCTTTCTGGCAGTGGATGTGGATCGGTTCGTTCCGTTCGTTGGAGTAGAAGAAGAACCGCCAGCCGAGGATCAGGAGAACTGTGGGCATGGTGCCGGGTGCTCTTCCATCGCACCCGATGTTAGCGCGACGCGCGGGCACGGTCAAGCCCGGATGGAGCGCGGGCCCGGCTCTTGCGGCGGCACTAGCGGACGCGGATGAGGGCGGTGCTGGCGGCGAGGTAGAGAAAGTAGAGGCCGGCAAGGACGGCGGCGACGCGGCCGGCGAAGCGGACCGAGGCGAAGCGGCTGACCAGACCGGCGAAGAAAAGCGGCAACAAGTAGACACTCGTCGCGAGGAAGAAGACAAAGAAGAACAGGGCTCCGCGCAACGGGCCGCCGATGTCCATTACCGTGGTTACTGCCAGGAGGAACGGCGGGCAGAGGTTGATGCCGGCAAGGAACCCTACGAGCGCGATATACCAGCCGGACCGGACCGGTTGACCGAGCGCGCGGCAGAACCCGATGTGCGGGAATGATTGAACCAGGGCATAGACAATCATCAGCACACCGAGAGTCGCGTAGAGCAGCGGAAGCAGAACGGCCTTGATGCCCCAGACGCGGCTGAGGATGCCGCCCAGCGCACCGAATACCAGCCCGAACAACAGATAGGCGACAAGGCGTCCGGCGAGGAAGAGCAGGACGCGGGAAGCCGAGCGAAGGACTGAGGACTGAGGATTGAAGATTGGGGGTCGGCGGACGGGCTCATCGGAGAGCAGGAGCGGACCAACTAGCGGGACGCAGAACCCGGCGCAGAACAGGCCGGTGGAGAGACCGAGAAGCAAGGCCTTAGTGACGAGTGCCGGAATCATGCAAGAGCAACCACAGATTCACACGGATAAACACGGAATCTGTGTGCATCAGTGTCCATCCGTGGTTTTCACGGATTGCCGAACCGCTTCCGATACTGCTCTCTCGCGCTGGGACTCAGATGGCTGGGATCCCACGGCAGCGTTGGGTCCAGCCGCACCGTGACTCGCCGCACGCCAGGCACACCGATGACCGCCTTCGCCGTCTGCTCGCCGAGCTGGCTGATGACGGGACATGTGGGAGTCGTGAGTGCGATGGCTACACTGATGTTCCCCAATGAGTCGATGTGCAGAGAGTCAACCAGCCCGAGGTCAATGATGCTGATGTCGACCTCGGGGTCGATTACGCGCCCAAGCGCAGCCATCACAGCGACGGAGTCAGGTGGCGGAGTTGCAGCCGGCACGCGGGCGGAGTCAGTGAAAGTTATGACTCTGCCGACGGCAGGGATGCGCTGCCGTTTGACGATGTAGGGGAGAAGGATGATGAGGACGCCGAGGGCAACGAGCAGGACCGTGACAACCAGCCGAGCTGGGAGCCGCCAAGCGGAGGTCATGGAGGGATTGTAGCACAGATGAAGTCAGAAGCCAAAGACCGAGACATCGGAACGGACGAAGTCAGAAGTCAGAAGGCAGATTGCAGAAGGCAGAAGTGGCGAAGAAGCTAGATGTAAGTAGTCAGATGCAGGACGTCAGAGGTTGGTCGGACCGGGCTTGTGCTTGAGCTTGCGCTTGGGCTATTCCTACGCCGGGACCTGGTACACCGAGTCGAGGACGGTGCCGTCGGTCCATTTGACGACGGCCACGACACGGGCGGACTTGGGATTTCGTGAGGGCTTACCGCACGTGCGCTCGACCTCGGACTTGATGTCCTGGATGGGACGGACCGGAAGCCCTTTGCCTTTGACCGCGTCGAGGAGGTCCTGGCGCAGGGGGTTGATGGCGATTCCTAGTTCGGTGACGATGGCGTCAACGAGCTCGCCCGGCGCGCAGAGAGTCGTTACTTCGTCCACGATGACCGGCATGCGGTCGCGCATCGCCGGAATCGAGAGTATCGTGCAGCGGGACTGCATGCAGTTCTGCCAGCCGCCGATGCCGTGACGCAGACGGCCGTCCGAGTGAGTGACCACGTTGGCGTTGAAGCTCGCATCTACCTCGGTTGCGCTGAGCACGGCTGCGTCCAAGAGATTCACATAGTTGCCCTTGGCGTGGAAGTTGTAGCTCACCAATGGGCTCGTGTCGATGTGGCCGCGGTTGATGCTGATGGAGCGGACCGCGTCGAGGTCAAAGGCTTGGCCATCGATGAGCACGGGAGTGATGCCATCTTCGAGCATCTTCACGAGGTAGCGAGTCGAGCCGCCGTGAAGCCAGCTTGCCTTGACCCCGGCCTGTTTCATCATGTCGGCGAGATAGAGGGCAAAGGCGAGCGATATGCCGCCGGCCCCGGCCTGGAAGCTGAATCCGTCGCGCATTATCCCTGAGTCACGGATGAACTTGGCCGTGAGTTCGGCGATGTAGAGCCGGTCCGGGCTGCGGGTGATCTGGGTTGTGCCCGACACAATCTTCTTCGGGTCGCCGATGTTGTCCTGGCGGGCGACCATGTCCACGTGTGTGCCGGAAAGCTGGATGGGGATGGCTGGGAACGGGACGAGGTTGTCGGTGACTACAATAACGCGGTCAGCGTACGTGATGTCGGCGTCAGCGTAGCCCAGCACGCCGCAGGCAGACTTGCCGTGGACCGCGTTGGCATTGCCAAATTGGTCGGCAGTGGGCGCGGCGATGACCGCGATGTCGATGTGGACTTCGCCGTCCTGGATTGCCTGGGCGCGGCCACCGTGCGAGCGGAGCACGCCGAGCCCGCGCATCTTGCCCTGGGTGCAGTAGTCTCCAAGCGGGCCGTTGAGGCTGCCCTCGATGTGATGGATGACGCCCGAATCGAGATGCCTGGTGATGGGCGCGTGGCAGGGAAATGCGGCCGAAGGATACCAGATCAGGTCTTTCAGCCCCATCTCGGCGCAGAGGTCAAAGAGCTGGAGCGAGAGCGTGTCGCCGTCGCGGAAATGGTGGTGGGTCGAGATGGTCATGCCGTTGCGGATGCCGGCTTTCTCAAGCGCGGCCTTGAGATCGGGCACGACCTTGTTGCCGTCTTCAGGGTAGTCGAGGCAGGTCGGGATAGGCGGGCAGGCCTTGCGGCCAGCGGGACGGTACTTCCCGACGCCCTGGAAAGGCACTGCCGGCTTGCCGTTGACTTCGGTCGGGACCAGGCGGCCCATTGCGTTTCTGACAAGCTCCATGCGCACCTCTAGCAATGGCACATGGCCAACGGCGGTCCTGCCTCTGCGTCCTCAAGTACCAAGTGACAAGGACAAAGGACTAAGCAAGTCGTAAGGTCGGAGAGGCCGAAGTCCGACCTGCTTGCTTTCTTCTCCTCCATTGCTTTGTCCTTAGGACTTTGTCCTTTGTACTTTGTCCGCGAGTGCTATGATGCGTCGTGCTCGTTCCACAACTGGCGGGTCTATCATCTTCGACCCCACGCACACGACGTTTCTGCCCTCGGCTTGAGCTTCCTTGAACGCCTGGACGATGACCCGCGCCTTCTCAATCTCGGCGGGCGATGGAGTGAACTCCTCGTTGACGACAGAGACCTGGCGCGGGTGGATGCAGCCCTTGCCTTCGAACCCCAGCTCCTTCGCGGCCCGGCAGCTTGCCCGCAGGGCTTCGATATCCTCGACGTCGGCGAAGACGGTGTCGATGGCCTGGACTCCGGCGGCTTTGGCCGCATTGACCACCTGTGAGCGGGCCCACAGGCTTTCGAGCCCGGTCGGGGTCTTCACGCCGCCCAGGTCAAGGATGTAGTCTTCGAGGCCATAGGTCAGCGCGACGACGCGCGGGGAAGCGCCGGCCATCTCGCGGGCCCTGAACATGCCTTCGCAGGTTTCGATTATCGGCATGAGGAAAGTGTCGAGAGTCGAGAGTCGGGAGTCGAGAGTCGAGAGGGCGGAGGAGATACGCGCGTCAACATCCTTGACCTGTTCTGCGGATTCGCACTTTGGGATGAGAATCACATTCACGCCGGCGGGGACGAGCGCATCGATCTCCGCGAGTCCGGCAGGCAGGGGGTTGATGCGTACCATTCTCTCGCAGTCGCCGAAGTCGAGGGCGTAGAGCGCGTTCCGCACCGCCAGCAGCGCGGCGTCCTTGTCCGCGGGTGGAACCGAATCCTCAAGGTCGAGGATGACTGCATCGGGCTGGTGAATCCTCGCGTTGAGCATGAACTTCGGTTCGTTGCCGGGCAGGTAGAGCCGGGACCGGCGCCAGCGGTCGCGGGAAGTAGGGCGCGCGAAACTGGGACCGGGTGGAGGCAGGCATAGGGGAAGCGATGAGCGATGAGCGATGAGTGATGAGCGGCGGACGGCGGCCTCGAGCCGGGCCATGATGACGAAGGGCAGGGCCCCGGTGTCTTCGATTGTGACGCGGGCTTGCTCAACACCGAGTGAGTTGAGCGTGTCCAGCACCAGCTTGCGGTTGGCTTCGCCATACATGAAGTCGACCTTGCTCTTGAGGGTAAGCTCGATTCCGCCTGACGGACGAAGCTCAAGTTCAACCCAAAGGTCGGAGCGGACATCAGGTCCCCGGCGGCCGGCGCTGATAACGCTAGACATTGGACTTTGGACTCTGGACTTTGGCTCGGAGTTTGGCGCGGGTGTATTCGAGCAGGCCGCCGGCGTCGCGGATCGCGAGTATCTCAGGAGGTAGTGTCGGGAACTTGAAGGTCTGCTCACCCACCATGATGCAGCTCTCCTTCACATTGAGCTGGACTGGCACGCCGGCCTTGTACGCCGCCACTGCCTCGGGGCACTCAATCAAGAGCAGCCCCTGGTTGATGGCAGCACGGTAGAAGATGCGGGCGTAGCTCCTGGCCACAATTGCCTCGATTCCGACCGCTTTGAGACCGACCACCGGCTGCTCGCGGGATGAGCCGCAGCCGAAGTTCTTGCCGGCGAAGATGATGTCGCCCGGCTGCACCGTCTTGGCAAACTCGGGGTCGAGGTCTTCCAGCAGGTGCGGCCTTATCTCGTCCGGCTTGGCACAGGTGTACGTGTACTTGCCCGGAAACAGCATGTCGGTGTTGATGTCGTCGCCGTAGAACCAGACTCTCATTTGCGTCTCCTCAAACGAAGTCAGAAGTCAGAAACCAGAGTTCAGAATTCAGAAGTGTCCAGATCTCTGCATTCCGACTTGGCCTCAGCGGCCTCTGTCTGACAGTGCCGCTTGTTTTCAAGCGACCTCTCGCGGGTCGGTTATCTTGCCTGTCAGCGCCGTGGCTGCGACCGTGGCCGGCGAGGCAAGGTAGATTTCGGCATCTTTGCAGCCCATCCGGCCCTTGAAGTTGCGGTTGGACGTGGAGAGGCACTTCTCTCCCGGGGCCAGGCAGCCTTGGTGTGCGCCAAGGCACGGGCCGCAGCTCGGCGGGAGCAGCACGGCGCCGGCGGAGATGAGCGTCTCGATGTCGCCGGCGTCCAGCGCCTCCTCGAGTTCTGCCCGGGATGCAGGCAGAATCAGAAGTCGTGTATTCGGCGACACCTTCTTGCCGCAGAGGATGCGCGCCGCGATGGCAAGGTCGCTCGCCCGCCCATTGGTGCACGTCCCGATGAGACACTGCTGGACCTCAATGCCAAGAAGTTCGGTCACCGGCTTGTACTTGTCAACCTTGTGGGGGACGGCAACCGCGGGTACGATCTCGCCGAGGTTCCAAGTCAATTCCTGCCGATAGGTCGCGCCTGCGTCTGCCCATTCCGGGTTCCACGATATGCGGTTGACACCGATCTCCTGCAGGTAGCCCTTGGTCACTTCATCCACCGGGAAGACGGCGTTCTTCGCGCCCATCTCGACGCCCATGTTGGCGATAGTGAAGCGGTCGTCGATGGTCAGGCCGGCGATGTCGCCCCAGAACTCGACCGAGCAGTAGTCGGCGCCGTCGGCACCGATCTTGCCGATGATGGTCAGAATCAGGTCCTTGGCTGACACCATCTCCAGCAGCCGGCCCTTGAGCGTGATCCGGATTGTCTCCGGCACCTTGAACCATGTCTCACCAGTCAGGAGCAGGGCCGCAGCCTCGGTCCGGTCGATGCCGGTAGCGAAGGCGTTCACGGCGCCATACGAGCAGGTGTGCGAGTCAGAACCGACCGCCAGCATCCCGGGCAGGACCAGGCCTTTCTCGACCATCACCTGATGGCAGATACCTGCGCCGATGTCGAAGAAGTGTTTGATGCCGTACCTCTTCGCGAACTCGCGGATCTTCTTGTGGCTGGTTGCGGTCTTTTCGTCAGAGGCAGGGATGACGTGGTCGAGGACGATGACCGGTTGTTCCGCGTCGGCGATCCCGAACTCGGCCATGTCCTTGGCTACCTTGTCGGTGATGGCGGCAGCGTTGTCGTGCATGAGGAGCCGGTCAGGCTTGCAGGTGACAAGGTCACCGGCCTTGGCGCTCTTCTTCTTACCCTTGCGGGCCAGAACCTTCTCGGTGAAAGTCATCGGCATCAGGCTGTCTCCTGTCCCTCGTTCATAGTCCTTAGTCCATGGTCAGAACGGCTATCCAAGCAGGCCGCCCTTGCGGTAGATTTCGAGCTGGACCGGCGGGAATGGTCGGCCTTGAACCTTCACGCCGGTTTCGAGTATCTCGATTTCGCCCGTCGCGAGACTGATGCGCAGGTGGTCGCCGTCTTTGAGGCCGGACTCCAGCAGGTCCGCAACCATCACCGGAAACCCGGCGTTGACTGCGTTGCGGAAGTAGATGGCGCCGAAGGAGCGCGCAATCAATAGACCAATCCTGAGGTTCTTGAAGCAGTCAACTGCCTGCTGGCGGGATGAGCCTGCGCCGAAGTTCTTGCCCGTTACGACGATGTCTCCGGGCTGGGCGTTCTTGCTGAAGTGCTCCCAGCCGGGAAGGTTGCCGAATGTGTACTGACCCATTTCTCGGATGTCGGTGATGGTGAGGTGGCGGTTGTGGAATATCATGTCGGTGTCAATATTGTCCTTGGGGATAAGCCAGATTCGGCCTTCGACCACAAGCGGAGCGGCGGGCGGAGTGCGGTGTTCGTGCGAGGCCTTGGCCATCGGCTTGGGCTTGAACAGAGCAGGTCTTGCCGGTATGGCTCCCGGGTTCACGATGGCGCCGGCGACTGCGGATGCGGCGGCGGTCTCGGGAGAGGCAAGGTAGACGTCGCCTTTCCCCTGTTTACCTGTGAAGTTTCGGTTGCCGGTGGAGACCGTCACCTCGCCCGGGCCGTTCTGGCCGATCTGGCCTGCGGCACAGCCCGCGCAGCCTGCATTGCCGACCAGGGCGCCCGCCTGTTTGAAGATCTCGATGACGCCGTTCCGCATCGCCTCGTGCCAGATGGCGTCGGTCGTCGGCACAATCTTGAGTACGACGCCCGGCGCAACCTTGCGTCCCTTGAGGACGTCAGCAGCAGCCTTCAGGTCATCCATCCGACCGTTCGTGCAGGAGCCGACGAAAGCTGAGTCTATCTTGCGGCCGGCGACCGACGCGACTGTGACCACGTCCTCGGGATGGCCGGGGCGGGATATCAGCGGCTCAAGGTCGGTGATGTTGACGCGTTTGGTGCGTTCGTAGGCCGCGTCCGGGTCAGCCAGAATCGGTTCGAATTCGCGGCCGCCCTTTGCCCGGCAGTAGTCGAGGATTGCCTGGCTCGGCGGGAAGAAGATGATGACCGCGCCCATCTCGGCGCCGAGCGAGGCGATTGTCAGCCTGCCGTCGAGGCCCAGCTTGTCCGCGTACTCGCCGTAGACTTCGACGGAGAGCCCGAGCAGGCCGCTCGCGCCGAAATGGCGGAGCAGGGCGAGGCCGACGTCCTTGGCAGTTGTCCCGGCTTTGGGCAGGCCGACGAGTTCGACCCTGACTGTGGCCGGCACCTCGAACCAGACTTTGCCGTACGCCCAGGCGTGGGCGATGTCCTGGTCACCCATGCCCTGGCCGAAAGTGCCGATTGCGCCAAGGATATTGGCGTGCGAGTCGGTCGATACGATGGTGTCACCCGGGCCGACGAGGCCATTGTCGACCGCGAGGTGCGTGCCGATGCCTGAGTCAACGTCGTAAACCTTGATGCCGTGGTTGCGGGCGAACACACGGCAGGCCTGCTGGTTGGCAGCGTACTTCTGGTCTGACGCGGTCGGGTTGCAGTCAAAGGTGAAGAAGGTCCGGGCCGGGTCAGCGACGCCGAGGCCGTTCTCTTCGAGGTTCTTGACCACGTTCGCTCCGCCGAAGTCGCGCGCCACCCGCACATCGATACCGAGCTCGACGATGTCGCCCGGATGGACCGGCCGTCCCGACGAGTGGGCGGCGATTATCTTCTCGGCGATGGTGGCCATCGTTAATCGTCGAATGTCGAGTGTCGAGCGCCGATTGCCAGGACATTGGCCTCAACGGTTCCCATCACCCGGGACTCGTCACTCGTCAATGATGAGCTGTCCTTTCTCCAGCATCACCAGCGGGTCGAACGTCGCGAAGTCGGCCTGGTGGATGAGGACGGTCTCCAGTACCTTGGGCGCGCCGTCGCCCTCTTTGGCGTGACAGGCGATAGTGTTGACGACGTCGTCCGGCATCCCACAGCGAGCCGCGATAATCGCACCGGATATGGGATGGCGGGCGTACATGCCTTTGCGGCTCTTTCGGAAGCCGCCTTTCCCGTCCGGCTCAGTCTCTACCAGCTTGCCGACATCGTGCAGCAGTCCGCCGGCGATGAGCCTATCCATGTTGACTGCATAGGGCATGTTCGGGTAGGCGTTCATCTGGGCACGGACAAGCGCGACCGCCCCTTCGGTCACGGCAATCGTGTGGTCCACAAGCGATATGCCATGGGTCCGGGTCAGGAGCGTGAATGGCATTGCCTTCAGGTCATCGACCGTCCGCCAGCCGCCCAGTCGGGCGGCCTCGACCCATGTCGCCACCACAAGGTCGCGGGTCGTCGCGTTGTCGATAGAGGAGAGCTGATTGTGAAACAGCCCCTCAATGTCTGCGGCGGCTATCATGTTCACCTCACAGCACCGCGATGATGGCGTCGGTCATTTGTTGCGTGGCGGCGGCTCCAGACTGGAACACATCGGGGCCTCCCACCAGCCTGAGCATGTCGTAGGTCCGAACTCTGCCTTCGGCTATGACATTCGCGACCGCCGCGCGAATCCGCTCAGACATGGCGGACTCGCCGAGGTGGTCGAGCATCATGCCAGCGGCCAGAATCATGGCGATCGGGTTGACGATGGGCGGTGAGAGCCTCTCGTATTTCGGGGCTGAACCGTGCGTAGGTTCGAAGACCGCGACCTCGCGGCCGATATTGGCCGAACAGGCGAAGCCAAGCCCGCCGACGAGTCCGGCGAAACCGTCTGACACGATGTCGCCGAACATGTTGCCGGACACGATGACGCCGTAGTCTTCGGGGTTCTTGGTCAGCCACATCATCTGGGCGTCGATATTCGTGGACCAGAGCGCGATGCCGGGGTATTCCCTCGCGATCTTCCTAGCTTCGGCCTCCATCATCCCCGAAGTCTCGCGGATGACGTTCGGCTTTTCGCAGATGGTGACCGACTTGTAGCCGTACTTCTTCGCATGCTCGAACCCGGCCCGGACAATGCGCTGGCATGCCGGCCTGGTGAATACTCGGAGCGATATGGCCAGGTCCTCGGACGGCACATTGGCGAACGCCTTCATTTTCTTGTGAGTCTCGAGCGCCTTCCGGACCTCGGCCGGCGGGTTGGTCCATTCGACGCCGCAATACAGGCACTCCGTGTTCTGACGGAAGATGACGGCGTCAACCTTGGGTTCCTCAAAGCCGTCGCCCTTGCGGCGGATGAAGTTGAGCGGGTTGCCTGGGAACGACTTGCAGGGTCGGATGCAGATATCCAGGTCAAAGAGCTGACGCATTGTAACTATCGGGCTGAAATACACGTACCCTTTTCCTTGGAGGGAAGGGCCGAGTTCGGCCTGTGCTTTGTCTTTGGGCTTGGAGGTAATCGCCCCGAACAGGCCCACCTTGTGCTGTTCCAGCAGCTTGATGGTCCGGTCCGGGAGGGCATTCCCCTCTTTGCGCCAGAAGTCCCAGCCGATGTCGCCCGGGACGTAATCCGCCTTGAAACCGGCGGCGTTAAGCACCCGGACGGCCTCGGGCAAGACGATCCTGCCGATGCCGTCGCCAGGCATTGTCACGATTGTTCTGCCAGCCACACATTTCTCCGAATCTGACAGGTTTGTTCGCTTCACGGACCAGTCGGCGAGGATTATAGCGTGAAGACCGCGGCGTTCAAGGAGTAGGAAGTGGACGGCGGGCGGCTTGGCGTTTGCGCGTCTACGGACGTGTTGCCGTAAATGCCGAGCGCTCCCAGTGCGCTCACCTGGGCCCCGAGTTGGAACACACACCATTCGAGCACTTGACTTGACAAGCGGGCAGGGGGGTCTATAATCCCCGCGTTCCTCGACATGCGTAGAAACCAAAAAGGAGCAGTGCAGATGAAGAACGTCCTAAGCTTTGCCATCGGACTGATGGTAATAGCCATGATGGTCGGCTGCGGCGGCGGCCAGCAGCCGGCCCCTAAGGCCGAGCAGCCAGCCGAGCCCGCATTCGTCGCGCAGACGATGACCGTCCCGGCGATGAAGGTCGCTTCACTCGCGAAGACGGGGCCGTACAGTGAAACCGGTAAGGCCATCGGTGAGCTGCTGGACATGGTCCAGAAGCAGAAGCTGACCCTTGCGGGCAGCCCGCCGTTTGGGTTGTTCCATGACAATCCGGCGACGGTCAAGCCGGAGAGCGCCCGTTACGAAGTCGCCATTGCGGTTGCGCCCGATAGCAAGGGCATGATGGGCAAGACGGGCTTTGCGGTCAAGGACGCGCCGGAGATGACGGTTGCCGTCACCGACTACATGGGTCCGTACGACCAGGTCGCACCGGTCTATGAGAAGCTCTACAAGTGGATAGCCGACAACAAATACCAGCCGGCCGGCCCGGTGGTCGAATGGTATCTATCGGACCCGGCCAAGACTAAGCCCGAGTCGTTGATGGCGAGGATCGGCGCGGTTGTCGCGCCGATGGCACCGCCCGCGGACACGACCAAGAAGGCAGAGGAGCCGAAGAAGGAAGAGCCGAAGACAGAAACGAAGGCCCCGACGGGCAGGTAGACTCTAACCTCGCGTTCGTGATTCCCGACCCCGCCCGGCGGGGTCGGCTTTCTTGGTAGCGTGCCTCGGGAACCGCAGGTTTGCTTGACAGTCGGGCCGGAGCGCCGTCGGATACCCGCGACCGGTCGCAACGGACCGCGTCCACACTGCCGCACGCAACCTTGCCGGTCCGGAACACGCGGCTGCCGCCGAATCCCATGCCGCCGAATCCCATGTTGACATACAACCAGCCATAGCCTAAACTGAGTCAGTTGACCCCCGTCTTCCGCAGCGATATGACCGGGCCGGTCTTGCCGCTGTTCGTGCCTGCCACTCTGGCGTTCGCATGCGTAGCCGACTTCGTCGCTCGCGTCCTGCGCCCCGGCACTCGCACCGCAGCGGCGGACCGGAGCACGTCTGACGTCATGCGACGCAACCTGGGCAGGATGGCTGAGTATGTTAACGGGCTTCCCGGGGCAGAACCCGTTGTGAGGCAGCCGTTTGAACTCGGTCTTGCCGCGATGCGCGCATGCCGTTGGGACGAGGCCGTCAGGCGTTTCCGGGAGGCGATGGCGGTAACAAGAGGGGTGCACCACGTCGCGCTCCTCAACCTGACCGGTGTCTGTCGGTACACTCAGGGTCGCCGGGGCGAAGCGCTCAGGTACTTTGAGGAGTCAGTCCGGCTGGCTGAGCAGTTGCAGGTCAGTCGGGGCAGGGCCCAGGCCCTCAACAACATCGGCCTCATCCACCACGACAACGGCGAACTCGACGTAGCGCTTAGATGCCTCGAGGAATCGCTGGCGATAGCACGCGAGTTCGATGACCAGTGGGCAGTGGCGGTTCAACTCGGTAACATCGGTAATGTCTGGCACGCCAAAGGTGATCTCGACAGGGCGCTCGAACTCCACGAGCAGGCGCTGGCGATATCCCGGGAACTCGGAGACCAGTGGGGCGTGGCGAGTGACCTCGCCAACATCGGAAGTGTGTATCTGGACAAAGGCGACCTTGACAAGGCGCTCCAGTATGACGGGGAAGCGCTGGCGACGGCCCGGGGCATCGAGTACAGGCTGGGCGTGGTTACGGGCCTTGCCAACATGGCGAACATTCACCGCCGGAAGGGCAGACTCGACAAGGCGCTCGCATGCGAGGGGGAGGCGCTGAAGATGGCGCGCAAGGCCGGGTACACCCTTGCCGTGGCAGTCGACCTTGGCAACATCGGACTCGACCTGATGAGCCGGAGAAAGCACAAAGAGGCCGTGCCCAAACTGGCAGCGGCTCTCGCCATCTTGATTGCTGTCGGAGTTGCCGACGGCCCGCGGCAGGCGCTGACCGGGCTAATCAGGTGCGAGGACAAGCTGGGTCGGGAGCGGGTCGTGAGACTGCTGAAGGAGACCCGGTTGGACGAAGTGAAGGTCGCCGACCTGCTGGGCCGGATCGACCAGATGCGCATGAAACGGCCTCTGGTTGAGGCTAGCCTCCAGCTCGGTTTGGCAGCGGCCGGCCGGTAGCCGACCACGCCTCTATCGGCAGGGATGCCGACGCGGAGGCGAGGGCCTCAGAGGTTCGTCAAAGCAGGCTGGACGGATGGCTGTGCGGTCGTCGCGCCGGCTCAACGCGGACGCGGGTCACCCGTTCACCAGGATACCCTGAATCCGAACAACTCAGCCGAGGTGCCCGAGTTGGTGCGGTTCGCCTTGAACGTGGTTGCTCCGTTGACCTCGCGCTGTTTGGAGCCGCGCCGGGAGGAGCCATCCACACGCAGAGCATCTGAGTTGTAAGAAAGGCTAACGTAGGCTGAGGACGATGACCAGGTGCCGTCCTCGTTGATTACGCCGTCCAGCGTGAGGTCGACGTTAAGGTCGGAAGAAGATGAGGTGGACGAAATCCGGCAATCCGACATGTCGTACTGCAGGTGTACGGTTTCGATGCTGTCGTTCTGGTCGTAACTCGTAGTCCCGGTGATGTGCACGGTGCCCCCGAACGGTCCGCTGGCCACGATGTCTACGGGGCCGGTCGGAGTGCCCACGATGTTCTGGTTGTAGATGTCCCCGAGCCCGGTCATTATACCCCAGGCTATGTCCTCGTAGAAGGAGACGTCGTTGTAGTGAGACCTCGTGCAGGAGGAGTTCGTTAACACAAGGAACAGGACGGCAGCCAGTGCTGTAACAGGCCGCGAGATCCAGCCGCGCTTGTTGCGCATAACCATGGACATGCTGTGCTCCTTCTAGAGGCTCAAAGCCTGCTGTCGAGTCATCAAATATCAAGCCAAGGGCCCATTGCGGGCCACCGGTTGCGGGTCGCTCACCGACGACCTTGTCTATATTGACCCGATTCCAGTCTGAAGTCAATGATTGTCTGTGGAGACTCAGGGCATAGCAGTCTGCAATCTGCATTGCCTTACGTGTACCTCATTTCCCGAATCCGAAATAGATGGCCACGAAGCCAAGCGCTGTCGGACAGGGGGCGCCGAGGCCAAAACGGAGTGAAACGGAACTGCAGCGCTCTGCGCCCATTCGTTTCGTACTGTCGTGGCTCTAGTATCGGCTCTGGGTTCTGCTGCACAAGCTTGCCTTTGGGCAGTGCCTCGGCTACAATACGCGTCCAGCCTGAATCGAAAGGAGCTCGCGTGAATAGCCTCGATTACATCCGCATGACTGAGGCGCACAGCGCCCGTAACTACCTGCCGCTGCCGGTCGTCCTTGCCAGGGGCGAGGGGGTGTGGGTCGAGGACGTCGAGGGTAGGCGCTACCTCGACATGCTGTCCTCGTATTCGGCCCTCAATCAGGGCCACCGTCACCCGAGGGTGCTCGCCGCGATGCAGGAGCAGATGGGCAGGCTTTGTCTGACCTCGCGCGCGTTCCACCACGACGCGTTCGGGCCGTTCTGTAGGGCCGTGACCGAGGCGTGCGGATTTGACCAGGTGCTCTTGATGAACACTGGAGCCGAGGCAGTGGAGACTGCAATCAAGCTCTGCCGACGCTGGGGCTACACGAAGAAAGGCGTGCCCGACGGCAAGGCCGAGATAATCGTCTGCGACGGCAACTTCCACGGCCGGACCACAACCATTGTCGGGTTCTCATCCGAGAAGCTGTACAACGACGGGTTCGGGCCGTTCACGCCCGGATTCAAAATGATCCCATACGGTGATGCCGAGGCGTTGGAGAAAGCTGTCACCCCGAACACGGTTGCGTTCCTGGTCGAACCGATTCAAGGTGAGGCCGGCATCAGGGTGCCCAAGGAGGGATTCCTGAGGGTCTGCCGCGAGGTCTGCACGCAACAGAACGTCCTATTGATGACCGACGAAATCCAGACCGGGCTGGGCCGAACCGGCAGGTTGTTCTGCTACGAGTACGACGGTGTCAAGCCCGATGTACTGATTGTGGGCAAGGCTTTGGGCGGAGGCTGCTTCCCGGTGTCCGGCACCCTGGCGTCCAAGGAGTTGATGTCGGTGTTCACGCCCGGCAACCACGGTTCCACGTTCGGCGGCAACCCGCTGGCCTGCGCCGTTGGCAGGGCCGCCATCGAGGTCATCATTGATGAGAAGCTGCCGGAGAACTCGTACCGGATGGGCGAGTACCTGCGGAGCGAACTCGCCAAGCTGCAGTCAGCTCACGTTGCGGAAGTACGGGGTAAGGGCCTGTTCATCGGCATGGAGATTCGGCCGGAGTCGGGCCCGGCCCGCGGCTTCTGTGAGGAACTGATGGAACTGGGCATACTCGCCAAGGAGACTCACGGGACGGTCATCCGTTTCGCACCACCGCTCACCATCACCAAGTCGGAAGTCGACTGGGCCCTCGACCGCATCGCTCAGGTGCTCAAGTAGTCATCTGCGACGCCGGCCTAGAGCGGGCAATACAGCTCCGCATCGAGTGTTCGGGTGTGCTCTCCTTGACTTGCGGCACGAGTTAGCCTATAAATTCCCGTGCGTTTGCTTTCCTTGGCGAACCGGGCTGACCTAGAGCAGGAACTTGCCCGCATCGGCGCCGACCCGCTATGCTGGCCGATATTTGAGGCCAAGAGTCGAGTCATCGCGGTGAAGATCGATGGCCTGTCCACCGCCGGCGCCAATATCTTGAAGCAGACCATGCTGGCGTGCGGCGGCGATTGCGCAGTCAACCGCGCGATTGTCTCAGGCCGGGTCAGGCATACTGATGCGGCTCTGTTTGTGACCATGCGGCAGTTGCGGATGCTCTTGGACCGGTTGACATCCCAGCCGGAGTGCGTGGCGCGACTGGTCCCGGAATTGGTCGAACTGAGCGGGCGTCTGCTCTTCCCGGTCCGCGCCATCAAGCTGGGCCGGAAAACTCTTAACCTCGGTGCTCGCACCTACGTGATGGGCATACTCAATGTCACGCCCGACTCGTTCTCGGACGGAGGACGGTTCCTGGACCCCGCGGCGGCGCTTGACCACGCGGTCGCGATGGCGGCAGAGGGCGCAGACTTCATCGACATCGGCGCGGAGTCGACCCGTCCGGGCTCGCGGCCGGTGTCGGCCAAGGAACAACTGGCGCGACTCCTGCCGGTGCTGCGCAAGGTGAAGAAGCGCATCAAGACACCGGTGTCGATTGACACCACCAGCGCAGCGGTTGCCCAGGCGGCGTTGCACGAGGGGGCGGACATCGTAAATGACGTTTCGGCCCTGGGCGGCGACCGGAAAATGGCCACGGTTGTGGCGCGGGCCGGAGTCCCATGTATACTGATGCACATGCAGGGAAAGCCCCGAACCATGCAGCGGAACCCTGGGTACTCGGACCTGATGGCCGAAGTCACCGCGTATCTCGCAGCAGCACTCAAGCGGGCCGAGGAGGCGGGCATCGAGCGGACGCGACTGCTCGTCGACCCGGGCATCGGATTCGGAAAGACCGTGGCGCACAACCTCGAAATCCTGCGCCGGCTTCGGGAGCTCGAGTCGCTCGGCGCGCCGGTCGTGGTCGGTCCGTCCCGGAAGCGGTTCATCGGCGAGGCCACGGACGCGCCGCCGGGCGAGCGGCTGGAAGGGACGATCGCCGCGTGCGTCCTCGCGGCTGCGAACGGCGCGAACGTTCTGCGAGTCCACGACGTCAGACCGGTGGTGAAGGCGCTGAAACTGGCTGACGCGGTCGGTCTGAAAGGAAGTGCGAACGTCGAAGCGCGAACGTCGAAGTCTGGACTTCGGAGCTCGACGTTTGGCGTTCGTCGCTCCGAGGGCTAGATGCTTTCGTTCATCAAGTTCCGCTTAGTCGACGCAATCGACATCCTGATGGTCGCCATGCTCGCCTACTACTTCCTGCGGTTCCTGAAGGGCACCCGCGCCATCCGCATGCTCTATGGGTTGTTCTTTCTTGTGGTTGTGTCTTTCATCTCCCGCTGGCTCGATTTCAAGGCGCTCGGGCTCATCGTCAATTCGCTCACGACGGTCTGGATTGTGGCATTCGTCATCATCTTCCAGCCCGAAATCAGGAACATCCTCTCCCGCTTCGGTCGCTACCGGCCCCTGCGGTTCCTGCTCAAGCACGGGGCCGACGCTGCTGCCGTTGATGAGATCGTCGACGCGGCGGCGCAGATGAAGGACCATAAGACCGGCGCGCTGCTCGTCATCGAGCGGGACATCGGGTTGCGCGAGTACATCGAGACGGGCACCAGGGTTGAGGCACGGGTCACGGCCCCCCTGCTCGTCTCAATCTTCACGCCGCCTGGTCCGCTGCACGACGGCGCGGTAATCGTCGCTGCCGGACAAGTCGTCGCCGCCGGCTGCACCCTGCCCTTGAGCGAGGAGCGGTACGTCGAGAGTGCGCTGGGCATGCGGCACCGGGCCGGGCTGGGCATCGCGACGGTTACCGACGCCATGGCCATAATCATCTCAGAAACCACCGGCAAAATCAGTTTCGCGAGCCGGGGCGCGCTTCTGTCCGGGCTCACTCCGTCCCAACTGAAGTACAACATCCAGCAGGGGCTGGCGACGGAGCTCTAAGCCTTGAGCGAGGGGCGGGTCCGGTTGCTCGTGTTCGCCTCGGTGTTCGCGGTCGTGTTCGGAGTCTACTCCTACAGCGCCGCGCCGACCGCCGCGTTCTGGGATTGCGGGGAGCTGATTGCGGCTTCGTTCACGATGGGCGTTCCGCATCCGCCCGGTACGCCGCTGTTCGTGACCATTGGCCGCATCTTCTCGATGCTGCCGGCCGCGAAAGAGATAGCATTCCGGATTACGTTGATACCCGTGCTGTTCGGCGCTTTCTCATGCGGGCTCATCTACCTGCTCGTGGTTAAGCTCGTCTCCCTCTATGCCAACGCGGAGCGCCGGTACGATAAGTGGCTGCCGCACGTGGCCGGGGCCTTTGCCGGGCTTTCGTGCGCGTTCGCTTACTCGTACTGGGACAACTGCGTGGAAGCCGAGGTCTACGGCCCGTGCGTCGTGGTCGCTTTGTCGGTTCTTTACATGGCGCTTTTGTGGCGGGACCGCATCAGACAGGCGGGCGACAACCGTCTGATACTGGCGGCCGTATTCCTGCTCTTCCTTTCAACCGGCATCCACTTCACGCCGATGATGACGGTGTTCGCGGTGCTGGTCTTCGCGATGGTGGTGGACCGCCAGTCGGTGCTGGAGCCCAGGATCTTTGAGCTGGTTGCCGGGTATCTCATCATTCTGACGATGGCGGAGATGGGCTTTTCCATCAGTACGTTCGTAGCGGTGCCGTTGATGCTCGGTGCGACCTGGTACGGGATTCGGGTGATGGAGCGTTCTACGCACACGCGTTCGGTATTCTACGGGCTCGGACTCTTTTTTCTCGTCTTCGTCGTCGCGTACATGGCGGCCGGAAACAAGGTTATGGACGACACCGTGCTGTTCCTCGCCTCGCCAACCGTCGCGTTCATCGAACGCTGGGTACGCTCTCCGGTGCTGCTGCTTTTGTTCGTGGCCGCATACGGCGGGTATCTGTATTGGCTTCACCGAAAGCGGCGACTGAGCCCGAGGTACGTCGGGCTCGCGCTCGCGCTCGTCCTCGTGGCCGGGACGGTTCAGTTCATTATGTTCATACGGGCGAGCCATGCGCCGACTATCAACGAGGCCGACCCTTCGAACTGGCGAGACTTTGTCAGCGTGCTGAAGCGCGAGCAGTACGACCCGATGAAACTCTTGCCGCGCAAGACCCAGTTCCTGACCGAGGACGACTGGCGGATGAACCGGAATCCGCGCTATAGCGTGCCGGTCGCGTACTTCGAGCAGGTGAAGTTCTACCTGCGTTACTTCTTCTGGCAGTGGGGGAACGAGCGGTTCTTCGACATCTTCCTGGGGCTGAAGTGGCAGTTCCTGCTCGGTCTTGTCCCGCCGCTCTTGGGGCTTTGGGGTATGTGGCACCAGTTCAAGAAGGAGAAGCGGTCGTTCGTCCTCATCTTCGTCGCCTTCCTGGTCGCCTCGATCGGGCTCATCACCTACTTGAACCTGAAGTACTCACCTTCGGACCCGCGGCGCGGGGACCCGACCCAAGGCAGGCTTGAGTACCTTGAGGTGCGCGAGCGCGACTACTTCTACGCGTTCTCGTTCGTGTTCTACACCATCTTCGTCGGGGTCGGGGCGTACGCGTTCCTGCGTACGGTCCTCGACCGGCTGCGATTCAGGCAGGCCCCGGCGTATGCCCTGTCCGGCGTGCTGCTCGGGTTCGGGTTCGTCCCGATGCTCTTGAACTACCCGGACGTCACGCGCCGCGGCAACTGGATACCGGCCGAGTACGGGTACAACATGCTGGTGTCGTGTCCGGGCGACCATGCGGTGGTATTCACCAACGGCGACAACGACACCTTCCCGCTCTGGTTCATGCAGACAGTGCCGTCGCGCGTAGCCGGTTATGACCCGGGATTCGGCAAGAGCGTCCGCGTCGGGATACTCTCGCTCCTGAACACGAACTGGTACATCAAACAGCTCAAGCGCTGGGGCGCACCGATTTCGTTCAGCGAGGCGGAGATTGACCGCCTGCCGCGCGGGTTCGTGGGCAAGGACAATCGCACCTTCCTGCTCGAGGACATCATGATAAGGGACATGGTGGCCACCGCGGGCGGCATCAAGCTCAAGTGGCCGGACGACTACGGTTCGTCCTCGGCCGAGTACCAGGCCAAGGTGTTCGGCCCGGGCTATCATCCCCTGACCCCGGTCTACTTCGCGACCACGGTTGCGCCCTCAAGCCTCCAGGACGTGAAGTCGCACCTTCGTCTCGAAGGACTCGTCTACCGGGTCGTGCCCGAGGCAGGCGCAGAGCAGGTGGACCTGGCAAGATGTCAGTACCTGGTCGACTCGGTCTTCCGGATGACGTCGATTCTCGACCCGCGCGTTCACAAGGACGAGAACACCAGGGGTCTGCTTCTGACCTATGCGGCCACGTTCATGGGAATGGCCAACGAATACCGGCGCCGGAACCGTCCGCAGGAAGCCGAGAAGGTTCTCGAACTGGCCTTGCGGCTGGAGCTCGACCGGGACCGCCGGATGACGATTCTCTACCACCTCTCAACCTTCGCGCTCGAGAGCGGCCACTTCGACGAGGCCCTCGCCGCACTCGACACAATCCGCGCGCTCGGATTCAACCAGCCCGAATTCGCTATCCGCCGCGGGGTCGCCTACGAAGGCAAGGGTGACTTCAAGGCGGCGGAGGCGGCCTACCAGGAGGCGGTGACCGCAGACCCCGGCCGGGGCGAGTTCGTACAGGCGCTGGTCCGCCTCTACCTCGACAAGCTGCGCGACACGGCCAAAGGCAAGGCCCTGCTCGAATTGTGGATGCGACGGGCTCCGGCGGACTCGGCCGCCGTCCGCCAGCTCCATGAGCTTTCGTAGGGATCGAGGGGTCAAGGGATACAGGGATAAAGTGCCCGGAATCTGCCACTCTATCCCTTTGTCCCTCTGTCCCTCTATCCCTTTGCTGGTTGTCCCGCCGTGTCTGATTTGACTCTTTCTGGCCTTCCTTATAGTATGAGTCAGCGTGATTGACTCACAGGACCGTACGGTGGAATGCGGCGCCTCGTACTTGGCGCCCTAACTTCCTGAATCCTTGACCCCTGCGTCTTACCGGAGGCTTGCCAGATGACCGACCGGAGAATACGAATCGTCCTCTTTGCGGCGGTGTTTTTAGTCGTCCTCGTCGCCTATCTCGCCAGCGTCGCGCCGACCGCGTCCTTCTGGGACTGCGGTGAGCTGATCGCGACGGCCTGCATATACGGAGTCCCCCACCCGCCCGGCACGCCGCTTTTCGTCACCATCGGTCGCATCTTCTCAATGCTCCCGGCCAGCCGTGAGTATGCGTTCAGGATAAACCTCATCCCGGTCCTGTTCGGCGCCTTCTCGTGCGGGCTCATCTACCTGCTGGTCATCAAGCTCATCTCCCTCTATGCCAATCCGGAGCGCCGGTACGACAAGTGGCTGCCGCACGTGGCCGGCTTCTTCGGCGCGCTGGCCTGCGCCTTCGCCTTCTCCTTCTGGGATAACTCGGTCGAGGCCGAGGTTTACGGGCCGTGCGTGGTGGTCGCTTTGTCGGTGCTCTATATGGCGCTCGTATGGCGCGACCAGCTTGAGCGAGCCGGCGGCGACAACCGCCTGATGCTCGGGGCCATTTACCTGCTCTTCCTTTCGACCGGCATCCACTTCACGCCGATGATGACCGTGTTCGCGGTGCTGGTCTTCGCGATGGTGGTGGACCGCGATTCGGTGCTTTCTCTCAGGATTTTCGAGCTGGTCGCGGGGTACCTCATCATTCTGACGATGGCGGAGATGGGATTCTCCCTGGGTACGTTCATCGCCGTGCCGCTGATGCTCGGTGCGACCTGGTACGGAATCAGGGTGATGGAACGCTCCACCCACACGCGGACCGTGTTCTACGGACTTGGCCTCTTCTTCCTCGTGTTCGTCGTCGCCTACGTCGCGGCCGGCAATAACGTCATGGACGACACCGTTCTGTTCCTCGCCTCGCCGACCGTGGCGTTCATCGAGCGCTGGGTGCGGTCGCCGGCGCTTTTGGTGTTGTTCGTGGTCGGATACGGCGGGTACCTCTACTGGCTCCACCGGCAGGGCAAGCTCCGTCCGAAGTACGTCGCCCTGATGCTCGGTCTTCTCTTGCTCGCCGGTTCGGTTCAGTTCATCATGTACACGAGGGCCAGCAAGAACCCGAGCATCAACGAGGTGAACCCCTCCAACTGGCGGGACTTTGTGAGCGTCCTGAAGCGCGAGCAGTACGACCCGATGAAGCTCCTCCCGCGCAAGACCCAGTTCCTTACCGAGGACGACTGGCGTCTGAACCGGAACCCGCGCTTCGGCGTTCTCACCGCCTACTACGAGCAGGTGAAGTTCTACGTCCGCTACTTCTTCTGGCAGTGGGGGAACCCGCGGTTCTTCGACATTTTCTTGAACATTAGCTGGCAGGCGCTCTTCGGCCTAGTCGCGCCGCTGCTGGGGCTCTGGGGCATGTGGCACCAGTTCCGGAAGGAGAAACGGTCGTTCACGCTCATCCTCGTCGCGTTCCTGGTCGCATCAATCGGGCTCGTGACCTACCTGAACCTGAAATACTCGCCCTCGGACCCGCGGCACGGCGACCCGGCCCAGGGCAAACTCGGGTATCTCGAGGTGCGCGAGCGTGACTACTTCTTCGCGTTCTCATTCGTCTTCTACGCCATCTTCGTCGGGGTCGGGGCATACGCCTTTCTGCGCTGGTTCGCGGACAAGTGTATGCGCCGCTCGACCTCGACCTCAACCTCGACCTTGCCCTACGTCATGTCCGGGGCCCTCCTTGCGGTCGGATTCGTACCGATGCTTCTTAACTACAAATCGGTCACCCGGCGCGGCGACTGGATACCGGCCGAGTACGGCTACAACATGCTGGTGTCGTGCCCGGGCGAAAGAGCCGTAGTATTCACCAACGGCGACAACGACACGTTCCCGCTCTGGTTCATCCAGGCCGTTCCGTCCCGGGTGTCGGGCTACGACCCGAACTTCGGCAAGAACGTGGCGGTGGCCAACCTATCGCTCCTCAACACCAACTGGTACTGTAAGCAGCTCAAGCGCTGGGGCGCGCCCATCTCGTTCACCGAATCGCAGCTCGACCGACTGCCGCAGGGATTCGTGGGCAAGGACAACCGCACCTACCTGCTCAAGGACGTCATGATGCGGGACATCATCGCCACCAGCGCGGGCGTCAAGCTCAAGTGGCCGGACGACTACGGGTGTACGCCGGAGGAGTTTCGAGCCAAAGTGTTCACGCCGAACTATACTCCGAGGACGCCGGTCTACTACGCGACGACCGTCTCCCGCGACAACCTCGAGGACGTCGGCCAGCACCTGCGCCTTGAGGGGCTCGTCGACCGCGTGGTCAGAGAGGACGCGCCGGACCAGGTTGACATCGGTAGGACGCGGCACTACCTCTACGACGTATACGTCATGAAGTCGATGCTCGACCCTAAAGTCGAAAAGGACGAGAACACGCGGGGGCTCCTCATCAACTACGCGGCAAGCTATCTGGGGCTTGCCAGCGAATACCAGAAAGCGAACCGGAACTCCGAGGCGCTGGAGGTCATCGAGAAAGCGATGAGCTTCGACCTCGAGCCGGCCCGGAGAGCGCCGCTGTACTTTCACGCCTCGATGTTCGCGATGCTCCTCGGCCAGTACGCAAAGAGCATCGCCTACCTCGACAGCATCGAGGCGAAGGGCTACCAGGACCCGGAACTCTCGCTCCGGCGCGCGTACGCCTACCAGGCGATGGGTGACTTCGCCCACGCCGAAGCCGCGTATCACGCGGCAATCGCCGGGGACCCGACGCGGTCCGAACCGATTCAGGCGCTCGTCCGCATGTACCTCGACGACGTGCACGACACCGGCCAGGCCCGGGCCGTGATGCAGCAGTGGCTCAAGCGAGCGCCCGCGGATTCCGCCGCGTCCAAGCTGCTCAGAGAAATCTCGTAGATTGCCGAATGGCGATTGACGATTGTCGATTGCCTGGGTCTGAATCCGGAGTCCTGGCATTCGTAAATCGTCATTCGTAAATCGTCATTTCCGTGCACGAGCTTTCCATCACCCGTTCCCTGCTCGACCAGGCGCTCAGTGAGGCCGAGAAGCACGGCGCCAGGCGCATAAACCGAATCCGCCTGCTCCTCGGCGAAGGCGGCGGCGTTGTGCCGGACTGCGTACAGTTCTACTTCGACGAAATGAAGAAGGGCACGGCCGCGGCCGGGGCCGAGCTTGAATTCAAGCGGGTCCCCTTGCGCATCCGCTGCCCCAAATGCGGCGCCGAATGGGGCCCTAGTCCCTCGCCCCTCGCCCCTCCGTCCCTCTATCCCCCTCCCAACCTCAACCTTAACCTCGACCCTAACCTGTACCTTACGGGCATGTGCGACTGCAACGCCGGCGGCGAGGTCGTCTCCGGCCAGGAACTGGTCATCGAATCAATCGACGTGGACTAGGCAGAGGGATAGAGGGAGCAAGGGGTCAAGTGGTCGAGTGGCCGGAAGCGGTCAGCCGTGAGCTGTCAGCCGGCTTGAGCTTGTGCTTGAGCTAGCGGTGGCTTGTGGCTTGAAGCTCGCGGGCTACGTCCGAGCCAATCTGCAATCTACAATCGGCAATCCGAAATGCCCTGCGGATGTGGCCCGATGCCCTTGACGCGCTTCGGCTAAGAAATCTGGGAAGTGTCCCTCGGCATCCCGAGCCAGTATACTGGACGAGACCTGCGGGTCAACGACCGGGACTCGGCAGGAGAGAGGCGGCAAGAGAAAGCGGCTAACGAGCCGGTGGCCGGAAGCCGTCAGCCGTGAGCTGCCAGCCGGCC